>AR_comb_assmDRAFT_10044505_pt1 | contig 12936 bp, 11 predicted proteins | sample ArasoioldDNA_FD_10543 | JGI IMG/M metagenome (IMG submission 10543) | reverse complement strand
GACCTGGTCATCTTCTTTAAATGCCTTTTCAACAGCAGCACCAAACTCATCAGAAAGTTGACTCACCTTTGACATTCCAATGCTTGAGCCACCGTTGTTTGGTTTTACAAAAACTGGAAATTTTAGTTTCGAAGCGATTTCATCAGGATTTTCAAAATCATGCTTGATCAATACTTCTGATTTTGCAACGGCGATACCAGAAAATGCCGCCACGGCGACAGTAAAACGTTTATTAAAGGTCAAGGCCGAGGTAGCGGCATCACACGAAGTGTAAGGAATGTTCAGCGTATCAAAATAGCCCTGCAATTTTCCATCTTCCCCGGGTGTGCCATGTATACAAATAAAGACCGCGTCAAATTTGACCTTTTCCCCACGCAGCTCCAGCGAAAAATCATTTTTATCTATCTCATTTTTTGTGCCTTCGCCAGCGTCATAAAACCATCCTTCCGGGCGAACATCAATTTTGTAAACATTAAATTTTTCGCGATCAAGATTATTGTCAATGGTTAAAGCGCTTTTATAGGAAATAACCGCCTCGCCGGAAAAGCCGCCTGTAACAAGAGCAATAATTTTTTTCATGGATTGTAATTACAGCGCAAATATTGAGGAAAAATTGCTTTGAGTGAAATAAAATTATGTTAGAAGACGTGATTAATAATAAAGGTGAAGGATGCATTTGCCTTCACCTTTTTACGACGGGACATATCACCCGTCACTCCTTGGCAGTTGTAAACTGCGTTTGTTTGATACTGTTAAGTTATAAAAAATCAGGAGTAAGTGACTAAATAAAAATCACTTTTTTTCCACAATTTATATATGTAACCTTCCCTTCTTTGCCATCAGTTCGTCCACTGTTTCCCGGTACATTTCATCAGGTACGCAACAATCAACGGGGCAAACAGCCGCACACTGCGGTTCTTCGTGAAAACCCTGGCATTCGGTACACTTGTTGGGAACGATATAATAAATGTCTGTAGCAACAGGAGCATTTTTTTGTTCTGCATCAATCACGGTGCCATCCATTAGTGTGTAGGATCCCTTTACCGTGGTACCGTCGGCAACGGCCCATTCAACGCCTCCTTCATAAATCGCATTGTTTGGGCACTCCGGCTCACAGGCTCCGCAATTAATACATTCTTCCGTTATCTTGATTGCCATAAATTTAATTTTGGATTTCTAAAATACGAATTTGTGCTTTAATCTTCTGCTGCAAATATAAAGTCATATAATTCTTTTACAAATGATTTTAAACGATAGAATTCAGTTGTTGAGCAAATTGGGAGATTATCTACTGAGTGAAAATAGCGAGTGGCAAAAAGCAAAACAAAAAGCATTTTTCGAGAATGGCTGGTTTATTCCTGAATTTATTGATCTGGCGACAAAGAACATTGCGGACAATTTCTTAAGAAAGGAAAAACTAGCCGCATGGGTCAGTCACTATGCACGCCAACCCCGCGAATCATTCGCCGCCTCCCCAGGCGCTCCCGTTGAGGATTCTTCAAAGGAACCTCGAACGGTAGGCATTGTGATGGCTGGCAATATTCCACTCGTTGGCTTTCATGATTTTTTATCAGTCTTCGCTAGTGGACACAAAATGGCTATGAAAGCCTCCTCGAAAGATAAAATTCTAATAAAACACCTTGTAGATGTATTGATAGCCTGGGAACCTAAGATAAATGAGCAGGTCTATTTTTCTGAAATGCTAAAAAACTGCGACGCCTATATCGCCACCGGCAGCAACAATACGTCCCGCTATTTTGAGTATTATTTTGGCAAATATTCGCACATCATTCGCCGAAACAAGACATCTGTTGCCGTTCTCACCGGGGACGAAACAAAGGATGAATTAGAAGGCCTTGCTGATGATGTTTACCAGTTTTTTGGCCTGGGCTGCAGAAACGTGACAAAGATTTATGTGCCCCGGAAGTATGGTTTTGAGACTTTACTTTCTGTGTTCAAAAAATATGATTACCTGGCTGACCATCATAAATACAAAAATAATTATGACTATAACCTGACCCTTCACATGCTGAACAACGACTTTTATATGACCAATGGCTCGATAATTTTAGTCGAGGATCGGTCAATTTTTTCACCGATCAGCCAACTGAATTACGAGTACTACGACGATCATGGTCTGTTATTGTCATCCTTAAATGACAATGGGGAGGTTCAGGGCATTGTAGCCAAAGGCCATATTCGTTTTGGCCAAACTCACTCTCCCACACTTTTCAATTATGCGGACAAGGTGGATACAATGGCATTTTTGCATTCCCTTTAGGCCTTAGGCTAAAATTATTGGCTATTTGTTTCTACTTTTGTACGTGGATGAAGTACGAAGGTCTTAGTAAATTTCTTGTTAAACTCAGCTAATGGTTTGTCAATAACTTTCATCCAGGGTTAATTTTGAAGTCGGGGCATAAACTTTGCCGATACCCCATATCGAAAAACTAATGATTATTCAAAATTTAAAAATTTAAATACGCCATGAAGTGGAAACAAGTTTTGCTGATCGTTTCAATAAGCGCTGGATCAGCGTTAGCCAGTGTGTGGGGCTACAATAAATTCGCACAGCATAATGCCGCTTTTGTACAGACACAAGGTGGTTTGCCGGCAAATTATGCCGGTTTTTTCGATAAGAACATATCCGGTGACCCTGTCGATTTTTCAAAAGCTGCCAACTCTTCAGTACCCGCAGTTGTCCATATCAAGACAAAAATTCCGGCCAAAAGGGTAACGAATGATCTTCCGCGCAGCCGAAGCAACGGACTTGATGATTGGTTCAATCAGTTTTTTGATTTTGGACCGAGCATCATCCCGGAACAAAGGGCCTCTGGTAGCGGAGTTATCATAAGTGAGGATGGTTATATTGTTACAAATAACCACGTAATTTCTGACGGGCAAAGTGGAGTTGCATCGGAGATAAATGTAACCCTCCACAATAGAAAAACTTATAAGGCAAAAGTAATTGGCAACGATCCCAATTTCGATCTTGCTGTCTTAAAAATTGATGGCCATGATTTTCCTTTCATGCTCTATGGCAACTCTGATGAAGCGCAGTTGGGACAATGGGTATTAGCGGTCGGCTATCCGCTTTCGCTCGAAACAACCGTAACTGCGGGAATTATCAGTGCAAAGGGAAGAACCATCGGTATCAATAGCCGCCAGGGTCAGGCGCCAGTTGAATCATTTATTCAGACAGACGCAGCCGTGAACCAGGGTAACAGCGGTGGAGCGTTGATTAACACCAACGGCCAGCTCATCGGTATCAATTCCGCCATACTTGCTCCTTCGGGGACCTACGCTGGTTATTCGTTTGCAATACCCGTGAATCTTGTCAAAAAAGTGGTAAATGATATTATTCAGTATGGAAATGTGCAAAGGGGTTATCTCGGTGTTAGCTATCCTACCCAAGAATTAAGCGAAGAACAAATGAAACAACTAGGAATCAAGGAAAATGAAGGTGTATATGTTTCAGCGGTAGCTCCTGACGGCGCTGCACAGGCTGCTGGCATCAAGAAAGGGGATTTGATTACCAAAATAAACGGAGCTGAAGTGAATAGTGGGCTGGAGATGAGTTCAGTGCTTGCGAACTACAAACCAGGCGACAAAGTACAGGTAACTTACAAACGCAAAGGTTCTGAGTTTTTGACCGGCGTGATTCTAAAAAAATCTCCTGGTAATTATGAAGCTGTTGTAACAGCAAATGTGGAGGAGCAATTAGGCGCCGACCTGGAAACGCTTGACTCTAAGAAAGCCGATCAATATGGTATTGACGGTGGTGTTGTTGTAAAGTCAATTAAGAAAGGCGGTCCTGTTAGCAAGACAAGAATGGAAGAAGGTTTTATCATAACGAGTGTAAATGGTGTTGAAGTAAAAAATGTAGAAGAGTTGGGAAGAGCATTATTGAGTGCAAGGGGAACAGTTAAGTTGGAGGGAATGTATCCCGGTTCCGATATGTACACCTATCCACTTAACCTGAATGGCGACTAAACTTTTTTCTGGTTATATTAATAGAAACCGTCCCGACAAATCGGGACGGTTTCTATTATTGGCCTGGCTCATTTCAATTCATTGCTTTTTTTCAAATACGAGATATCCCCACGCTTCGATTGCAAATCTGAATGGCGTAAGATCCTTCTCGGCACCCGAAAATATTTCTCGGAATATTCCCTTTATTTCCTCATTCAGCGTGAAGTGAACGTGGGTGTTTGAAAAATTTAGAAAAACCAGCACTTCGTGATAATTATTCTTTCTCATGTAGGCAAAAACATGTTTATCATCGCTTGTTTTTATCCTCACTGTTTTTGATTCGGGATCGCCGGCTCGCAATGCAGGATTGCGGGAATGTAAGTGCAGCAAGCTTTTGTAAAAATCATGTAATTCATTTCTACTGCCCCAATTAATTTCGTCCTTTTCAAAAAACTTCAACCGTTTCAAATTCGGCAATTCCTGCCCGCTGTAGATCAAGGGAAGTCCATTCCATGTACAGCTAAACACGGCCAGGGGTTTGGCCATATCCCCATATTTTTCGTACTCGCTCCCGTTCCAACTGTTTTCATCGTGATTACTGGTAAACCACGCCCGCATCGATGCATCACCAATTGCATCGTATGCTTTTAACACCGTCTCAAGGTCGGCGATAGACAGATGTTTCTTGTGAAAATCTTCAGTTTTGTGCATCCATGTCCACGTGTATCCAGTGTCAAACGTGCCCATATATTCGGGGTGTTCGAGAGGGTCGAGTTCACCAAACCAGAATAATGGTTTGATATCATCCAATTCCATTCTTGCTTTTTGCCAGAAATCAAGCTCCACCCAAAATGCAAGGTCACAGCGAAAACCATCGATATCGCATTCAATCACCCAAAATTTCATTGCATCAATCATAGCCTTTACTAATTCCGGGTTATGAAAATCTAGTTCGATTATATCGTCCATTCCTGACGCAATTTTAAAATCACCGGTGACGGCATCCTGTTCGTAATACCCGGGATGCACTTCAGTCCATTTGTGATCCCACCCCGTATGATTTGCCACCCAGTCAATGATCACTTTGAAACTCTGTGCATGAGCCTCTCGCACCAGCACCCTAAAATCATCAAGTGTGCCGAATTCAGGATTTACAGAAACATAGTCTGAGGCGGCATAATAACTGCCCAACACACCCTTTTTGTTTTTCTGCGAAATCGGTGTAATGGGCATAAACCAAAGGGTTTTTACTCCCATATCTTTTAACCGCGGCAATTCTTTACTAAAGGACCTGAAATCTCCCTCTTTGGTATATTGGCGAATATTCACTTCATAAATGTTAGTCGCGTGCGTCCACTCGAGTGGCTTAAAATCATACCCCTTGACTGAATTTTTTACACTGGCTTGTTCCATGCGCGATCGATAAAGAATTGTTTATTGTCCAATTCCGTGAAAATAATCACTTGAGGCATGATAAGAAAATTATGTTTTTAACCAAAACTTTCTCATCCCTATTGCATTCAGTAACTTGCAGATTAATTCTTCACAACCCGTAATAATCAGGAAAATCCTGGTTCTATGAAGCAATTCCAGGTTCCCATAATTTATCGAAGTCCTTTGATCACTGCTGTAAAGAATAAGCGGAAGGAGATGGATAGGTTGAAGAAAGATTTTGCTCCGAGTCTGCTGGATTTTGGTGATCTAAAAATCTATCTTGCCCGGCATTTTGGTTTTTGTTATGGGGTTGAAAATGCTATTGAGATCGCGTTCAAAACAGTTGAAGAAAACCCCGGGAAACAAATTTATTTACTAAGTGAAATGATCCATAATCCCCAGGTAAATGCGGACCTGCAGGCTCACGGCGTCAAATTTTTGCAGGACACCAAAGGCAATACAATAATCCCATTTGATCAGCTAAACCCTGACGACATTGTACTCATCCCAGCATTTGGAACTACTCTTGAGATTGAAGAAAAACTAAACCAGGTGGGCATTCAAATTGCAAAATACAATACAACCTGCCCATTTGTTGAAAGGGTATGGAACAGGTCCGAGTTGATTGCAAGACAGCATTACACAGTTGTGATCCATGGAAAGCCTCTGCACGAGGAAACGAGAGCTACGTTTTCACATGCTTCTGCCAATTCTCCCGCAGTAATTGTAAAAGACCTGGAACAAACTGAAGAACTCGCTAAATATATAACTGGCGAAAAAGCTCCCCACTTATTTTACAAAGAATTCAAAGGACAATATTCCGAAGGCTTTGATGTAGAAAAAGATCTTCAAAGAGTGGGCGTCGTTAATCAAACAACGATGCTAGCCAGTGACACGCAGGCTATAGCTGATCATCTGAAACAAACGATGTTAATGAAATACAGGTTGACCGAGGAAAATATCGGAGAGCGTTTTGCAGATACCCGGGACACGCTTTGTTATGCGACCAATGATAACCAAAGCTCCGTCATCAATATGCTTAACACAAAAGCGGACCTGGCCATCGTGGTTGGAGGTTACAATTCATCCAATACGTCGCATTTGGTAGAACTATGTGAAGAAAGACTGACAACCTATTTTATTAACAATGAAGAAAATATTTTGTCATCAGAAGAAATTCTTCATTACAACTTTCACTCAAAGCAGGAAACCGTGACTCGCAATTACCTTCCCCAAATTAAGCCAGCCAGAATTCTGCTCACGAGTGGAGCTTCATGTCCCGATGCACTGGTCGAGGGGGTGATCAGGAAATTAGCAGGTATTTATTCGGCAAATATTCAAATTGGAGCGATAGCTAACAACTTAGAAAATTCTGCTACAAAGAATTAAAATAGTTGACGAGCTTTTTCAAATCTTCCTCCTTGTTACACTTAAGGTTGTTGCTTGAGATAAATTTCTGTATCTCGGGATAATCTTTGAACATATCCATCGCAGAACAGGATTTATTTGTTTTGTGTAATTCACCGTTGAAAACAAGGTACAGTCGTTCATCGATCTCAAAACGCCTTTGCACTTCTGTCCCCACCGCTTTGGACTCCCATTTATCAACGATCAGCTTCTTGACCAATTTCATCTTTTGTCCATCGACCAATAGTTGAAAAAATGCTTCGTTATCTCCGCAAATACCCGGCAGGAAAATGGAGTTATGCCACCTGGCACTTGTATCAATAACGTCTATTTCTTCAAACGAAACAGCCGACTGCATCTCCTCCCCTTGTTCATTTTGAATATGCAATCTTCTTTCATACAGATTCAACTTTATGGATATACTGTCCACTATTTTGTAGCGGTTAAGTTTTACCCTTGCTAATAACCAATCATCGGTGAGAAACGGCGTTCCCTGAACGCCTGGATACTTTTTGGGAATAACAGGCGTAGTAAAAACTTCTCTTAAGTAAGCGGGAGGGGGGTAATAAGGTTGGCTTTGTCCCAACACAATTTGCGCAAAAGATAAAATTGAAGAGTAAATAATGAAAAGCTTTCTCATGAGGCAACTTGCTACTGGCTCCTTTAAAGTTACGGAAACAAGTCAATAGCGCCACGGGAAAAAACGATTACTCAACCTTTATACAACAACTCGTAATATTCATTGGCCATCCTGTTGCTGTCAAATTGTATTCTGACATCCTGCATGCCATTCTTGATAATTTGCCGCCATTTGCTGTAATCATCATAGTACAGGGGTAGTATTTGTTTGGTCAGGATTTCATACAGGCAATTTAAATCATACTCATCTTGGTCATGTACGCTCATATTCAAATAGTCGGCCTTGGGAACAACAAAGCCATTTTTACCGTTGTTGATGAACTCAGGAATCCAACCATCATCGGTCGAAAAATTTACAGCTCCGTTCATGGCTGCCGTCATGCCACTCGTACCGGAAGCTTCTCGGGGTACCCGGGGGTTGTTTAGCCAGCAATCGGCACCTTGTTTTAATCGACGTGAAAGCATGAGTTCATACCCTATCAACACCGATACGTTTTTGTACCTGCGGCTTAAGTGAACTAGGTTATTAAATTCAGTGATGGCTGGATAGTCGACTGGGTAAGGCTTTCCGGCCCAGATGATCTGTATAGGATATTTTTTGCTGTGGATCAGTTCTTCAAAACGCTCCTCGTCCGTAGTAATTAAGCTGGCACGTTTATAACCAGCAAACCGCCTCGACCAAACTATCGTAAAAATTTTAGTGTCAAAAAGCTTCCCTGTTTGATCGGCCACGATTTCAAACGTCCTTTTCTTCAAAAAAGTTTTTCTCTCGTCAAAAGCCGTATCATTGTTTTGATCCCTGGCCCGGTATAATTCTTCATCTGCCCAGTATTTCCAGTTTTGTGCATTGGTAATGGAAATGATGTTACAAATATTATCATACTTACTCCACAAGGCTCTCGATACTTTGCCGTGTAATTTGGAGACGCCATTCGCCAATCGTGCGAATCGCAGCGCCGCCAGGGAATGGTTGAACATTTCATCAGGATTCCCGGTGAGTTTTTTAACTTCCTCAACGGTAAGCCCGCAGAAATAACTCATCTTGTGGCAGAGGTGAATGTCGTGCTTTTCGTTACCGGCTTCTTCAGGGGTATGCGTCGTAAATACCAATCTCTTTCTTACCTCTTCAATATGCTGACTGTATTTCTTATAGAGATAGAATGCAGCCGACAGGCCATGTGCCTCATTCAAATGGTATACTTCTGGTTTAAATCCTATTTCATCGAGCAGCTTTGCACCTCCTACGCCGAGCAAAATAAATTGTGCCACTTTCGTCGCAACGTTGGCGTCATATAGGCGGTGGGATATGGTTTGCGAAACATAATCATTCTCGGGTATATCGGTCGTCAATAAAAACAGTGGCGCAGTATTAAACGTCTCTGGATTGAGATAGAAGACTTTCACCCAAACAGGATGCTCATGTACGGTGATCTGGAACTTGACGCCTGTGTCTTCCAGGAAACTGTATTGTTTTTCCATCCAGGTAACCTGCAAGGTCTGATCCTGGTTGCGCGCCTGGTCATAGTAGCCATATTTCCAGAGGATGCCAATGCCAATTAAATTTTGCTTCAGCTCATAAGCACTTCTCAAATGTGAGCCGGATAAAAATCCTAAGCCACCACTGTAAATTTTTAACGGCTGATGTATAGCAAATTCCATAGAGAAATAAGCTACACGTTTCGAATACCGATCATTCACAGGGTATGGTATTTTGAAATCTTTAAAACTCATGGTGTGAATTTTACACAACGATTGCGAATATACAGGCAAAAAATTAATCGTTCATGTATTATCCACATGGCAAGTGGATAAGTTCTTTGCGATATCGTGCGGGTAACTATGGGAAAATTACTTTTTTGAAGTTTTCTTCTTTGTTTCTCTTTTTTTGACATAAACTCCTTCAAATAAACAATCGACACCCCGGTGTGATCCGCAACCCTCCATCTCTCTCATAGCAACAGATGAGGCGGTGAAGTTCAGTTGCAGCACACAAGGATCCCCAGCAGCGCGGTATACGGCTGTATTAGCAGATGTGAAACTTGCCTCGCCCTTTAATTCGCCGATACAATTGTTCTTTTTTTCAAAATGAACAAAAAAAGTTATGCGGCCTGGTTTTTTATTATCACGAACAGAAACCAGGTTCCTTTTATCCTTGACATAATCGCCGGAATACTTATTTTTTCGGGAAAAGGAATCAATTGGATTTATCACATCAACCGTTTTTTCATCCAACGCATCCGTCATGATGAGTAAAAAAGACTTGGCGGGCTCATTTAAAACATACACATCCCGACCGTCGCTGGTTGATCCGTCAGGATTTTTTCTTGTTACACTTTTGGACAGTGTATACCGTTTGTCAATAACAAAAAATTGTTGTGTCGCAGGGCTTACATCCACTTGCAAGACGGGCATCGCCGTAATGAATTCATTGTTCTTATTAAAGCAAACGATCAGCGCTACTTTTCGATCACCAGACAAGGCCTTCACAAATAAATAAGTCCCGTGCTCTGGTCCGGGCACTCTTGCCATTGGATAGATCTTTAGCTTCGCTCCTTTTCCGAATACTTTGCTTAATACACTATCCGGAACTAGCTGTGTAAATACCTTATAGCTAATTAGTAAACTATCGGTTGCTTTTTTGGCGACTGATGTATCCTCAATCTGGTAAGGCAGATCTTGAGGTTCAAACGATCCAATAAAATCGGCGACATCAACAGGATCGTCTCCCGAAAGTGAAATTCTCTTTTTGTTTTTACAGGCGATTAAGATGAAAACGATCGTAAGTGCGAATAGCCAAAACCTTCCTTTCATAAAATTATCCCAAATGAATCCCGAATTTACTCCTTCTTTTACTAATTCATTTCAAATTTTGTTCGTTTGGCATTATTTTTTAGTTTTGTCTAAAATTTTATTTAGACATGCTAAATTATTCCACCAGTGAAGAAAACTATATAAAGGCTATCTATCATCTCCGGGGTGCACAAAATACAGTTACCACTAATGAGCTGGCTGAAAAATTGAACACTAAGCCGGCTTCAGTCACTGATATGATGAAAAAGTTAAAAGCAAAAAAATTGCTTCACTACCAGCCGTACCAGGGATTTCGATTAAGCAGTGAAGGAAAGAAGGTGGCATTGGATATTATCAGGCGGCACAGGTTATGGGAATATTTCCTGGCGGAAAAATTAAAATTTAAATGGGACGAGGTGCACGTGGTGGCAGAGGATCTTGAACATGTAAGTAGCAAAAAACTGATCGACAAGCTGGACGAGTACCTCGGTTATCCAAAATTTGATCCACACGGAGACCCGATCCCCGACAGCCTGGGAAAAATGGAATTTAACCAGCAACTAACTCTTTCCGAATTACCACTTAACAAAGCGGCTGAGGTCTGTCGTGTTGTTAATCAGTCAGAGGAAATGTTGGAGTTATTGCAGCATAAAAGAATAAGTATCGGCACAAGGCTGGAAGTAAAAAAAAGATTCAGTTTTGATCATTCCATTGAAATCAAATTGAAACAACAAGCCGCATTTTCCATCAGTGACGAATTGGCAAAAAATATTTTTGTAACCCTGTGAAAAACGGTCACACACATACATCTCTCAGCGAAGTTCATGAGAGCGTCGACACTACCCTGGCGTCTAGGCCTCTTTGGAAAAGAATCGCTTCTTTTTTTGGCCCTGCCTATCTGGTCAGCGTAGGTTACATGGATCCAGGTAATTGGGCCACGGACCTGGCGGGCGGCAGCAAATTCGGCTATTCATTGATCTGGGTATTATTGATGAGCAACATCATGGCGCTGTTACTTCAAAGCTTATCTGCCCGCCTGGGCATTGTCCGCGGAAGGGACCTGGCGCAGGCAAATAGAGAAACTTATCCTAGATACATTAACCTGTGTTTGTACACACTTGCTGAAATAGCCATCGCCGCATGTGATCTTGCCGAAGTCTTAGGAATGGCCATCGGTATTCAACTACTTACAGGAATTCCATTGTTGTGGGCAGTACTGATTACTGTGTTTGACACTTTTTTGTTTTTGCTGCTGCAAAGATTGGGTATTCGTAAAATGGAAGCGTTTATCGTAGCACTTATCGGAGTCATTGGTGTTTCATTCCTGGTGGAAATCATTTTAGCCAAACCCAACCTGGGGCAGGTAGTGAAAGGTTTTGCCCCGCATGTTCTCAACAACGAAGCTTTATATATAGCTATCGGAATTATCGGGGCCACAGTGATGCCACATAATTTGTACCTGCATTCAGCACTGGTTCAAACCAGGAAATTCAAACGAGATAACGGTGGGATAAAAAGGGCATTGAAATTAAATTTCATCGACACCACCATTGCGCTCAATCTTGCATTTTTTGTAAACGCTGCCATATTGGTGTTGGCTGCTTCAGTTTTCTTTCTAAAAGGCAGGACTGACGTTGCCGAAATTAAAACGGCGCATGAGCTGTTGAATGAATTTCTGGGGACTAGGTTGGCACCCACTTTATTTGCCGTGGCATTGATCGCGTCGGGTCAAAGTTCTACGATTACAGGTACCCTTGCGGGTCAAATTGTAATGGAAGGCTATCTGCGCCTCCGGATAAATCCAATGATCAGGCGGCTGATGACAAGGGTAATTGCAATATTACCCGCGGTAATTGTAATTCTCATAAATGGCGAACAAAATATTGACAGCCTCCTTATCCTAAGCCAGGTTATCTTGAGCCTGCAGTTGGGATTCGCCATTATTCCCCTGATTCATTTTGTGAGTGACAAAACCACAATGGGTCCACATGCCATCAAGCCTTTGACAAAAATCACAGCGTGGTTAATTACATCTATTCTTGTGTATCTGAATATCCGGATGGTAGTTGAGCAAGCGACAGGATATTTTACCAGTTCAGAAAACATTTTGTGGAAAGCAGTCATCATTATCGGGGGATTGTTGTTCGTAGCTTTACTTATCATTTCATTTGTCTATCCACTCGTGTCCAAGAAACGCCGCGACATACCGGAAGTTCATGCTGAGGCCAGTGGCCTGCAAAAGGTTGCTGTACCTGTCTTCAAAAAGATCGCGGTGGCATTAGAATTCAGTGAAAAAGATGAAAAGCTCCTCTCCTATGCCATCGGCCAGGCGCATGAACAAACATCATTTGTACTCATTCACGTAGTGGAAAGTGCGTCGGCCCAGTTTTTGGAAAGAGACACCGACGATCTGGAAACGCGGAAAGACCAGGAGCACATCGACTTTTACGCGGAGAAATTGATTCAATTAGGGTACCCCGCAAAGGGCATTTTAGGTTTTACCCATCGGGCCCGGGAAATTGTGAGAATCACAAAAGAAAATGATGTAGATATGTTGGTGATTGGTGCGCACGGACACGCCGGTATTAAGGATTGGTTTTACGGACAGACCATTGACTCCGTCAGACATGAACTAAAGATTCCTGTGTTGGTCGTGCATGTCTGAGAGCTCAAAGTCTAAGGTTCGATGTTAGC
>AR_comb_assmDRAFT_10271282_pt1 | contig 12937 bp, 14 predicted proteins | sample ArasoioldDNA_FD_10543 | JGI IMG/M metagenome (IMG submission 10543) | reverse complement strand
CGCACCGGACCGTATCCCGAATTCTCATTGGATGAACCCATGGCGAACTCATCACAATTCATCTTCCCGAGCACGACCGCCCCCGCAGCCTCCAACCGCGCCACGGCGGTGCAGTCATAAGGCGGAACATATTTCTCGAGGATCTTTGATCCCGCGGTTGTGCGGACGCCACGCGTGCTCATCACATCTTTGATTCCCACGGGAACGCCGGCCAGCGGCGGGAGTTTCTTCCCTTCAGCCACCATGCGATCGATACGATCCGCCTGCTCCAGAGCGCGCTCCTTTGATAGCGTAAGGAACGCCCCAATCTGGCCATCTTCTTTTTGTATGCGCGCGTAATGGGCCTCGGCCAGCGCCAACGCAGTGGTCTTGCGCTCCTGTATGGCCGATTGGGCAGCGTCAATTGTGAGCGAAATTACGTCCATGTTTGTCCAGCGTGCTCTTTCGGTAGGCTGGCGCTCAGGAGAAGCAATCGATTTTCCTTCGTGTTCCTTCGTGCCCCTTGTGGTTGGCGAATTTTCTTTCAAGCCGTCAAATCAGCCGCTGCCACTCCATCCGCGCTACCGCTCAATCACTTTCGGCACTCTAAAGAAATGTTCGTCCGCATCCGGCGCATTCGCGAGAGCCTCCTCATGGGGCAATGACTTTCTCAGCCCCTCGAGAACATCTTCGCGCGAGGCATAAGCAAAGCGCTCGCTCCCCTGTTTCCTCTCGTCCACACCGTAGCGGTCCGAAACCTGCGCCATCGGCAGCACGTCCGAGGTGTCGAGTTCGTTCAACCGGTCTACATAATCCAGAATTGAATTCAGATCGCGCAGCATCCCGCGCCGCTCATCCTCTGTCAGGTCCAGGTTCGCAAGGTCGGCCACGTAGGCCACATCTTTCTCGGTGACTTTCATATGAAGTTAGGAACGATCAGCGGGGCTCGGACTCGGGTTTCTCCGGGCGCATCACGATGAATTCAATCTTGCGGACTGCCTCGACCGTGTACCGGTTGATCGACGCCAGGTATCGGGGAGCGAAGCTCTGCAGCCCCGCCTTCCATCCCGCATCCGCAACTGCAACTCGCAGGACTCCGTCCAGAAAACTCAGGGCGCGAGTCCGCTCGGCGACCGCTGAACCGCACACCACCGGCCACGCCATGAGTGGCGCCTGTGCCGGGGGCGCCTGCCGCAGAGATTTCGCGACGATTCTTTCCAGATCCGATCCAGCCTGCTCCAAGCGTAACTCCTCGTCCCCTCAAGGGAAGGTTGATTTTATCATCGCCGCCGACGCTCACTTCAGGCGGGAAACTCACGTCGAACAAACTCCAGTGCAGCCTCGCGCGAGGCCAACCGGCCTTCCAGTTGTGCGTCTTCTACCGCATTCAAAATCTCGCGAAACCTCGGCCCCGGACGACGCCCCTCGGCAATCAGATCATCCCCTGTCACGAGCGGCGTGGGACGCATCTTCTCCGGCGGAATCTCGTCCTTCTTCAACCGCACGAACTCATACGTCGCAAGATTCCGATGGCTCGCCAGGCAGTCGGCCCGATGCAGCGCCAGGTGCTCGTCAAAGCGGGGCATGCGAAGAAACTTCTTCAGAGTCGACTCTTTCATGCGCGTCGCATGCCCGAACCGCATGTGATTGTCCACCAGCGCGAGAATCTGCTCAGTCTCTTCGTTTGAAAAACGCAGCCTCGCACAAATCTCCTCGGCCATCTTCACGCCCACTTCAACGTGCCCGTCGAACCGAATCCGCTCCGCCACCCGGAACGTCGGAGGCTTTCCCACATCGTGCAACAGGGCTCCCCACCCCAGAGTCATGGGGCAGGGATCCGGTAAATTGTCCAGCAGAAGAAGCGTGTGCACAAACACGTCGCCCTCGGGATGAAACTCCGGAGGCTGCTCCACTCCCTTCATCGCAGAAATTTCCGGCAGAACCTGCCGCAGCAAACCCGACTCATCCAGCAGCAGGAACGCCCGCCGAGCATGGCCCTCCGTCAACATGCGCGTGAGTTCATCGCGCACACGCTCCCGCGACACCACTCGAATCTGTTCTGCCAACTCCCGGATCGCCGCAAAAGTTGCGGGCTCGATCTGATACTCGAACCTCGCCGCAAATCGTACCGCTCGCAACATGCGCAGTTTGTCTTCGGCAAACCGCTTCTCCGGATCACCAATCGTCCGAATGATTCCACCATCGAGGTCTTTGCGCCCTCCAACAAAATCAAGAACTACCCCGCTCACCGGATCGAGCAGCATTCCGTTGATGGTGAAATCTCTCCGCGCCACATCCTCTTGCGGAGTCTTGCTGAACCGAACTTCGTCCGGATGCCTCCCGTCGGAATACCCCACATCGCTACGGAAGGTCGCCACCTCGACTGCACTCGATTTTGAGGAGCCTTCGTCTGAGATGCTCGCGCGGTCCGTGTCAGGCGCCGGAATCAGCACCACCCCGAACTGCACTCCCACAGCGTAAGTTTCGGGAAAGATCTCGATAACCTGTTTCGGAATGGCATCGGTCGCCACGTCATAGTCCTTCGGCTCTCGCCCGAGCAGAAGATCGCGCACGCATCCGCCCACCAGATAGGCTTGAAACCCCCTCTGGCGCAGCGTTTGAACGATCGATTTGGCGAAGTCCTTCATCATCGCTTTTTATGATAGCGCCTCAACCAAACTCAAAACCGCCTGACACATGCGTAAAGCATGCTTGACATCAAACGATTCGCTCGGGAAACGGAAATCCCGATTCGCACACACATTGCATCAAATCGGCCATAGGAATTTCCAATAATATAGGGACATGCCAGACGCCTACATTCTCGGCATCGAGAGTTCCTGCGACGAAACCGCCGCCGCCGTGGTGCGCTCGGGCGAGCAACTCATTTCCAACGTAGTCGCTTCCCAGATCGCCACCCACCAACCCTACGGCGGTGTGGTTCCCGAACTGGCCTCCCGCGAGCACCTGCGCGCCATCGTGCCGGTAGTTCGCCAGGCGCTTGCGGACGCGAAACACACGTACGATTCCGTAGACGCCATCGCCGTAACCCAAGGCCCCGGCCTAGCCGGAGCCTTGTTGGTCGGCATCAGTTACGCGAAGGCCTTGGCGTTCGCTCTTGAGAAACCGCTGCTTGCTGTCAACCATCTCGAAGGCCACATTCACGCCGTGCTGCTCGAGGAGCGCCAGAAGGGCAACCACGAGTTGCAATTCCCCGTTCTGGCCCTCGTGGTCTCCGGCGGACACACACACCTCTATCTGGCAGCTCAACAAGGCGACGCCTGGACTTACGAGAACATCGGCCACACCCGCGACGACGCCGCCGGTGAGGCCTTCGACAAAGTCGCCAAGTTGCTCGGCCTCGGCTATCCCGGCGGCCCCGTGATCGATCGCCTCGCCCCGCATGGCGACCCCAATGCCGTGAAGTTTCCTCCAGCCCAAATTAAACACCGCGACCGTCGTGGCAGAGCCGACGGCCGTGCTGTCGACCTTGACGACGACCACCCCCGTTTTGACTTCTCCTACAGCGGCATCAAAACCGCCCTGCTACGCTACGTCGAATCCCATCAGTTGCACGACGCCGTGGAAGCGCGGCGCAAGGCTTTGGTGAGCATTCCAAAGCCGAAGCTCGAAGACTATCTCGCTCGCTGCGACAAGGCGACTCTCGATCTCGTCGCATCATTCCAGCGAGCAATCGTTGACGATCTGGTTGGAAAGACTCTCGCGGCCGCCGAAGCCTACAACGTCGCCACGCTCTTGGTGACCGGTGGAGTCGCCGCCAACCAGGAATTGCGAGGAACTTTCGAACGCGAGGGAGCAAAGCAGGGCCTGCCGGTGTTCTTCCCGTCCCGCCCTCTCTCCACCGACAATGCCGCCATGATAGCCGCCGCAGCTTATCCGAAATTTCTGGTGAGAGATTTTGCCCCGATGGATTTCTCGGCCGAAGCCGGCATGCAACTACGCTAATAGCCAGTTCGCTGCGGGAGTTGGTTTGGTGGAAGAGCGGCGCTTAGCGCCGCGTCAGACGCACACAGAAATGTGGCTTCTTAGGCCTGAGGGAAAGCTCAGGTATCTTCTACGACCCGTTTGCCTGTCCGCGGCTTTTATTCCCCATTACCGCCCCCAGGGCCGCGTCCAACTGTGTTTCCACGTCAATATCTTTGTAAATCACAAAGTCCGCGCGCTGATCAGGCTCGCTGGAACCATTCGCCTTACTGGTCACGACAATGATCGGAACGCCCGAGGTTTCCTCTTTGCTCTTCAGCGCCGAAATGAACTCGCTGCCCGACATTTTCGGCATCCGCATGTCCGTTACGATCAGGTCGGCCCGCACGCGAACCAGCAGTTCCACGGCCTCAGCACCGTTGACCGCCGCCTCCACCGCAAAGCCGCGCGCTTCAAGGAAGCGGCATATGCTGTACCGGATCAGCATGGAGTCGTCGACGACGAGGGCGACCTTAGACATAGGTTGAAGTTTGGAGGGCGGACGAGTCCTAGCGCACGACCCCCTGTCGGGAAACTAGCAGGCTCACTACGGCAGGAACAACCGGAAATCCCGAGGGAACGTTACATGAGTCACCGCGGAGAAGGGTTCAGCTCTCAGGATCCTGAATGTGGTCTTCGATATTCATGTCCTTGAACTCGCTGGATTCGAAGATCTCGCCGCACTCTTTGCACTCCACGAATTCCGATTCCTCGTCGCGGCTCACGATCTGCACTCGCGGATGTTTGCAGGGCTGCTTCGTATTCACATTCGGGGGTGATGCAGGCGACTTTGCGGTCATGTGATCCGGATGGTCCCGAGGCTGAACTTCATTCAGGGGCAGTATTGCTCCGGAATTTTTGGGTATTGTAGAACGGCCTAACGCCTTGTCAAGCCCCCTTCTGTCGCTCTGTTGTGAATTCGTAACAGATTACCCTTGTGAGGCGCGCATGGACTCGAGGCAATTTCCGACCATTTTCGTCGTACAATTTCAAACCATTCAGCCAGAAGTACTTACCATTGGACTCCTCTTCCCAGCCTTTCCCTGCTTCGACTTGCCCTCAGTTCCCAGGTAACGTACAATGAATGGCGACAGAAATAGTCGGATTTATATCCGACTACGACAGTCGGGTATCACTCGGGAGCAAGCGTCTGCTGAAGCTGACAAAAAAGGCCGACTACGCGCTTATGGCGATGAAGCATCTCGCTGAGCATCCGAGCGAAGGTTCCCGCAGCGCGAAGGATGTGTCGGATGCGTATGGCATTCCCCCCGAAGCGCTGGCCAAGATTCTGCAGCGGCTGGCGAAGGCTGGCCTGCTTCAGTCGCAGCACGGCACCAACGGCGGTTACACGCTCGCCCGTCCGGCGCATACGATTTCCGCCTTTGAGGTGATCCAGGCGATTGATGGCCCGCTGTTCATCACCTCCTGCGTTACGACACGCGGAGAGTGCGATCAGACAGATCGCTGCAATATCCGCGAGCCGCTGCGCAAGGTAAACGAAAGTATTGAAGCGGTATTGAAACGAATCAAAATCTCGCACATGCGAGAGGAACCGGAAGAGGTTGGCTCACCGGCCCCGAAGACCAAGGAATTGGTCACGATCACTTGAGCCGATGGGAATTTGAAGTCATCAAAAAAAGAAGAGATCACGTTTCATAGGCCAACGACGAACGACCAACGACGAGTAGCAAGCAGGAGAGCAATCAATGAGCACGGATGTAAAGATCCCCCAGGCTGAAACCCAGGTGCACAGCACCAATGGCAAAGATGTGAAGTTGCCCATCTACATGGACAACCACGCCACCACACCGATGGACCCACGCGTCCTGGAAGAGATGCTGCCCTACTTCATGGAGAAGTTCGGCAACGCCGCCAGCCGCAATCACTCCTTCGGATGGGCCGCCGAAGAAGGCGTCGAGACCGCCCGTGAGCGCATCGCGAAACTAGTCGGCGCGACTACAAAAGAGATCATCTTCACCTCCGGTGCCACAGAGAGCGACAACCTCGCCATCAAGGGTGTCGCCGAGATGTACCGCGAGAAGGGCAACCACATCATCACTGCGGTCACCGAGCACAAGGCCGTGCTCGACACCTGCAAGCGTCTCGAAAAGTACGGCTACCGCGTGACCTATCTGCCCGTGCAGAAGGACGGCCTGATCGATCTCGATGATCTGAAGCGCGCCATGGATGACAAGACAATCCTGGTGACCATCATGTACGCCAACAACGAAATCGGCGTGCTCCAGCCGGTTGTCGAGATTGGCAAACTCTGTCACGAGCGTGGCGTGATCTTCCACACTGATGCCACGCAGGCGATCGGTAAAGTTCCCGTCGATATGGTTAAGCAAAACATCGACCTGGCATCCATCTCCGGCCACAAGATGTACGGACCGAAGGGCGTCGGCGCATTGTACGTTCGCCGCAAGAATCCTCGCGTGCAGATCTCCGCCATCATCGACGGCGGCGGCCACGAACGCGGCATGCGCTCGGGGACTCTGAACGTCCCCAGCATCGTCGGATTAGGCAAGGCCTGCGCCCTCGCGCAGCAAGAAATGCCGCAGGAATCTTGTCGCTTGGCAGGCCTTCGCAACCGCCTGCGCGACCGCATCATGGGCCGCCTGGATGAGGTCTACATCAACGGCTCGATGGAGCATCGGCTTCCCGGCAACCTGAACATCAGCTTTGCGTATGTAGAAGGTGAGTCTTTGCTGATGGGAATCAACGACATCGCGGTTTCCAGCGGATCGGCGTGCACCTCTGCGACGCTTGAGCCATCTTATGTATTGAAGGCTCTCGGAACGGGAGACGACTTGGCCCATAGTTCGATCCGATTCGGCATCGGCCGCTTCAACACCGAAGCCGAAGTCGACTACGTTGCCGACCGCGTCATCGAAACGGTTGAGCGCCTGCGCGAACTCTCACCGCTCTACGAGATGGCGAAGGAAGGCATCAACCTGAAAGATGTAAAGTGGGCAGGAGAAGCGCACTAATTACGAAGTTTCAAGGTTTCAGAGTTTCAAAGTTTCAAGGTTGCTTGGAAACTCTGGAAACCCGGGTAGTCCGGCGATGCATCACTCCTTGAGACTTTGAAACCTTGAAACATTGAAACCTGAGGTTAAAAAATGTCATACAGCGACAAAGTGATCGACCACTACAACCACCCCCGCAACGTCGGCTCCATGGACAAAGCCAGCACCGACGTAGGCACCGGCCTGGTCGGCGCGCCCGAGTGCGGCGACGTCATGAAACTGCAGATCAAGGTCAACCCGCAGACCAACGTCATTGAAGACGCCAAGTTCAAGACCTTCGGTTGCGGGTCGGCCATAGCCTCTTCGTCGCTGGCCACTGAGTGGGTGAAGGGAAAGACGGTGGACGAGGCCCTCGCCATTAAGAACATGGACATCGTGAAGGAACTTTCGCTTCCTCCGGTGAAAATTCACTGTTCAGTGTTGGCAGAGGACGCCATCCGCGCCGCCATCGGCGACTGGAAGAAAAAGCAGGAAACGTCCAAGCCGGTGGCTGCTGAAGCAAAGTAGCGACGAGCAATGAGCCCTGAGCCTTCAGGTTTGCTCAAAGCTCACCGCTCATGGCTGGTTTTTATGACGACTGCAATCGAAAACGCGACGCCGCAAGCCACCGCCAAGGGCATCGTGGTCACCGAAAAGGCGATCGCGAAGATCCGCAGCGCGATGGCCAAGGAAGGCATTTCGCCCGAGCAGGGCGGCTTGCGCCTCGGTGTTCAGGGTGGCGGATGTTCCGGCCTCAGCTATAACATCCGCTTCGATACCCAGCCGCGCGAGCGCGACCGAATCTTCCAGTTCGACGATGTGCGGGTATTTGTAGATCCAAAGTCGTTCATCTACCTGCACGGCATGATTCTGGATTATCAGGAAACGCTGATGCAGCAGGGATTCGTTTTCGTAAACCCGCAGGCGACAAAATCCTGCGGTTGCGGAACATCTTTTTCCGCCTGATGCCTGCTCCTGTGTGGCGCGGGCGCCCACGCCCGCGAAAGTATCTGCCACCGGAAAACCCCGGGAACAAGGAAGCAGTCGGTAGTGAGAGGAATTAGAACGTGACCACCAAATCGACCCTAACCGCGATTGGCACCAAGCCGCTCCCCGAGGACACGCATTCCTGCTGGTCCTGCGGAGCGATGCGCGCCGCGCACTTCTGTGCCTCGTGCGGAAAGGTGCAGCCACCCGCGCCGGTGGACTATTTCACGTTCTTCGGCCTGGCCCCAAAGCTGAACCTCAATGTTGCCGCGCTCGAAAAGGATTTCTACGAACTCAGCCGCAAGCTCCATCCCGACCTGAACGCCCGTGCCGGTAGCCAGGAACAGGAGTGGAGCCTCGAACAAAGCTCGCTGCTCAATGATGCCTATCGCACACTCCGCGATCCCATCAAGCGCACCGAATATCTCCTTCATCTGGAAGGCATCGAGTTAGAGGAGCAATCCAAAAGCGCGACCGAACAGGCCCGCGCTACCGGAAAAGTGAAGAAGCAGATCGTCCCTCCCGACCTTCTCGAAGAAGTTTTCGAACTCAACATGCAGCTCGAAGAACTTCGCATGAACAAGAAGATGGAAGAAGATGATCCGAACCTGGCAAAAGAAATCGCCGCACACAAGGTCAACCTGGAAGCCAAGCACGACGGCCTGTTACAGGAATTGCAGAAGTACTGGACCGACTGGGACAGTCTCATTGATCGCAACCACGGATCGAAAGCCCCAGCCGAAGAACGCGCTACGATCACTGCGGAAATGGTGGACGTACTAAACCGCCGCAACTACATTCGCAATCTGGTAAGGGATGCGAATGCAGCGTTGGAAGAGTGAGAAATTGGGAAATTGAGTAATTGGGAAGTTTTAACTTGTAATAGTTTTTCAATTTCCTAATTACCAAATTACACAATGAGTTCTGATTACATCGTCGGCATCGACCTCGGCACCACGAATTCGCTGGTGGCGTTCATGCACGGGGACACTCCGGTCGTGATCCCGGGTGATGACGGTTCCAACCTGGTTCCCTCGGTCGTCGCGCTCGACGAAAGCAGTCAGCCGATAATCGGCAACTCGGCTCGCAGATATCTGATTGAAACTCCCGAGCGTGCCGTCTACTCGATCAAACGCCTCATGGGCCGCGGTGTCGAAGACATCCAGGAGGAACTCAAGCTCTTCCCCTTCCGCGTAGCGGACGATTTACAACCAGGCGAAGTGCTTCGCATCACGCTGGGCGACAAAACGTCCACTCCTCCGGAAATCTCCGCGCTAATTCTCCGCCAACTAAAGCGCAACGCCGAACGCTATTTCGGCGCGCAGGTTACAAAGGCAGTGATCACCGTCCCTGCCTACTTCAACGATGCCCAGCGCCAGGCCACGAAAGATGCCGGCCGCATCGCCGGTCTCGAAGTCCTCCGCTTGGTAAACGAGCCCACCGCCGCATCGCTCGCCTACGGACTCGACAAGAAACAGAACGGCATCGTTGCGGTCTACGACCTCGGCGGTGGCACCTTCGATATCTCGATCCTCAAGCTGCACGACGGCATCTTCGAAGTCATCGCCACCAACGGCGACACACACCTGGGCGGCGATGACATCGATAACTTGCTAATCACCATCGCCCTCGCCGACATTCAAGGCGATCTCGGTATCGACCTCCGTCGCAATGCGGAGGCGGTCCAAGCCATTCGCAAAGCAGTGATCGATACCAAAATCGCGCTCTCATCCCAACCATCAGTCAAGCTCGACATTGAACTTCCCCAAGGCAAGCGTTACCAGCGCGAGATCACCCGCGAACAATTTGAAGTGCTAATTCAGCCGATCATTGACCGCACCGTCGGCCCCGTAAAGCAAGCTCTGAAAGACGCCAACCTCAAGCCCGAGCAGATCGACGAGGTAGTCCTTGTAGGCGGCTCAACTCGCATCCCAATAGTCCGCGCGCTCGTGCAGGAACTTTTTCATCGCGAGCCGCACACTGACCTTAATCCCGACGAAGTCGTCGCCCTTGGCGCAGCCGTCCAAGCCAACATTCTTGGCGGAGGTTCGCAAGCCACCGAGAACATGCTCTTGCTCGATGTGACTCCGCTCTCGCTCGGCATCGAAGTCGCCGGAGGCGTCACCGACAAGATCATCCTGCGTAACTCCACGATCCCCGCCTCGGCCACGCAGTTCTACACCACGCAGATTGACGGCCAGGCCAATGTCGCGATCCACGTCCTGCAGGGCGAACGCGAACTGGCAAAAGACTGCCGCTCGCTCGCCCGGTTCGATTTGAAGGGCGTTCCTCCAATGGCAGCCGGCATCCCTCGCGTGGAAGTGAAGTTCCTGATCGATGCCAACGGCATACTCAACGTCTCGGCACGCGAACAGCGCAGCGGCAAGCAAGCGGAGATTCAGGTACAGCCCACCTACGGCCTGACAGACGAGCAAGTCGAAGGCATGATCCTCGATTCTTTCGACAACGCCGAAGAAGATTTCCGTAAGCGCCAGTTGATCGAAGCCCGCAACGAAACAGTAACAATCCTCGCCGCTTTGGAAAAAGGCAAAAAGAGCCCGGCATGGGGACGCCTCACAAGCGACGAAAAGAAGCAAATCGCAAAGATGGAAAAGTCCCTGGCCGCAGTCAACAAAGAAGACGACTATCAGGCGATCCGGAAGGCTATCGACGCCCTGAACCACGGCACGACGCGTCTAGCGGAGCTCATGATGGATACAGCGGTTTCGAGCGCTCTAAAAGGCAAGACCATGGATGAGACCGACCTGGGCGAAGGCCCCACCGCACCTCATCCCATGGCGAAAGCAGAATTCGAATGATTGATTCTGTCACCCTGAGCGGAGCACGGTTGAACGAAGCGAAGCCGTGTGGAATCGAAGGATCCCTACCTCCGCAAATGCAGTCACGACGACAGGGATCCTTCGACTATGCGAATTTCGCATAAGACGCGAAATCCGCTTTGCTCAGGATGACAAGTGCAATTGAGGAGCATTATGGCAGACGAAAAATCCCAAGGCGCCGGAACCGCTACCGAAGAAGCCCCCGGCGAAAACTCGGTTCAGATTACCTTCCTCCCCGAAGGCAAGACCGTGACCTTCGAGCACGGCAAGTTGCCCTACGAAGACCACGGCAAAGAGGAGTCCATTCTCGACATCGCCCTGAACTTCGGCATCCCGCTCGACCACGCCTGCGGCGGCAACTGTGCCTGCACGACGTGCCATGTGTGGGTGAAAGAAGGCGCCGAGAATCTTTCCGAGATGGACGACGACGAAGCCGACCGCCTGGACATGGCCGCCGATCTCCAACTAAACTCGCGCCTCGGCTGCCAGGCGCAGATCACCAAGCCCGGCAAAGTGGTCGTGGAAATTCCGGCATGGAATAGAAACTACGTGTCGGAAGAACATCACTGAAGATTTCAGGAGCACGGATATGGCTAAGACACTCACTTGGGATGACGCCGAGGACCTCGGCATTCAACTTTCCGAAGCTCACCCCGATCTCGATCCGCTCACGGTCCGCTTCACGGACCTGCACCGCTACGTGACCGAACTGCCCGATTTCGGCGGAGACCCCAAAGCCTCCAACGAAGGCAAGCTAGAAGCTATTCAAATGGCCTGGCACGAAGAGTACCAAGACCGCACGCAAGCCTAAACTTCTCCTTCGTGTCTTTGGCGGTTAATGCTTTTGAGAGCCCGCCACGGCTCCCTCCGCAATCTTCGTATAGAACTTTTGCAGCGTATAAAACGCCATCTTCCTCTGCCCCCGATTCGAAATCACTCCCTTGCGGTTGTGATAATCCTGCACTCCAGGCAACATCCGTAGCGGAGAGCGAAAATCCATCAGCACCCACGGACTCATACCGGCCAAATTCGGCATTCGCTCCACCATCCCAAGCTGGTGCTGATATAAGTTTTCCTGATACTCCTCGGTCCAGCGCTCATCTGCGTCGCCGTGCCGCCCGGAGGGCGCCCCGCCGCCGAATTCGCTCACGATCAGCGGCTTGTTCCACGTCACCTTCCACTGTAACTTGTCGGCATCTGCTGGACGCCCGCCGTACCACCCCAAATACTCATTCAGCCCGACCACATCCAGCACCTCTCCCAGCGGATCGCTCAGCGTGCGCTCATCCGGAGCCGTATTGTCAGTGTGATTCAGCGCTGATGTAATCAGCCGCGTCGAATCCAACTCCCGTGCGTCCTGCGCGAGTTGTTTGAGAAATGTCAGCCGTTCCGCTTTCACCGGAGTCTCATTCGACAATGACCACAGCACCACCGCCGCTCGATTGTGATCGCGCGCAATCATGTCGCGAAGTTGCCCTTGCGCACTCGCCAGCGTCGCTGGATTCTGCCAATCGATGTCCCAATACACAGGTATCTCCGACCACACCAGCAAACCAATGCGGTCCGCCAGGCGAATCTCATTCTCGTTGTGCGGATAATGCGCGAACCGCACGAAGTTGCATCCGAGCTCTTTCACCCATCCCAGCAGCGTTTGCGCATCTTCCGCACTGAAAGCCCGCCCCTCGCGAAACGGAGCCTCTTCATGCATCGAAATTCCGCGCAGGAAAATCGGCTTTCCGTTCAACAGAATCTTTGGGCCCTGAACCTCAATCGTCCGAAATCCAATCTGGTCGTGAACCGAGTCGTTGCCACTCGTCAGGATCACGTCATAGAGCTTGGGATGCTCCGGTGACCACAACTCCATCTTCGCCGTAAATCGAACGCTGACCCTCCCATTCGCATCGCTGTTGAAGCTTTCGCGCACATGCGCTTCCGGAATTTCCAGCGTAACTCTCTGTGAAGACTTCGCCCCATTCAACTGCACCCATCCCGAAATCTCGTTCTGCGAACCACGCGACAATTGCACCCAGTAGTCCTGGATGAACGTTTCCGGCACCTCCACCAACGTCACATCTCGCGTGATCCCGCCATAACTCCACCAATCGAATTTCACCCCGGGCACGCCATCCGATCGGCGGG
>AR_comb_assmDRAFT_10632235_pt1 | contig 12939 bp, 12 predicted proteins | sample ArasoioldDNA_FD_10543 | JGI IMG/M metagenome (IMG submission 10543) | reverse complement strand
GCGATCTCGACGAGAGCCTTCGCCCTTACGCGTACTGGGCACCTACTGGCAAGGAGGCTCAAGACCGTATATCTAAAGAGATGGTCCTCGCCTTTGGACTCGACCACATCATTATCTGGCGCGACCGTCCCACCGACCTATCCGCCACTCGCTATCTCGACAACACCTCTACTGCTCGCAGCAAACCTTCCATCGTCGTCGAGGCTGGCTATGCCGGCATCGTCGAAGCGGATGACGTCGCCCTCCTCGTCGACGGAACAATCAGCACCATGCGCGCTCTGAAGATGCTTTCCGGAAACGCTCGGCCCATCGAGAATCCTGTGTGGCTCGACAGAGTTGTGGATGTCTTGTCGGAGGGCCCTGGCATTTGGTACCCGCTTGTGAAGCGCGGTACCTATGTTCAAGAGGGCATGAAAATCGGCTTTGTCACCGACTATTTCGGCAAAGTCATACTCGAAGCCCGCGCTCCCGTCTCCGGTGTCATCTTGCACATCAACGCAGTTCCTTCCCTCAAAAAAGGCGACAACATTGCAGACATCGGCGCCGTTGCCGCCCACGCCCCCTAGTTGCTGGTTGTCTTGCATTGGACGAAACGCATCGGGTACGAATCCTGACTTCGGGGAATCAAACCATATCGCTGGCCATGGCGATAGACCATCAACAATCGTTTAATCTCGACTCAGACTACCCGGAGTTCAGTTCAGATTGATCTGGGAGTGATGCCGTTGTCATAAGCTCCCGGCTTCGCAATAGTAAGTTACCCCTTCGCTCACTCGTTCAGCCCCAGACCTGTCGGGCGGTTTCAACGACGAGCTGCAACTTGGCCCACTGTTGTTCTTCGGTCAAAAGGTTGCCCTCCATGGTGGAAGCGAAACCGCATTGAGGGCTGAGTGCGAGTTGCTCGAGTGGAAGGAAGCGGGATGCCTCGTCGATTCGTCGAAGGAGAACGTCCTTGAACTCGAGTTCTGGCCGCTTGGTGCTGACGAGGCCGAGGACAACTACTTTGCTTTTCGGAACAAAGCGCAACGGCTCAAAGGTACCGGAGCGCTCGTCATCGTACTCGAGCAGAAAACGGCCAACAGCAAGTTCGTGGAAGAGACGCTCAGCGATGGCATCGTATCCGCCTACCGCGTACCAGTGGCTGCGATTGTTGCCACGACAAAGGTGGATGGCGAGAGTGACGTCTGATCGGCGGGCGGCTGCGAAACAAGCGTTGTCGGCGCTGAGAGAGGCGGACAGCATCTGAGCCGGATCAACGCGTAGTTCCGTCTCCATCCACCTGGTCCATTTAGGATCGAGGTAGTAGCTGTACCGTGGAGCATCGATCTGCAAATAGGAGATGCCGCCGGCGGCGAGGGTGCGAATCTCCTCGCTCATGATAGCGGTGATGGCATCGAGCATTGCGAACGGATCGCGATAGACCTTGTCCGTGATGCCGTATTTGAACGAGATGGCAGGAAACTGTGTTGCGCTGGGCAAAGTGATCTTGATCGGGCCCGGGGCGTGTTCGTTGAGGAAGGAAAGCTCGCGGCTGGTGAGGGGGCGGCGTTGCCGTAAAGGGGCAGTGACGATGCCGTTGACGCTGCTGACCTTGGCATCGGCCGTTTGTCCTTCGTCGTCAGTCCCTGTCCATTGGCGCGATACGGCGCCACCGAAGTCAAATCCTTCCACGGCGTCTGTGAAGTCGCTCATAAAGTTGGTGCGCCGCAATTCGCCATCCGTATAAATGTTGAGGCCGATCTCTTTCTGGCGCCCGAGAACCTGGAGGATATGAAGATTTTCGACGGCGTCGATTTCTGCAGGGTCCAATTGCGCTATGCGCGCGTGCAGAAGCTCCGCTGGACGGAGAAGGCTGCCGACGTGATCTGCGCGAATGAGAGCAGGCACAATCCGAGTCCTTTCGTGATTCCGATGCTTAAGATTCAGATGAGTATGTTGTGGAGGTTTCGCCACCTTGCTGGAGAGCAGGGAGGCAGCGTTTCAAGAGTGTTTCGCGGTCGACGCGCGAAACGTGGGTGCCGACGTTGATGGCCGCCACGACGCGATTATCGCGGGTTGAAATGGGAACAGCAATCGATCGAAGGCCGGCTTCGAGTTCCTCGTCCACAATTGCGTAGCCGTTGGCTTGCACCTCGAGAATGGCCTTTTTGATTTGCGGAATGCGAGTGAGAGTTTTGGGCGTGTAGGCGCGCGGCTTGAGATTGCGCAAATATGCGGCGAGTTCCTTCTCGGGAAGCGCGGCGAGCAAGACGCGCCCCATCGACGTGCAATAGGCGGGCGGCTGCCGACGGAGAGTCCGGCTGCGAGCACGCGGCTGGCTGCGGAACGGGCGACGTATACGATCTGGCCGCTGTCGAGCATGCTCATGGAGCACGACTCGTGCAACTGTTCTGTAATGTGCTCCAGAACCGGGCGCGCGGCCTCCACTACCGATGAGGACGAGAGGTAAGAGAAGCCAAGACGCAGGACCTGGGTTTTGAGCTTGTAGACCTGGCGGCTTCGCTCCACGCAGCCAAGAAGTTCGAGGGTAAGCAGGAGACGCCGGATTGAAGCGCGGGAGAGTCCTGTTGATTGGGAGATCTCGCTAATACTGCGGCCCTCATAGTGCCCTTCAAAGCTCTCAATGACGCGGAGGCCGCGCGCGAGGGAAAGAACAAAGTCGGGGTTCCCGGCTTGCGTGTTGAAGTCGTCAACCGCGGATGGGGGCGGAGCGGCAGAAGCGAAACTGGCGGTACTCATCATGGATTCTCTCCAGAGATCATGATGCTGGTGGGCGATTATCGCACACCTTGTACAAGAGCGTACTCTCAAAGCAATAATACTGCGGTCAGTGACTCCGGACATCATCTATGACCAGTTAATTGGCGCTGGAAAGGTAAGGGAATGGCGGATTGACTCACATTGGGTGCGCAAAGAAACTGACGTTTTCGTGGGGCGGCAATCCGCGTGTAGGGTCTCTGCACCGCTTTCGCGACGCGGTGGAGAATAGCTGGCCTCGACCACTGGCGATTGAGGAGCGGAGCCATAGCGACCTGGCCAATGCGTATGTGGCCGGTGCTGCAAGCCGTTTGCGGTGCTGCGCGGATACGCGGGATCGGACTTCGCGCGCGTCAATGACCAAATCCGCAGCGTCACCTGCCCCTTTCACGGGAGAAGTTCTTGCGGCCACGCCTGCAGTGCGGCCGGATGTGACTGTGATCCATGCGCAAAAAGCGGATTCGAAGGGCAATGTGCTGTTGTGGGGAATCCTGGGCGTGCAGAAGGAGGCGGTACTGGCTGCGAAGCGCGCGATTGTGACGGTGGAAGAGAGAGTTCAAACGCTGGATGCAGCGCCGAACGCATGTGTGCTGCCGAATTGGATAGTACGCGCCGTTTGCGGAGAGCCGCACGGGGCGACACCTTCGTACACGCATGGGTACTATGAGCGTGACAACGCTTTCTATCGTGCGTGGGAAAAGATTTCACGTGATCGAGAACAGTTTGCCACTTGACTCAAGAGACACATTCTGGGCACGCAGAACTCTGCAGAGTACCTGGGGCTGCAGGCCGAGGCGAAGGAGCAGGCGGTTCTTCCATGAGCCGTTCCTACACAGCCGATGAGATGATGACCGTTGCGGCAGCCCCTATGCTGGGGAACGGCGCGGTGTGTTTTGTGGGAATCGGGCTGCCGTCGACAGCAGCGAACCTCGCGCGATTAACGCATGCGCCAGATGAGGTGCTGATCTACGAGTCGGGCCCGATTGGGGCGAAGCCTCCGGTGTTGCCGCTTTCCATTGGCGATGGGAACCTGGCGGAGACAGCGGACACAGTGGTATCGACTCCTGAGATATTTCGCTACTGGCTGCAGGGCGGGCGCGTCGATGTTGGATTTCTCGGTACCGCACAGCTGGATCGATTTGGGAATATCAAAAATACCGTTGTTGGTTCTTATCAGAAGCCGAGGGTGCGGCTGCGGGGGAGCAGGTGGGGCACCGGAGATCAGCTCTTCGGCCAAGGAAGTGTTGATTGTTGTGAAGCACTCAAAGCGCACGCTTGTGAACAGGCTCGACTTTGTAACGTCGGTTGGGTTTGGAATGGGCGGCGATGCTCGGGAGAAATTGGATTTGGCGGGGAAGGGCCCTGTCGCGGTGATTACCGATCTCTGCATCCTGCGACCTGACACGATTTCGCGCGAGTTGGAAGTTGCGAGTATTCATCCGGGAGTGGATCGAAAGACAGTTGCAGACAGCACCGGTGGGCAGACTCGATTTGCGGATGGATGCGATGTGACAGAGGTTCCCGGGACTGGGGAACTCGAAGTGCTTCGCGACCTCAAAGCACCAACTGCTGCCGCAGATGGCGTGCAGGGGGACGAGGCATGAGGGCAGTTTTCCTGTGCGATGCGGTGCGGAAGTCGACTGGGCGCTTTGGCGGAGTCTTGGCGCATGTGCGTGCGGACGACCTGGCAGCGATTCCGATCCGAGAATTGTTGAATAAGAATCCCAACGTTGAGTGGGTCAAGGAATTACTCTAGCGATGGGACAACTGTGAGGAGGGGTATGCCCGATTCGTCGATGGTGGAGTTAGCTGTACCAGGCACGCAGCCTGAATATCATTTCCCTCCTTACGTGTCGACCATTGCGCGTTCGCCACGCATGCCGCTTGTTTTGCTTCCGAGGACGCAAATGGAGCGGAATGGCCCGGTGTTTGGCCAGGGCCTGATTGGCGAGCACGACAATGATCTGACAGCACAGCATGCGGGCAACCCGATCGGAGAGCGGATCCTAGTGCATGGCCGGGTTTGGGACGAAGGTGGAAGGCCAGTGCGAGGCGCGCTGGTTGAGGTATGGCAGGCGAATGCAGCAGGCCGCTATCGGCACAAGGTAGATACATACGATGCTCCGCTCGACCCCAACTTTGCTGGCGCTGGCCGCACATTGACCGATGAGAGTGGATACTACTGGTTCAAGACGATTAAGCCTGGGCCGTATCCATGGGGGAATCATCACAATGCGTGGAGGCCGAGTCACATCCATTTTTCACTTTTCGGCTCGGGAATTCTGTCGCGGCTTGTGACGCAGATGTACTTTCCGGGAGACCCGTTGCAGCCTCTGGATCCGATCTTCAATAGCATTCCGGATGCGGCAGCGAGAACGCGGTTGATTTCGCAACTGGATATGGACCGTTCTGAGTCCAACTACATGCTGGCCTACAAATGGGATATTGTGTTGCGAGGACACGTGGACACTCCATTTGAGGAGGGCCATCCATGAGCGACAACTCCGTGCGAATCCCGGCAAGTTCCCAGACGGTTGGACCTTATTTCCGAATTGGTCTTGAGTATCTGGCGAATCGAAATCCTGTTCCGAGTATTGTTCCGGCAGGGATGGTCGAGATACGAGGCCGAGTTTTGGACCGAGATGGGCTGCCGGTGCCTGATGCGATGCTGGAATTCTGGAGCGGCGCGAGAGCTCGGAGGTTGTTCGATGGGAATGACGCAGAGAACGGCATTCCTGAGGGATTCAGACGCGTCGCGACTGATGAAAAGGGAGAGTTCGCTCTGGCGATTGCGCGGCCTGCTGCGGAGACGGCCTCAGATGCGCATTTCATGGTGCTGGTGTTTGCGCGCGGCCTGCTGCGCCATTTGATTTCTCGAGTGTACCTGGGAGATGAAGTGAGGAACGACAGCGATGCCGTGCTTTTGCGGGTTCCGCCGGACCGCCGTGCCACACTCATTGCCCGCGCGGATGAGAAGCAGCCGGGATTGTATTGGTGGGACGTCGTTTTACAGGGAACCAACGAAACCGTATTCTTCGCGTGGTAGAGAGCATGGTGTACGCAGATGAGCAGTGACGCGCTGACTTCGTTTCTCTTCTCGACGCCGGAGATGGCGAGCGTGTTCTCGCCGCAGGCTCAGCTACGCGCGATGACTCGTTTTGAGTGGGCTTTGAGTTCCGCGCTGGAGGCCGATGGCATAGCAGAAGTGGGATCTGCTGCGGCGCTCGAGAAGTTGATGGACGCGAACTTTGTCGATCCAGTTTCGCTTCTCAGAATGGCGCGGGAATCCGGGAACATCGCAATCCCGTTCGTGCGGCAGCTAGTCGCAGCGGTGAAGGCTCAGAGCGAAATCGCCGCTCGCTCAGTTCATCTGGGTGCCACGAGTCAGGATGTTCTCGATTCGGCGCTAGTGCTGCAGATGAAGGAAGCCCTGCACTTGCTAGATGAAGCGCTGACGCGTTTGGACGCGGCTCTGATGGAGCAAGTGAGAAGGCATCGGCGCACTGTGATGTTGGGGCGAACGTGGCTGCAGGCGGGACCCCCGGTAACGCTTGGACTGAAGTTGGCGGGAGTTCTTTCGGCTTTACGCCGGGATCGGCAGCGGATTCGTCAAGAGAAAGATCGACTGCTCGTGTTGCAGTTTGGCGGGGCCGTTGGAACCCTGGCGTCTCTGGGATCGTCGGGCGGCGCGGTTTCAGCGAAAGTGGCGCAACTACTGGACCTGGCCGAGCCTGAATTGCCGTGGCATGCGCAGCGCGACAGTCTGGTAGCGATAATTCAGTTGCTTGCGATGGTGACCGGTACTCTGGCGAAGTTCGGACGGGACATTGCCTTATTGACGCAGTCGGAAGTGGGGGAAGCGTCGGAGGGCGGGGCCGAGGGACATGGCGGCTCATCGACAATGCCACACAAGCACAATCCTGTGGGGTGCGCGGCTTTAATCGCGATTCATGCGAAGCTGCCCGGACTCTGTGCAACGATGCTGCACGCTATGCCACAAGAGCATGAGCGAGGGCTCGGGCTATGGCAAGCGGAGTGGGAGGCAGTACCTGAGGCGTTTCGTCTTACATCGGCTTCCATCAGTTATGCGACTGAAGTCGTCGAAAGATTGAAACTTGACTCAGATCGAATGCGCACGAATCTGGAAGCCACGCATGGATTGCCGCTTGCGGAAGCCGTCAGCGGTGCGCTGGCTTCGAAGATCGGCCGGATTGAGGCACACGAGGTGCTGCATAAGGCTGTGGATCGGTCTGTGACGGAGAAACGGCCGCTATCGGATGTATTGAAGCAAACACCCGAGGTGAAGACGCACCTGAGCGATGCTGAGATTGACGGGTTGCTTGATGCACGCAACTATCTGGGCAGCACCCAGCGGTTCATCTCGCGGGTATTGGGAGACGATGATGCCGACAGCTGAGAGCAACGGAGTGCGACTGCACTACGAGGTCAGCGGGAGTGCGGACGCACCGACCCTCGTGCTCTTGAACTCGTTGGGCTCAAACCTGCACATGTGGGAAAGGGTGCATCCTTCATTTGAAAAGAAGTTTCGGGTGCTGCGCTCAGACATGCGCGGCCACGGCCAGAGCGAAGTTGCAGCGGAAGCATTCACGATAGAGCAGTTGGGAAGGGATGTGTTGAACCTGATGGATGAGGTGCAGGTGGGAAAGGCGAGCATCTGCGGTGTATCCCTGGGAGGGATGGTGGGCCTCTGGCTTGGAATCCATGCACCGGATCGCGTGGATAGGCTGATTCTTGCAAATACCGCGGCGAGGATTGGGAGCAAGGAGATCTGGGAGCAACGAATCGAGACCGTGAATGTCACCGGCATGACTGCATTGGCGGCAGCGACGCTGGAGAGATGGTTTACGCCCGCCTATCGCCACCAGCACCCGGAGGAAATGGAGAAGTTTCGTCGAATGATCGCGGGGACAGATCCTCAAGGGTATACCGCTTGCTGTGCTGTGCTGCGGGAGACAGATCTGCAAGCGAATGCGGTTCAAGTCAAGGCAGCGAGCCTGGTGATTGCCGGGACACATGACCCTGCGACGCCTCCAGCAGACGGTCGAACCCTGCATGCAGCGATTCAGCACTCGAGTTATGTGGAGCTGAGTGCATCGCATATGTCGGCGTGGGAGTGTGTGGATGGGTTCGCGGGTGCGGTGGTGGAGCATCTGACGGCAACGGAGGTTTGGCATGGATGAGCTGGAGCGACTCGAGAAAGGAATGCAAGTGCGCAGAAGCGTTCTGGGAGACGCCCATGTAGACCGTGCGGAAGCCAAGAAGACCGAACTGGATTCGGAGTTTCAGGATCTCATCACTCGGTATGCGTGGGGGGAGATCTGGTCGCGCCCGGGGCTACCCAAGCACACGCGAAGCCTCCTCACGATCGGGCTGATGGTGGCGCTCAACCGCGGCGAGGAGTTGCGCCTGCACCTCCGCGCTGCCGCCAGCAACGGAGTAAAGGCGGAAGAGATTCGCGAAGTTCTCTTGCAATGCGCGATCTATTGTGGTGTTCCTGCAGCGAATGCTGCATTCCACGCAGCCAAAGAGATCCTGGACGAAGAGTCCCAGACGAAATAAAGGTCGGCCCATGGCGCTGCCCCGATGACGATCGCCGTCACTGCATTCAGAGCACTTCTTACGGGTTGAGCGGCCTTGGCGAATAAGGAATTCTGGAGCATATTCAACACAATGATGGTCCCGAAGATAAAGGCGATAGGGCCGCGCACCATGAAAATAACCGGATCATAACCGAGAAAACGTAACGCCGATCAGATAAGCGGTTGCACCGATACCGAGAGCAATGAGGGTCCAAACGAGACCCAGTACAGGCTGGCCGCTCCGGTTAGCTTAGCTGCGCTGGGTATGGTTGCCCAGCCAATTGCCGTGAACAGGAATAAGCGCAGGAGTCGGCCACGACTCGATGCGTAGTTCTACCTTACCGCGGCAATCCACCATATCCGTCGCGGAGAAACTCTATTGACTCTTACTTAGCCGTCTGTAGTATTCAGCGACCGAATCCTGATACCCCGGCGGAACGGAGTACGACCTCCCAGTGCGGGCTTGGGGCGAGATTCCGTCATGCTGTAACTGAAGCTCGAGCCGGTCCAGCGAGCTGAGTATCTGTCGATGCATCTCCTCCACCATCGCGGGATTTCCAGGAAAGCGGCTAGGATCTAGTTGTTGCATTTGCCGGGCCAGCTCCGCGACGTTTTTTGCGGTCTGTGGATCGTCCTTGATCCTCTGCCGAAGCCGATTTAGCTCATGCATTCCCTGCTGATAAGCGCCTTCTACATCGGGAGGATTGCCTAAAGCATCCATGGGCGCAGACTGTCGCCGGTGTTGGCCATAGTGGTTGTTACCGGTATTGACATTGTTCCAAACAGTGCCGTCAGCGGAGCCGCCTCCGGCATCGCGAACGTCACCACTCTGAACGTCGGGGTTCCGGTTGCCGAGACCAGCACCCAGAACATCCTGAACGCTGTTTGCTCTGGACGGTGTGTGCTGGTTTCGGCCAAGCTGACTCGAGTTTAACCCCTGCTGCTGACCGGCCTGGCCAGACCCAACGTGACCGTTGCGACTCAATTGGCTTTGGCTGTTCTGATCAGTTTGGCCGCGTTGGCTAGCTTGTCCATTCTGACCCGCTCGGCTGTTGTCGCCTCCCGAGCGCGTCATGGATTCAATCTGATTTCGTAGGCGCTCTAGCTGATCCATAAGCTCAGCTTGACCTTGCTCAGTCCCTTCTTCTCCCCGTTGCTTCGCCTGGCTCATACCCTTGCTCGCCTGCTGGAGCTGCTGACTCAATTTCCTGAGTCCTTGGGCGATCTGATCTTCGGCGCCCTTTGTAGTTGGATCGACACCACGCCTCAACCAATCCGCCGTTCGCTGCATGCGGTTGTCGAGATCCGAGTTGTCCATCTCTGTCAGAGCGTCGCGCAAGCTCTGGGCTACGCCCGGTTGATTTGGAGCCATCTCCCCTGCGGTGCCACGGATGTTCCTCTGCAAATTTGAAAGATCATCTGAAAGCTGCTGCCTGTCCTGCGCCAGCTGCGTGAGTTCGCGGCGTCGCGCCAGCATCGCGTTTAGATCGGTAACGTTGGGAGCATCCTGACCGGCGAACTCATTTATCCGGCCTGTTTGGATGCTCTCTTCGTGCAAGAGCCGTTCGGCTTCACGCGCTAGAGAGTCGATTTTTTTAGAAGCAAGCCGCTGCTGTGTGGCGGAGAGCAGATTCGACGCTTGCTGCAATTGCTCCGCAGCATGCTGCGCGTTCGTTCTATCGCGCTCAGGATCGCTGCTGTTCCTCATGGTGTTAATCGCTTGTTGCAACCGGTTCAGGGCTTGCGCGATTTGCGATTCTGACAAAGAGCCAGAGGAAGAAGCCGAGGAAGCGCCGCCGCTCTGCTCACGCGCGGACTGCGAGTTGGGCTGTGAATTGGAGTCCGATTCACCATCGGGGCTGTCCGAGCGGCCGGAGCTGTTTTGCGTCGAAGACCTCTGCTGTCGGCTGGATTGTCTCGACTGCGACCCACTCGACCCTTGGTGGCCTTTTTCCGCGAGTTGCTCCATCTGGCGCTGCAATTGCTCGGCTTCGCGGCGCAGCATCTCCTGTTCCCACCTTTGCTGAAAAGATTGCACCGGATTTTGTTGCTGGTTGGCAAGATCCTGTTGCCGCCTGGCCAACGCGTCGAGCTTCGCCAGAGTGTCCTCGATATCCTTTTCGTGCCGCTCGGCCACAGTCGCGCTCTGCGCTGTCTCGTACTGGTTCTTGGCAGTATCCAGTTCCAGATCGAAGAGGCTGGCCAAGTCGCGGCCTGCGTTGCCTCCGCCGCCTCCTCCACCCTGCTGCCCGAAAGCAACTTGGATATGGCGGAGGGTGGCTTCAGCATGTAGTAGGGCCTGCAAGGCTCTTTGTTCGAGCGGGATCGCATCTTTCCACTGCGTGGATAGGAGCTTGTCAGCCGCCGGGTCCATTGCGGAGGCAGCATCACGCATGTACTGATCAAAATCGGTGAATTCCTGGTTGGCTTCAGAGATATCGCGGCTCTGCATGCGCGCCGATAGAGCATTCACCTGGTCTCGTAGCTTTTTCTGTGCCTGCGAAAGAAACTGGCCTTGTGCAACCGCACCTCCGGGAGTCACGGTTTTGTCGCTTTGCTGCTTCCACGTTGCCGCAATCAGTTCTTTCTCGCGCCTGGAAATCTCGGTCTGGTCGCTGCTCTGTCCGCCCCCCGCACCCGCTCCCGCACCGGATTGCTGCGACTGAGAAAACTCGCGCTCGAAGGGATCGACCTGGATGAACGAGATGTCGGTTCTGGCCTCGCTGTGGCCATCCCTTGCGGTCGCGTAGACGCTGACTAGATCGCCGGGTGCAAGCTTGAAATCTTCTAGCGCCAGCGCGTAGGCACTATCGGCCCTTTTTGCGTCAGGAACTTTCAGTAGGTTTACGTCGCGGACCGGACCACCGTTTACTGAGTAGTGAAGGTGCATATCCTTCAATCCGAACTCGTCCGACCCTTTCACGCCCACCGCGACTTCTTCAATTGCGCTGGCGCGATAGTCGCCACCCGGGCGCACGATGGCGATTTCGGGCGGCATCGCTTTATCGGTTGCGATGAAGTAATCCTCGGATAGCCGCACAGATTTGCCTTCATCGTCTGCAGCCAGATAATAGACGCCATCCTTTTCCATGTGGATGAAGCCCTGGTAGGTGTTGTTCGGTCCACCGTTGAGATGGATCGTCTGACCGCCGTCCATTACAAGATGGCCATCCTTCAAGGGCTTATCAGTCCTGACTTGGATGACGGCATCAGTCCCTTCGATAGCGCGTAAGTCGCCGGAATGGTCCTTGGTCACCGATTTCAAGCCGGTCCACGCTGGATAGTGATAGGTCACCTGAATTTCTTTCACCGCCGGCAGGTCGATTACGCGCATTTTGTAGTGCTGTGAGACGAGTGGACCGGCAGTAACGTAATACTCCAGATTCTCCGGCAGCCCGGCGAAAACAAATTGATAGGTCGCTCCGGTTCCCGAACCGGGCGCGTGCTGCATAAGCACCTGTTCCCATCCGGAAGAGCTCTGATAGTGAGCAAAGAGCTGTGCCTTGGCGGGTTGCATGCCGGTGATCTGCGCGGTAATGAGTTGATCGCTGTTCCGCCGCACAGTCACGCTGCCTGGATTGATCGAGATAGCGTAGAGCGGGTTCTTCTTGGGACCGGACCAAAGCAGGGACGCTCCGTAGCCGAGATAACCCGGACCGGCGACGATCATCCAGATAAGCACGATGAGACAGGCCACTCCTGCGCCGCCGAGCGCCAAGAGGCGATTACCGCGCACCAGCATCGACGGCTCAATCCCCCGTACGTGCGCCAGCGTGTCAGCGGCCAGCAGTTCCATAAATGGATCATTTTTCTGGCTCGCTCGCTCCTGATAAGTCGTCAGGCGCTGCCCCAGTCCGGAACTGGCTAGCTCGGCATGACGCACTGCCTGGGCTTCGGTTAAACGCTTGATGGGTATTGCGACACCGAATATGGCAGCGGCCGCGAGCGCGGCAAGAATTACCACACGCGATAGCGAAATGCCGTGCGTCGGAAAGGCAAGCTGATTGAGCAGGAGAACCAACATCACGGTTACGAAGAGCGCGGTACCCGTGAAGATGGCTGCGCCGCGCAGCCACGCTCCCAGCCGCAGGCGCCGATGCAGCCGCGTGATATAGGAATTGAGCTCGTTACGGTAGCTCATGCTTCCTCCCGTTGCGTACCGATGTAGCGGCTGGCGACCGCTATCTCAGCGCTCGCAGCTGCCAATGCAAGCAGCATAGCGTACCACCAGAGCGATACAGGCTGATTTTTTGTCTCACCTGAACGACCGCTCGTTTTTTGCGGCACATTGTCATCCGAGCTTCCGCTCCAGAGCTGCTGTAGATCGTTTGGCAGCGACTCTAAATTCGATTCGCGGCGGTCAGGATTCACTCCGACAACCGTGTCGTGTCCATTGGCGAACCGGATCTGATAAAAGCCACTGCGACTAAGCCGAAAAGTCTGCGCATCGCGCGCATCGCTCAGCGAAAGTGGCCGCCGTCCCTCGGGATCGATCACCTCAAGGCTGGCGACCGTGCCTACCGGTACGCCCGCTGTACGCAGCTGAACGAAAGAATCCACCAGTCTCGAGCCGCTGAGCGGC
>AR_comb_assmDRAFT_10585326_pt1 | contig 12940 bp, 10 predicted proteins | sample ArasoioldDNA_FD_10543 | JGI IMG/M metagenome (IMG submission 10543) | reverse complement strand
AGGCGAACCATCTGCGCCATCTCGGCCCATTGCAGGCGGCGGCTCGGCACGATGCCGGAGGCGATGAACCTCGGCAGCAAGGGCACGGCGGCCTCGACGAGCTTGGTGCGGGGCAGGCCCCACAGACTCAAGCCCGCGCGCACCGTGGGATCGACGGCACTGACACCCTGGGCCAGCGTCGTCTTGCCGGCGCCCGCCGGACCGACGAGCTCCACAACAACGCCACGTTCGCGATTCATAGATTCTTCCAAAGCTCTGCTCTGAGCGTTGCGACGACATGGGGCAGCGGCTGCGCTGCATCGATGATGATGGCGCCGCTGCCGGACCAGTCGGCGGCGGCGGTGAGACGGGCGCGCTCGCGCACGTAGTCCGCGGGCTCGTTCGTCTTCCGAGCCACCGCGGTGTCGGCGTCGAGCGCCAGGAGAAACAGCACATCGGGCCGGTTCATGCGCTCGTACAGCGAGCGCTCCCAGCGCCGGAGCGATGTAGCCAGCGTGGACTGCGCGGCGAGCGCGTGACCCTGAACTTCGCTCGGGCCCGACATCGCCCAGCTCTCGCGCGACGGATACCGCTCGCAGATGGCGACGCCACCGCCCGCGGCGACGCGGAACGCCTTCCGATAGGCGCGATACCGATCGCGACCGGTGCACACGGTCCGCAGCAGGTCGAGGTGTGCCACAAGGCGCGGGAAGGCGCGGAAACGGCGCAGCAGGTTCAGCACCCCGCCAACGAGGAGCGTGAGAAGACTGCGCTCGGGGCGGCCCAGATGCAGATGCGCAGTGGAGACCGTCTGCTCGAGCCACGCGGTGAGTGCATCGGCGCACGTGGACTTGCCGGAGCCATCGCCGCCGACGAGCGCGACGACAGCACCGCCCCCGACGAACCCCTGGCCCTGGGGACGCACGCGCCGCCACAACCGCTCCAGACCCGCAAACACGGGCGGACGGGAGGCGTGCGCGCGGAGCGCGCGGGTCAGTTGGTGGCGGACCGTAAGACGACGCCACGCCGGGCACCCCGGCAGCAGCGTGCTGCGAGAGCGCTCGAACAACTTGGTCGAGACCTCAGGGAGGAGCCGGTTCAGCGCCGCGGCGACGGCCGCGGGCGTCGCGCGCTCTTCCATCCGGTCCAGCTCCGTGAGCGCGCCGTCCAACCAACGGGGCGGCTCGCGGCGCAGCAGGTCGCGCACTTCATGGCGAAGCGTGAGTCGCAACACCAGAACGATCAGCTCGAGCTCCGGTGCCGGGATCGGGAAGATCGCCTCGTCGCGGCCACCACCGGTCGCGCTCGCCAGCAGCTCGCGCTCCAGTGGAATCCGGTAATGCGTGCGCCACGGCGATCCGATGACGAGACGCTGGTAGGCGTGAATGTGAATCAGCTCACCGCGGCGCTCATCGAGGCCGAAGAAGTGCACGATGCCGGCGGCTTCCCGACCCGCGGGCGGCAGCGCCAGCTTGAAGCCGTGCGCGCCAAGGATCTCGGCGAAGTCGGCCCATGAGGCGCGATCGATCAGCAGATCGATATCGCCGCGGCCACGCTCCCAACGCTCGCGCTTGCCGTGCCCCTTCCATTGGCAGTACGACACGCCGCGTGCGGCGAGCGCCGCGCCAACTCGCGCCGCCAGCGAAGAACGCGGAGCCGAGCTGAACCCCGAGCGGCTGGGCTCAGCCGTGGGCAACAGGCTCAATGACATGTTCCCGATCCCGTATCGCTGTAGCTCGGTTGACCCGCGACGGGAATGAACTGCCAGTCGTAGCTGTCGTGCCGCAGCGTGAGCTTCAAGACGCCGAACTGCGCGGCCTGCGTGACGCTGTTCGGATGCAGGGTAGTGAACTGTTCGACACTCTCGCCGCCGGTGCCGACCAGGAACTCCCGGATGCCGCGCGTCGAGTCCACGCTGCCGTCGGGTCGCATCGGTGCGAAGCGCTCGTAGTCGTGCTGTTGGCCGTTGAGCACCAGCTCCACCCCCGCCGCGTACAGCTTATCCCAGATCGGCCTGTGGTCGGGGTTTTCAGTCCAGTTCGAGTTGGACGAGAGGAAAAGCGGCACATGCCACATGGCGATGGTGCAGGGCGCCGCGTTGGCCTGGAGATCCGCCACCAACCAGCTCATCTGTTCGGCGTCGATGGTCGAGCCGCCATGATCGTTCAACACGATCACATGCCAGGCGCCGCCTTCGAGGTTATAGCTGTAGTAGCCCTTGTTCCGCGGGAGCACCTGCTCGCCGAAATAGTCATACGAGCCCTTCGCGTCGCCGGTCTGGTATTCGTGATTGCCCAGCGTCGGATAAGTGCGCGACAGGAAACGGCCCCACGTGGGCTCGTAGCAATTGGTGTAATTGTCCAGCGTGCCGTCCGGGAAGGCATTGTCGCCCAGCGTGAAGACGGTCGCGTCGGCCGGGAGCGCATCAATCAGGCGCGCGGTGGCCGTTGAGTTCGGACTGCCGCACGTCGCGATGTTGCCCGCGCCCACGAGAATCGTGGCCTGCTCGAGCGCTACGGTTGCCGTCGTCGCAGCCGTGTCCTTGGCGCCCTTCGCGTCAGTCACGACCAGCGAGATGTTGTAGCTGCCGTTGCTCGGATACGTGTGCGACAGCTTCGCACCGTCCCCGCCGCTGCCGTCACCAAAGTCCCACCGGAACGTGAGGGCGTCGTTGTCCGCGTCCGTCGACTGCGAGCCGTCGACCTGCACGGTGCCGGTGGTGGTGTTGTACGGGCCACCGACCACGGCGGCCGGCGCGTGATTAGGCGGCGGCGGAGGCTCGGAGGGTGGTGGCGGAGGCGGCGACTGAATGTCCGTCGCGGGCCGGCACGCGATGGCGAGCCCGCCACAGAGCAGGAGGAGCGCAAGACGCGGCTTCACTTATGGTCTCCCGTGACAATTGCCAGAACCAGAATCGGTAAATGTTCCGCCAGTAGCGCGGATGAACTGCCAGTCGTAGCTGTTGCTGTGCAACGTGAGCTTCAGGACGCCCCACGTGTCGGAGTTACGGACTTCGAGGTTCGGATTCGTGACCGTTGAGTCGAAGGCATACAGCGACTCTCCGCCGCCGGTACCGACCGTGATCTGCCGGATTCCGAATTGGGCGTCTGCGGTGCCGTCGGGGCGCATGGGCTTGAAGCGCTGGTAGGTATGGTCGTGACCATTGAGCACGAGATCCGCGCCCCCCTCGTACAACGCCTGCCAGATCGGCGTCGTCTCGGGACGAATAAATGGACGTGCGGCGAGGGTGCTGAATTGTGGATGGTGGAACAGCGCCAGCGTGCACGGCTCCGTGTGGCTCGCCAGCTCGGCGCGCAACCACTGTTCCTGAGCAGAGCCTGCGGCGATGAAGTTCGGGTTTTCCGTCCCGGTATTGAGGACGATGACCAGCCACGACCCCAGCACGAAGTCGTAATAACCCTTGGACGGATCGCCGGCGGCACTCCCGAAGTATCCGAAGTAGCCGTCTGCGTTCTTCGTCGCGCCGGGATTGTAGTAATCGTGATTGCCGGCAACCGGGCGTGTCCGATTCTTCGCATTGCCCCAGGCCGGGTCGTAGCAATTGGCGAATTCGGCCGGCGTGCCGTTGGTGTACGCATTGTCGCCAAGCGGCATGACAGTGCCGGACAGGGTTGAGAGGAGCTGGCCTGTGGCGTTGTCCGTCGTGCGGGTGCAGTCGCCGATGTCGCCGGCGGCCAGGATCACGGGCGCGGGTGCGTCTGTCGCCCCGACGGTCAGTGAGCCAGTGCCCGTCTTGGCGCGGCTGTTGGTCACGCTGACCGTCACCTGGTAATCGCCTTTTTGCGTGAACGTATGGCTGCCGGTAATGGTGGAGACCGTGTTCTTCGCGCCGCTCGAGGTGGCGCCGTCGCCCCAAGCGATCTCGTAATCCCAGGGCGCTCCGTTCGCGGTCGTATCGGTGAAGGTGGCCGCGAGCTGGAAGGGCGTGCCCACTTCAACGCTCGCGTCCTGCCCGGCGTTGACGACTGGAGTGCCGGTCTGCGACGGGGGCGTTGGGCTCTTGCAGTCGACCGCAACGACGAGCACGGCCAGGCCGAGGGCCCTGACGATCGCGCGCGTATTCATCGGGAAGCGATCGGGCCGGACTGCCAGGGATAGTTCCCGGCGGCCGTATCGTTGGGCACTTTTTTCGGATCCGCTTTGGGAAGCGGAACGGACGGACTGGGTTGAGTCATTTGTGGTTGAACCGCGGGTGAAGGAACCGTGGCCGGAGGCTCCGGCTGATGCGGTCCGCCGCCGCAGCTCACCAGTGACGCGTACAGCGTCACCATCGAAATGCGAGCAGCGAACCTCATCATCGAAGCCTCCAGACACTATGTATTAGTTGCAAGCAACCGGAGCGGTGCTCTTATCGCTAAAGCGCGCCGGGTCGGTTCCGACAAATTCCCAGCCGTAGCTGTTGTCGTTCAGCGTGAACTTGATGACACCCCAGCTATCCTGGTTTCCGGTGCCAGTACCGCCGTACTGCGCGGCGACCGGGTTACCTGCCGTCGCTGCATTCATCCGGTCCAGACTCCGGCCACCGGTCCCGACGATGAACTGCGCGAAGCCCTTGGGATCGGCTGCGCCATCGACGTCCAGTTTCGGGAAGCGCTCATACTGCTTGTCTTTGGCGCTGACCAGAATGTCGAGGCCGGCGGCGTACAGCATTGGGACGACGTCATTCATGTTCTCATTTTTGCCCATCCCGCCCGCATTCGGGGGACCTGCCGTGTAAAGGCGCCGTTCCCACGAGATCGCCATCAGACAGGGCTTGGTGTTCGCAGCGAGATCCGCGGCCAGCCAATCGATCTCCGGATGCGGCTTGCCGGCGCAGTTGTTGTTCGCGTTGCTGGGTGCATAGCTGCAGGCACCCTGGGCCCACGGCGCGGTGTTCAGCACGATGATGTGCCAGCTGCCGGCATCGAAGCTGTAATAGCCATTCGGCGCGACGGGCTGACCGAAGTACGAGAAAACGGCGTCAGTGCTCCCGACGCTCATGAAGTCCATCTGCCCCACAGCAGCGCGCATCGACGACTTGAACTGTCCCCAGTTCGGGTCGAAGCAATTCGCGTAGCTGCGATTCGCCGTGGTCGTGTCGGCGAGGTTGTCGCCAACCGAGAAAACGATGGTGCTCGGATCGGCGGTGAGCTGATTCTTCACCAGCGCAGCCGTCTGGGACGAGCCCGGGCTGGCGCAGCTCGTGATCTCACCCGCGCCAATCAGCGTGATGGACGTGCCACCCGTGCCACCCGAACCCGTCACCTTCGTGACTGAGGGACTCCACGCCGACGTATCGGCCCCCTTCACAGCCTGGATCCGGTAGCTGTAGGACGTGTTCACAGCCAACCCGGTATCCGAATACGCGCGGAGGTTGCCGGCGATGTTCGTGCCGACCTGTGCGAAGTTCGTGCAGCCGGCGCCCGAACAGCGGCCGAGCTTGAAGCCCGAGACCGTCGTGTCGGTATAGGCCCACGTGACATTGATCTTGTTCGTGCCCACGGCCGTCGCGGTCGGCGCAGCAGGCGTCGCCAACGTGGGAGGCGGTGGGGGCGGCGGCGGCGGCGGCGGGCCGGCGGTGTCTTTGCTGCACGCGCCAAACGCGCCGATCACGCCGCCGGCGGTGGCCACCAGGGCAGCGCGAATCATAAAGCGGGGTGTGACCTTCATACATCTCTCCTTGAAGTAGGACGTGATTGCGTGATTGCTATGACGGGTAACGAGCAGGTCATGCGTTCCCGCACGAGATGACCGCGAGGACGGCCCCCAGAATCACGAGGGCGCGGAGCAGCAACATCATGGCAGGCCTCATACCTCACTCCTTGACGCTCCGAAGCGTCATCGGCGGTTCCTTCGTGCGCCGCGCGGTACTGAGCAGCGTCTCGATCCCCCGGCGGACCGTCGCGCCGATCAGGGGAAGTGGATCGTCCCACGCGAGACCACTCTTCGCCTCGCAGCGGATGAGCCACGGGATCCATTCGGCAAGGGACATGCCCGCCGCGCGCGCGGCGGAATGGTCTTTCCACGGCTTGCACCAGCGCACCCCGGCGCGAATCGGCCCCAGGATTGGGCGTGGCGAGCCGATCAAGTCGCCATAAACGAGTGCGGGCAGGTTGACGCCTGCGACAGCGCCGAGATGGTGCCAGAGATTGAAACGGGGATTCACTTCGAGCAGCCGGAGCCGGCCGTCGGGGCCCCGTTTGAAATCGAATTTCGCGACGCCATGAAGGTTGAGTTTCTTGACGAGCGAACGACCCAACGCCAGCACATCCTGCGCGTCGCTCGTCTCCAGCGCCGTGCTGTCGCCGTACGACGCGGGCAGGGTGCGGATCTTCCGGCCCGCGAATTCCCCGACGGTCGCGCCGCGCTCGTCGACATAGACGTGATAGCTCTCGACGCATGTCTCCGCGCCCGGCACGAGCTCTTGCGCGAGGATCGGCAGATTGGCGGCCATGATCCTCGGCCACATCTTCCGCAGCTCGTCGGGACTGGCGACCGAAGTCGCCTTGCCCGCGCCGGCGAGCGGCAGCCAGCGCGACGGAATGCGCACCAGCGGCTTGAGCGCGATGGGGAAGGGGATTCCGAAATCGTCCCCGGGGAGCGGATCGCCCGGCCTGATCTCGCGCGCGACGGGCACCGGCAGATCGATAGTGCCGGCGAGCTGCTGGAACCGCGACTTGTCCACGAGCTGCTCGACCAGCTCCGCGTCGGGCACGACAAAGCGGAATCCTTCGCGCAGCCGGTCGCGGTAGCGCGAGACGAGCAAGAGCGTGCGGTCTTCCTGATAAAACAGCACCGGGGGCTCGGGCTGCGCCTGTCCGAATCGGACGAGCGTGTCGACGAGGTGCTCGGGCGTCTCCCAGGCGTTGTGCCAGGGAAACAGGAGCCGCGTGTGCCGAGAGTAGCGGGCCGGGGAGCCCGGCGGCGCCATGACCGTCGACGGGATGCGCGCGAGACCCAGGGCGCGTACCAGATCGATGTCACCCATCACGCACGCGGGTGGCCGGACCGGATGTGCGGACCGGCCGCCGCGACGGATGAACCCGGAGACCTGCCGTGTGCCCAACGCAGCGCGACCCCGCAGCGTTTGCTGCCAGCCGTACACGCGCTTGGCGACGTTGCGCGCCTTCATGAGCCAGCCATGGCGGCCGCGCAGCCAGCGCACTTTCGTCTCGTCCGGCACGGCGCCGAACTTCGTCTTGAAATCGCCGCGACCCATGAAGTCGAACGTCTGGCAGCCGAGCTGAATCGCGCGCTGCATCACGGTCCATGTCATGAGCTCGGTGGGGCGATACCAGCGGTAGTGCTGGTGGTGCGCCCACATCCAGAGCGTCAGCTCCGTGCCTTCGACGAAAAAGATTCCGGTCGCAATGTTGACGCGGCCGCCGGGGAGATAGACCGAGATCGCGAGGAGGTTTCCGCTGGCCTTGAGCTGGCGGAAGAACTCGAGCACACGCTGCTTGCCGAATGGCACGGCGAAACCGCCGCGGCGATAGACCTCTTGCAGCTGCTCGTAGTGCTCGTCGACAAAGCGTTCGTCGGTTTCGAACTTCGTGACCAGACCGAGCCGTTGCGCGCGCTTCACATTGCGGCGCGCGCTCTGCTTGAGCTGATTGAACGTCCGGGCCTCGTCGTTTGGAAAGAGCGGCGCCCGGTAGGTAAAGACCGGCTCGTCTTCAAAGCCGGCGGCCCGCATCGCATCCGGATCGAGGCCCAGATGCAGCATTTCGATATGGTCGATGTCGTGTTCGCGCTCGAGATAGCGCACGAGTGCCGCCGCGAACGCCCTCGTGTCGAACCGTTCCGGATCGAACGCGGGGCCCAGGCTGACGGTCTGCCATCCTTGGAGCGGCGAGCCGAACAGCTTCCAGCGGCCGACTTTTACGATCAGGCCGGGCAGCGCACCGACGAGGCCCGCATCGTCTTCGAGGAGCAGAAAGAGCGGCGTGCCACAATTGCTGGCCGCGAGCGAATCGATCCATGCTCGCAGATGGGGCACCCGATGGTTCGGAAAGCGACGCACGATGGCGTCCCAGTTCGCGCGCTCATCAGCCGTAGCTTCGCGCACGCGCAGCACAGAGGGAGTGGTCATGTGCGCTCTTCCGAAAGCAACCGCCGTGCCGCGGCCATCTCGGGCGGCGGCCCGAACTTGCGGCGGCCGGCCGCGACCGCGCCGATCGCGAACAGCGTACGTCCGATGATCGCCAGATCGCGCGCCATGGACGCGCGTCGCAAATAGACGCGATCGAGCGCGAGCTTTGTCTTGAGCAGCTTGTCGACGTAGCGCGTCTCAGGATCTTTGCCGGTGAGCAGCTTGTCGCCGTCGGTGAACTGATAAATGCTGCCGGGGCTCGCGAGGCCGGGACGCACCGCGAGCGTCTCGAGATCGGCCGGCGAATAGTGCTCCTGCACGATCGCCGGGTCTTCGGGACGCGGACCGACGATCGCCATGTCGCCGCGCAGCACGTTGAACAGCTGCGGCAACTCGTCGATTTTGGTGCGGCGCAGGATCTTGCCGAACGCGGACACGCGGTCGTCATGGAGCGCCGTAATGACCGGGCCCTCCGAGCCTCCAGACCCTCCAGAACCCGCGTCCACCCGCATTGTCCTCAGCTTGAACATCGTGAACTCGCGGCCAAGAAAACCGACCCGGCGGGCGCGATAGAACAGGGGCCCGGGATCGGTGAGCTTGATCCCGATCGCGGCGAGTCCGATGAGGGGAGCGGCGACGACGAGCGCTGCCGTCGCGCAGACGAGGTCAAATAGGCGTTTTACCATGATGCAGAGTGCGGCGGACCGTCATGAACGCTTCCGCGGCTTCGAGACACTGCTGATTGCCCCACGCGAGCGCCCGGTAGCGCAGCGCTTCGATGGAACGCGGATGAGGGTAGGGCCGGACTTCGCTGGTATAGCAGGCCATCGCGGCGAGCTTCACCTCGAGCGTCGCGGAGATGTCCACCCACGTGTCGGCGGTGAACGTGCGCGGAAATGCCCATTCGGTACTGCTCGCGGTGTCGAACGCGTACACGGCCTGCACCCAGCACGCCGTCGGTCGCGTCGCGACGAGCGCGGCCTGGAACAGCAGGTGGTGATCGCGATTGATGTCGCCGCCCCACTGGCAGTACACGACCTGGGGCTGCACTTCTTTGACGATGCGGTCGAGCGGGCAGATCAGCTCGGTGAGCGGGACGGTATCGAGCCGCTGATCGGCGAAGCCGAGCGGGCGGACGTCCCGGACGCCGAGGGTCGCGGCGGCGCGCTGGATGTGATCGGACTGGCCCACGCCGTTGAGTCCGTACCGCAGCGATTCACCCTCGCACATGATGATCGAGGTCACTTCATCGCCGCCTTTCGTATGCAGCGCCACAGTTCCACCGCAACCCAGGACTTCGTCGTCGGGGTGCGCGGCAATCACGAGCACGCGCCGTTTCATGTTTCCACTCCCGCGGTTTCCCAGCGCTTTCCGGTCCACGGCTGATCGCTGAGGGCAGTTCCGCGGAGCCGTGTGCCGGCCGCGTTTTCGATCTCGAGCAGAATGACACTCCCCGAACCGCAGGCGACGAGCTGGCCGCACGCGGACGAGGCGGGACTGACGACCGGGCCAAGGACTTCGCCGGGAGCGGCGACCACGCCGCGATCCGGCGGCAGCGCGGCCTCCCAGATCCACCAGGGCGTGCCGTCGAGGTAGCTGAATGCGCCCGGATAGGGTCGGGTGAGCGCGCGTACGAAGTCGTAGACCATGCGCGCTGGGCAGTCCCAGGTGATCAGGCCGTCGGCCGGACGGCGCCGGCGCAGCACCGGTTCGTCGGTATGCGTCTGCGGCCGCCCAGGCCGCTCGCCGCGCAGCAGGCGCGGAAGGACCTCCAGCAGCATGTCGCGGTTCGATTCTGCCACGTGCGCGTACACCGTGGCGCACGTGTCGTACGGCGTGATCCAAAACCGCCGTTGGGCGATGATGTCGCCTTCGTCGACGCCTTCGGCGAGCCACATCAGCGAATTGCCGGCCTCGCGCTCACCGCGGATGATCGCCCAGTTGACGGGCGCGCTGCCGCGATTGTGGGGCAGATAGGATGCGTGTGCACCGATGAACCCGATCCGCGCGAGTCGCAGGACCGGCGGGCGCACGATCTGATGCCAGCCGATGACGAACACGACATCGGGAGCGATCGCTGCGAGGATCTGCGCGGCCTCGGGCTCGTTGATCCCCGCGACCTGGTGCAACGGCACACCGAACTCGGCGCAGACCGGCGCATAGTCCACGCCGCCGCTGCGCTTGGCCGCGAGCTCCGGCGTGAGGGTCAGTACGGCCGCAATGGGCGCGCGGGCCTCCAATAAGCCCCGCAACGCCGGCAGCCCCTCGGCGTGAAACCCCACCCACGCGAATTTCACCGGCGGTAGGTCTGCACCACGTCCAGCACCGCATCGATCACGTCGGCGACATCCTGATCAGACAGGCCGGGGTGCAACGGGAGGCTCAAGAGCCGCTCGAAGTTCGAATACGCGACGGGAAAATCGGACCGCGCGTAGCCGTACTTGTCGCGGTAGTAGGGGTGCACGTGGACTGGAATGAAGTGGACCGACGTGCCGATGTTGCGCTTGGAGAGCTCGTCGATGAATTGATCGCGGCCAACGCGCAACGCGTGCGGCCGGAGACGCAGCACGTAGAGGTGCCAGGCATGATCGACATGGGCGCGCTGGACCGGTGGCTCGAGCGCGTCTTCCGCGCCGAACGCCGCGGTGTACGCGCTCGCGATCTCCTGCCGGCGGGTGTGGAAGCGCTCCAATTTGCGGAGCTGGCACAGGCCGATGGCGGACGCGATGTCGGTCAGGTTGTACTTGAAGCCGGGCGCGACGATTTCGTAGCGCCAGCTCCCGCCCTTTTCGTACCGTTTCCACGCGTCTCGACTCATGCCGTGCAGCGCCATGATGCGCGCGCGGTCGACAAAGTCGGGATCGCCCGTCAGCATGCCGCCCTCCCCGGTCGTCAGATTCTTGGTGGCGTAGAAGCTGAACGCGACGGGGTTCGCGCCCGATCCGATCGGCCGGCCACGAAAGCGCGCGGGCAGCGCATGTGCGGCGTCCTCGATCATCGTGAGATCATGCGCGCGCGCGATTTCCTCCAGCGCGTCGCGCTCGACAGGATGGCCCGTGTAGTGAACCGGCATGATCGCACGCGTGCGTGGCGTAATCGCGGCAGCCACCCGTTCGGGATCGATGTTGAGCGTATCGGGCTCGACGTCCGCGAGGACGGGACGCGCGCCGACATGCTCGATCACATTGACGGTCGCCGCGAACGTCAGCGGCGTCGTGATCACTTCGTCACCGGGGCCGATCTCGAGACAGGCGAGTGCGACGTGCATGGCCGCGGTGCACGAGTTGAGCGCGAGCGCGGCGGGTGCGTGCAGCGCTGTCGCGAACTCTTCTTCAAATCGCTTCGTCTTGGGTCCCGTCGTGATCCAGGGCGAGCGCAGGGTGTCGACGACCTCGCCGATCTCGTCGTCCTCGATGAGCGGAGGCGAGTACGGCAGGAAATCACGTCGCGCCGAGCGCGCAACCGTGTCCGTCATGAAGCGTTGCCTCCGCCGGCCACGGCCCCGTTGGGTGGCGGCAGCGTCGCGGGGTCGGGAGTCAGCAATGGATCCGGAATGACCGGCAGACTCGCGTCGACCGGCGTCACCGCGGGCGCTTCCTGGTCTGTGACGGCCGGTGTGCGCCGGGAAATGCGCCGGCGCGTCGCGCCGTTCCCGTTCGTGTGGCGACGCGCGTACCCGTTGCCGTTGCTGCGGCGTAGAGTCCCCGCGCCGACCAACTCGAGCCGCTCCGGCTGATACTCGGTAACGATGGTCGAGAGCGCGCGCATCATGGCGTTCTCGTCCCCTTCGCCCGTGACCGCGATCAGCGTGCGGAGCTGGCGCGCCAGCAAGGCACCGCCGTTCCCGTTGCCGGTGACGACCCGAATCTTCTCGATCGAGGTCGGCGCCAGCGTTTCGTTCGGCGCGACGAGCTCCTCTTCGAGCTTTTCACCAGGTCGAAGGCCCGTGAACACGATCTGCACGTCGTGGTACGGCACGAGGCCGGAGAGTCGGATCAACTGCTCGGCGAGCTCGAGGATGCGGACCTGCGTACCCATCTCGAGTACCGCGATCCGACCCGCGGCTTCAGGCAGCGAAGCCGCTTCGAGGACCAGCTGGGCGGCTTCTGGTATCGTCATCAGGAATCGTTTCATCTCCGGGTGCGTGACCGTGACGGGGCCACCCGCGGCGATCTGCCGCTTGAACAGCGGCACCACGCTGCCATCGGAGCCCAGCACATTGCCGAACCGCACGACGCGGAAGTCGGTCTGAGAGGCTCGCAGCGACGGCAGCTCGCGCACGATGTGCTCAGCCACGCGCTTCGTGGCGCCGAGGATGCTCATCGGATTGACGGCTTTGTCGGTGGAGATGAGGACGAACTTTTTGGTCCCTACACGCGCGGCGGACTGTGCGAGCCGCAGCGTGCCCACCACATTGTTCCAGACGCCCTCGATCATGTTGGCTTCGAGCATCGGCACGTGCTTGTAGGCGGCGGCGTGGAACACGCAGTCGGGGCGATAGGCTTCGAACAGCCGGTCCAGGCGGGCCGCATTCGTGACACTGGCCAGCACGGGCACGACGTCGATGGCGGGATGCGCTTCCGTAATCTCATGGCCGATGAAGAAGAGCGGGCTCTCCGCGCGGTCGAGCAGCAGCAGCCGCCGCGGATTGAAGCGCGCGATCTGTCGCACCAGCTCGGAGCCGATCGATCCGCCCGCGCCCGTCACCAGGATGGCCTTCCCGGCGAGCTCGGGTCCGACATCCTTGAGCTCGAGCTGCACGGGGGGTCGGCCCAGTAGGTCTTCGACCTGGACGTCGCGGACCTGGTTGATCTGTGGCTCGTCGGGGGACAGCAGGTCCACCTGGGGCGGCAGAATCTTGACGGCGAC
>AR_comb_assmDRAFT_10237832_pt1 | contig 12941 bp, 10 predicted proteins | sample ArasoioldDNA_FD_10543 | JGI IMG/M metagenome (IMG submission 10543) | reverse complement strand
GTTGTGCCAAAAGGACTTATAAATCCGACTTTTGGCGCAACCGTTGCGTCAATCATAGTTATTTTCTGATTTGCACGCAGGGCAAATCATAGCGTCTATGCTGCTCAAGTGGGTACCGTGCTAGGTCTGTAATGACCTCCGGACACGGGCGATGAGGGGACAAGATGGACTTCTACACAATTCTCGATCAAGTTGTGGACCTTCTCCGCCAGCGCCAACGTGTGACGTATCGTGCCCTTCAGCGCCAGTTTCAGATGGATGACGCGTTTCTGGAGGATGTGAAAGTCGAGCTCATCAAGGGCCAGCGGCTGGCGGTCGATGAGGGCGGCGAAGTCCTCGTCTGGATCGGCGAAGCTGGTTCCCCTCCCGTACCCATCTCTGTCCCAGTAGAGCCGCCTAGGCGAACGCCCCTGACGTACACGCCACCCTATCTCGCCGAGAAAATCCTGACCTCCCGGAGTGCGCTAGAAGGCGAACGCAAGCAGGTGACGGTCCTGTTCGTGGATGTCTCAGGGTTCACCTCGCTCTCGGAACGGCTCGACCCGGAAGAGGTTCACAGCTTGATGAATCGGGCCTTTGAGTTGATGCTGGCGGAGGTGCATCGCTACGAGGGGACGGTGAACCAGTTCCTCGGTGACGGCATCATGGCGCTCTTCGGGGCGCCGATTGCGCACGAGGATCACGCCCAGCGCGCCGTCCATGTGTCCCTGGGGATCCGCCAGGCCCTGGAGGGCTATCAGGCTGAACTCCAGAGCCGGCAGGGGATCAGCTTCCAGGTGCGGCAGGGCCTCAACACTGGCCTCGTCGTGGTGGGGAGCATCGGAAACGACCTGCGCATGGACTATACTGCGGTGGGGGACACGACGAACGTAGCGGCGCGTCTCCAGACAGCGGCCGACCCGGGACGGATCCTGATTGCCGAGGCCACGCACCGCCTGGTGGCAGGCTACTTCCACACGCGGTCCTTGGGGGAGCTAGCCCTCAAGGGCAAGGTCGAATCAGTGGGCACCTGGGAAGTGATCTCGGCCCGCATCGCCCGCACGCGCCTGGAGGTGGAAGCCGAGCGGGGTTTGACGCCATTCGTTGGCCGCGAGCGTGAGCTGCAACTTCTCTACGAGTGCTTCGAGAAGGCTAAGGCGGGTCATGGGCAAGTTGTCTTTATCACCGGCGAGCCGGGGATCGGCAAATCTCGCCTGCTCCTTGAATTTCGTCGTCAGCTCGGCGACGAGGCGACCTGGATTGAAGGGCGCGCGATGTCGTTTGGGCGCTCCATGGCGTTTCACCCCTTGATTGACTTGCTCAGGCGGAATTTTCGCATCGAGGAGAGCGATACTGAAGGGATGATCGTGACGAGGGTGGAGCGCGGTGTCCTCCGCCTCGGCGAGGATCTCCGGCCGATCCTACCATATCTGCGCTATCTCCTTTCTGTTGATCCGGATGATGCGACCGTGTTGGCCATGGACTCACAGCAGCGCCGGGGTGAGATCTTCGAGGCGCTGCAGCGCCTCACGCTCCGGGCCTCTGAGGTGCGCCCGCAGGTCACAGTCTTTGAGGATGCCCACTGGATGGACCAGGCGACGGAAGAGTACCTGCGGTTCACGGCTGACAGCATACCTACCAGTCGCGTCATGCGTATTCTGACCTATCGCACGGGTTACGTCCATCCCTTTGGCGAGCGCACCTACCACACGCGTATCGCCCTCAACACCCTCTCCACCGCGCATAGCGTTGAGATGGCGCAGGCACTGCTCTCCACTGAGACCCTCCCCGAGGAGCTGAAGGGCCTGATCGTCCGCAAGGCTGAGGGCAATCCCTTCTTCGTCGAGGAGGTGGTCAAGTCTCTCCTGGAAGTAGGGGCCCTGCGGCGGGCTGGGGATGGTTACGTCCTGGCGAAGCGGCTCGACGAGATCTTCGTCCCCGATACTATTCAGGACATCATTATGGCCCGGATCGACCGCTTGGAAGAAGCTCCGAAGCGGACACTGCAGCTCGCCTCGGTCATCGGCCGGGAGTTTACCCGGCGCTTGCTGGACCGGATCGCGGATATTCGGCCTCAGACCGAGGAGTTTCTGCGGGAACTCAAGACGATCGAACTGATCTATGAGAAGAGCGTCTTCCCTGAGTTGGCGTATATGTTCAAGCACGCCCTGACGCACGAGGTGGCGTATAATTCTCTCTTAACGCAGCGGCGGAGGGAGCTGCACCGCCTTATCGCTTTGGCCATCGAGGAACTGTACGCGGACCGGCTTGCTGAGCAGTATGAAGTACTAGCCTACCACTTTACGAAAGGGGAGGAGTGGACCAAGGCACTGGAGTATCTCCTCAAGGCGGCGGAGAAGGCAGCCAAGGCCTTCGCTACCCGCGAGGCGGTTGTCCTCTATGACGAGGCCTTGGCGGCGGCGGGTCAGCTCGGCGCCGTGGTGGACGCCGGGACCCTGATGGCGATCCACCAGGCGAAATCGAATCTCTACTTCGTTCTGAGTGATTTCGAGCGCTCCCGGGCTGAGGGTGAGCGCGTCCTGGCCCTCGCCCGCCAAGCCGGGGATCGGGTGAGTGAGGGCACAGCCTTGGCCGGGATGGGATTGGCGTCGTTCTGGGCTCATAATTTCGACCCTGCCTTGACCTATGCTCGGCAAGCGATACAGATCGCCGCAGAGGTGGACGCTACATCGGTCCTAGCCCTGGGCCGCTTCGTCACTGGGTACGTCCACACGGTCTGCGGCCGTCTTGAGGCGGGTAGGCAGGAAGTCGACCAAGTTATCAGAATCAGCCAGTCGGCCGGAGACATGTTTCACCTGTCGCTCTCGCTTTCCCTGGCTGGCCAGTTCGAGACCTGGGCGGGAGCGTGCTTGGACGCTGTGCCGCTTCAGGCTGAGAGCCTACGGATTGCCCGCGAGCACAACTTTCTGGTGCCTCTACTTTTCGGTCTCTTCGCGAACGGACTCACCTTGACCACCAAAGGTGACTACGACGGAGGCCTTGCCATGTTCGAGGAGGGGTTGGCGCTCTCCGCAAAAGTGGGTGATGAGGTGTGGTATCACCGCCTCCTCAACTGCCTCGGGTGGCTCTACACTGAGGTCGGCAACCTGGACCGGGCCCTCGACCTCAACCGGCAGGGGGCCGAGGGGGCGCGGAAGCGCAACGATCCCGAGACGAAGGCCAACGCCGAGATCAACGTGGGTGACGTCTTTCTGGAGAAGGGGGATCTCATTCTAGCTCAGGAGGTTCTTGGTGAGGTCCATCGCCTCGTGCAAGATCCAGCAACCAGCGAATGGCAGCGCTGGCGCTACTCGATTCATCTCTTCGCGAGCCTAGGGGAACTCTGGCTGGCCCGCGAAGACCTCACCAAGGCAAGCTCCTTTGCTGACCAGTGCCTGGAACTCGCCACACGTACCAACTCGCGGAAATACCTGGTCAAGGGGTATCGGCTCATGGGCGAGATCGCCCTTGCCCGTGGCCATTGGGACGAAGCGGAGAGGGCACTCCAGCAGGCCCTGGGCATCGCGCAGAGCATTGGCAACCCGACGCAGCTCTGGAATGGAAGACCCACCTTGCCTACGGTCGTCTCCACGCAGCGACCAGGAAGCCAGAGATGGCTCAACAGGCCTATGGCGCTGCCCGCAATGTTATCGAGCGCGTCAAGGGCAATCTGCGCGATCCAGGGCTGCGCGCCAGCCTGGAGAGTTCCCCGCTGATGCGCCGCATCTACGATCTGTGCGCATCCTAACCTGCTTTGCCCCACTCTGGGGCAAAACTGCCTCCTTGACTTGGGCTCGGAAGTGATGAGAATAGGCTGAGCACCCTGCACCTGACACTCACCTGCGAGAGGAGACCGGCCATGACGACCACCATGATAGAGCGGTATTGCCGCGTGCGCTCCCTCCTCCTGACCGTTGGCCTCCTGGCTCTATGGAGTACCCACGTCCTGGGGGCCGGAGGCACACTCACCATCATTCCACACGCTGACCTGAAAAATACGGACCCGATCTGGACCACCGCGTACATCACCCGCAATCACGGTTATATGATCTACGACACGCTGTTCTCGCTCGATGATAAATTCCAGCCGCAACCGCAGATGGTGGACACCTGGAACGTCAGCGCTGATAGTTTGAAGTACACCTTTACCCTGCGCTCCGGGTTGAAGTGGCACGATGGGGCGCCAGCACGCGCGGCAGACTGTGTAGCGTCGATCAAGCGCTGGGGCAAGCGGGACGGGATGGGCCCAGAAACTCATGGATCTGACGGCCTCTCTCGACGTCGACGACGACCGCACCTTCACCCTGACGCTCAAGGAACCGTACGGGTTAGTGCTCCAGTCGCTCGGCAAGTTGAGTAGTAATGTGCCCTTCATGATGCCGGAGCGCGTGGCGCAGACCGATGCCTTCACGCAAATTAAGGAGAACATCGGCTCCGGTCCATTCAAGTTTGTGCAGGAGGAATGGGTCCCGGGCAGCAAGGTAGTCTACGTGCGCAATCCCGACTACGCCCCGCGTGCGGAACCGCCCAGTTATGCCGCAGGGGGTAAGAAGGTGCTCGTCGAACGAGTCGAATGGCACTACATTCCCGATCCCGCCACGGCGCAAGCGGCGCTCGCTGCTGGCGAGGTGGATTACTATGAAATACCCCCAGTCGACCTGCTGCCAATCCTGGAGAAAAATGCTGACATCACGGTCGCTATCCTTGATCCGCTAGGCACGCAGGGATGGCTCCGCCCCAACCACTTGCATCCGCCCTTTAACCAGCCGAAAGCGCGCCAGGCGTTGCTGTGGATGGTAAAGCAAGAGGATTACCTGCGCGCCGTCGTCGGTGATCCCAAATTCTGGCGCACCTGTGGGGCGTACTTCATGTGCGGTGCACCTTTCGAGACCGATGTCGGCTCCGAGCCATTGATGAAACAGGATTTTAACAAGGCGCAGCAACTCATGAAGGAAGCCGGCTACAATGGCGAACCGGTCGTCCTGATGGACCCGACCGACATTCCGATCCTGCACAACGCCTCGCTGGTGACGGCGCAATTGCTGAAGAAGATCGGCGTCAATGTGCAGGTGCAGGCGATGGATTGGAGTACGCTCACCTCACGGCGGGCCGAGAAAAAACCTCCTGCCGAGGGTGGTTGGAATCTCTTCCATACCTGGGCAACGGGCGCCGACGTCTCCTCGCCGATCAATAATATCGGCACCTCAGGAGGGTGTGAGGAAAAAGCCTGGTTCGGCTGGCCGTGCAATGCTGAGATCGAAAAGCTGCGCGATGCCTGGTCGCGGGCAACCGATCTGGCCAAGCAAAAGGAGATCGTCGTCGAACTGCAACGGCTGTTATACGAGACGGTGCCCTATGTGAACTTTGGGCAGTGGTTTTTACCGACAGCGTATCGCAAGTCGCTCAAGGGTGTGATCGTGTCACCTGTGCCCTTCTTCTGGAACATTACGAAGGAAGGATAGGAGGGTGCTGCGCCATGGCCGCCTATCTCCTACGCCGTTTGCTCGCCATCATTCCTGTCATGGGGGTGGTGGCGCTCTTCGTGTTTGCCTTGCTGCACCTGAGTCCGGGCGATCCGGCGGCGGTTATTGCCGGAGACTATGCCAGGCCCGCCGATATCCAGCGCATCCGCCAGCAACTCGGGCTCGACCACCCGTTGCACGTGCAACTCGCCATCTGGTTGGGGCACGTGCTACGCGGGGATCTAGGCACGTCTATCTTCTCTGGACTGCCGGTCGTCACACTCATTGGCCAGCGTCTGGAGCCAACGCTGGCGCTGACCGTGTGCACCATGGTCATTGCGGTGTTGCTGGCTGTGCCGTTGGGGGTTGTGGCTGCCTGGCAGGCTGGTACCTGGATCGATCGCCTGATCATGGTTGTTGCGGTGCTGGGCTTTTCGGTGCCCGTCTTCTGGCTGGGGTTTTTGTTGATCTATAGCTTTGCTGTGCAGCTCGAAGTGCTCCCGGTGCAGGGCTATGTCAGCTTCCGACAGGGCCTGCTCCCGTGCCTGAAACATCTCGTGTTACCCAGTTGCACTCTGGGGACGGTCTATATAGCTCTGATTGCCCGTATGACACGCGCCAGCGTGCTCGAGGTGTTGCGTGAGGACTATATTCGTACGGCGCATGCCAAGGGGCTATCACCACGCGTGGTGCTGCTCTGGCATGCCCTCAAGAATGCGGCGTTACCGATCGTCACCGTCATTGGGGTAGGCGTGGCCCTCCTGATTGGTGGGGTTGTGGTGACCGAAAGCGTCTTTGCGATTCCCGGCTTGGGCCGTCTGACGGTGGATGCCATTCTGCACCGCGATTATCCAGTCATCCAGGGCATTATCCTGGTCTTTTCGGGTGTCTATGTGTTGGTGAATCTACTGGTGGATGTGGCCTATACGTTTCTTGACCCCCGTATCCGATACTAGTGCTGCGCACATAGTTGCCCCGCCAGTTTGGCGGGGTAGGAGAGATAAGGGCCAATACCTCATGCTCACAGCACCGTCCAAGACGTTGCCACGCGACGAGGCACGGCGCCATCTGGGGCTCCTGCATTTCGTGCAGCGCAACCCGACCCTGACCGGTGGCGGATTGCTCTTCGGGCTCATGGTCCTGATCGCTATCGCCGCACCGTATGGAGGCACCGTCGACCCACAGGAACTCAATCCCATCGCCCGGCTGCGTCCACCATCGGTCGAGCACTGGTTCGGAACTGACATGCTCGGCCGCGATCTCTATAGCCGCACCCTTTATGGCAGTCGCATTTCGCTCCTCGTTGGCCTGTGTGTGGCCACTCTCAGCATTACCATTGGGCTGCTCATTGGCCTCGTCAGTGGCTATCTGCGGCACATCGACGCCGTACTCATGCGTGTGATGGACGGCATGATGGCGATTCCCGCTATTTTACTGGCTGTGGCATTGATGGCACTGGTCAATGCCAGCGTCCAGAACGTCATCATTGCCTTGACCATCCCTGAAGTGCCACGTGTCGTCCGTCTAGTGCGCGCCCTGGTGTTGAGTCTGCGGGAGCAGCCCTTTGTCGAAGCCTCACGCGCCACGGGCGCCAGCCTGTGGCGCCTGCTCTTACGGCATATTGCGCCCAACACCCTGGCACCCCTTATCGTGCAGGGCACGTACATCTGCGCCTCGGCCGTCATTTTTGAGGCGTACCTCAGCTTCCTGGGCGCTGGCACCCCTCCTATCATTCCCAGCTGGGGGAACATCATGGCCGAAGGCCGCACCTATGTACAGATCGCCTTCTGGATTGTGTTGTTTCCTGGCCTCTGTCTGGCTTTGACGGTCCTGGCCATCAACCTGGTCGGGGATGGCCTGCGCGATACTCTCGATCCCAAACTGGCGCGCCGCATGTGAGGACTGGACAACCGACCACCTACCATCCGAGGTCATGCGGACGCAGACCGAGGAAGACTTTCCCGGCGGATTCGATATGGACGGGCAGGCCGGCGGCATGCTGCACGGCTGTATGGACATCCCGAAAGTACCGCTCCAGCCCATACTTGCGGTAGATGCCATTGGTGCCAGCAGCATGGAACAAGCGGTCCACCACCCGCACTGCTTCGTGCATGCCGTGGGTAATGGCCAGCCGTGCCTGAGCGATCTCGTGGCTCGGATCGGGCACACCAGCGCACACGGCCTCCCAGGCCGCCTCAACGGATGTGAGAACATAGGCCCGGGCCGCGCTGAGGATGGCTTCGGCTTCGGCTACCTGCGTCTGGACCAGAGCGCGGTCCCGTAAGAGGGTGGGCGAACTGGTCGACCGCGCCTGACTTGCCAGTTCGATAAAGGCATCCATGGCGCCACGCGCAATGCCCAGAGCATTGGCCACTGTCCCTGACCAGAGCACCACAAAGAGCAAGCGCGGATGATACAGCGGCCCGGGAGCCTGCGGTGGTTCCAGCAAGGAGAGGCTGTGCGATGCCGGGACAAACACATTGTCTACGATGAAGTCATGACTGCCGGTGCCGCACATGCCCACCACCGACCAGGTATCCACAATGGTCGCCTTATCTACGGGCACTAGCATCGACCGGATCTCAGGCACACCGGCGGGGGTCTGCCGTGGATCGTCTCCGTCCATAACAGTACATGTGCAAAGGAGCCAGTTGGCATGATGAATACCACTTGCAAAGTCCCAGCGGCCGTGGATGCGATACCCGCCGTCGACTAGATAGGCCTGGCCTTCAGGCCGTAGCGAGCCGGCGAGACGCACGTCCGGAGGTTGCCCAAACATGGCCCGCGCGACGTCTGTACGCAACCAGCCACTCAAGTGCGATTCGCTCGAGGCGATCATCGTACACCAGCCGACTGAGCCATCGACCTTCGAGATCTCTTCAATGATGCGAAAGACCGTCAGCGGAGGCAGTTCCAGGCCCCCCAGAGCGTGCGGCAGATAGGGGCAGAAAAAGCCAGCGTCCTTGATCGCCTGCACCAGGGATGGGGGCACACGGCGCCTCGTCTCCAACTCCTCGCGTACGGCGCGGATGTGCGGCGCCAGGCCGATCGCGGCCGCAACGGCGTCGTGTGGTATGGCATCAGGCATAATCTTCTTCTCCCCGGGCCAAGCCCTGCATGGCTGCTGCGTCTGAAGATACACCATGTGTCGTGTTGAGCACACCCGCCTGCCCTCAGTGTCAAGCAGGATGCTGAGACACACTATATCACCTGCATGCCGCTCGTCAAAGCCCGGCCATGAGGGAGAGATCACAAGGAGAGGGCACCGAGCATACAATGATCCTGATCCAGAGCCAGGGTCATGCAGTTTTCGGCGGTATGCTCCATGCCCCCTTTTGCTTAATCTCCCCATCCCTCTTTACGAACGTGGGAGAGGCATGAGCACTGCCGAGCCTGGTCCAGAGATCGCAGAGCAGTTGGATGTTCGATTATAATAGGAGGGGTATGAAGTAATCGTCATCTGTCAGAGCACGTCACCAGCAACAGCAGTAGCCACAGAGGTGTACCGCACCTACAAGGGAGACATGATGCAGCCACCACGCAACTATGCTGACCCAGCACAGACTGTGTACATTCCGGCCGGTATGCTCCGGTTTGGTATCGAGTACCGCCGTCTGCAGAACGATCAGGGTATCTGTATCCATGTGTTTCGTGGGCCGGATGACCAGCAGGACGAGGTGCTCCGGTTTGACTGTTTTGAGCGTCAGCCGCATTACCACTATGCCTGGTCTAAGAACGACCGCTATGTGCCGCTGGACACGGCTGCCGAGGGGGATCCGTTGCAGTGGACACTGGCACGGCTGCGGACCCGCTTGCCGGCCATGCTCATCCGGGCGGACGCCCCAGACCTAGCGCGTACCCTCGACCAGCGAGATATCGATGCGGCCCTGCCGCAGATCGCCGGCTGGGCCGATGCCCTGCAAGCGCAGGCGCGCCAACAGATGTGGTAGGACCACGGTGGCACGGTGGAATGCAAGGGCCTGACGTCTAAGAGCCACTGCTCCTGTGTGATTTTATACGGAAGTGCTATTCTGTTTTATCGCATACCGACCACCCGCACCCGGTGGTTGATCCCGTCAGCGATATACAGATTCCCCTGAGAGTCTATGGCGCAGCCGTGGGGCCGCTCCAGGCCGGCTGCCGTGGCGGGGCCGCCGTCGCCATCGCCGCCCTGGTGCCCACCGGCGATGGTGGTCACGATACCAGTCACGGCATCAATGCGGCGGATCGCATTGTTTTCGGTGTCCACGACGATAATGTTGTCGTGATGGTCGCACCGGATGGCCTTGGGCGCCCCCCAGGTAGCGGCCAGGGCGGGGCCGCCATCGCCGCTATAGCCCCGCTCACCGGTGCCGGCAAAGGTGGCCATGATGCCATTGGTATCGACTTTGCGGACGCCGTTGCCCTCGCGCTCGCAGATGTAAGTATTCCCCTGGCTATCCATGCAGACGGCTCGAGCACCCATGATGGATGCTCGGGTGGCGGGCCGACCATCGCCGGTCCGGCGCTTCTCTCCGTCGCCAGCAAAGGTCGTGATGATGCCGGTCTTCAGGTCCAGGCGGCGTATGCGCTGATCCTGAATATCCGCGATGAGCAGGCCACCTTTGCCATCCAGGAAGCAATCGTTTGGCTCCCGCAACTGCGCCAACACACCGGGTCCACCGTCGCCACCATACCCTGGGACGCCAGTTCCGGCCACCGTGGTGATGATCCCGGTGGCGGCATCGACCTTGCGGATAGCGGCATTCAGTCGGTCCACAATGTAGATGTCCCCGTTGGTATCCACATCGAGCGAGTACAGGTTATCCAGTGTCGCTTCTGTTGCCGGGCCGCCGTCGCCGGAGTAGCCCTGACGACCGCTGCCAGCGACAGTCGTAATGATGCCGGAATCTTTATCGATACGGCGGATGGTGTGAGTGCGCCCGTCGGAAATATAGAGGTTGCCTGCAGTGTTAAAGGCACACCCATAAGCTTCCCCAATCAATGCCTGGATGGCCGGGCCGCCGTCGCCAGCGTAGCCTCCCTCGCCAGTCCCGACTACTGTCTGAATGATGCCAATCTCAATGGCCATGCTCTCTTCCCCCATACCATGGCGCCAATAGCGCGTTTGGTCTAACTGCCAGACTGTGCTGATTGCCGGACACCGGGCCGCCGGCCCTGAGACTCTCAGGGCTGTAGTGACCCCCGTCAACTCCCGGTGGGGATGGCCACAAACATCTGATGCGTTGGGCGTATCTGCCCGCAGCGCAGGACGGCAAAGTCCGCCTCGTGTAGCACCCACTGCCAGTCTGCAGTGGTGTATTTATTGTGGACGGGAAAGAGACGCAAACCCCGCTGCCTGGTGATGGCCGGGTCATCGTCACTGCTCTCCATGTTCCAGGCCAGGTAGTCCGGGAGCGGCCGGCGGATCCAGTCGTGCAGCATGAAGAGACCGGTTGGTGCCAGGAGACGATGCACTTCGGCGAGTACGGGGAAGGGATCGTCCAAGAGATGCAAGACCGATGTCATGCTGACCAGATGCACACTCCCTGTCGCAAGAGGTAGAGGCTGCGTTGCGACATTGTGGACCACCAGCGTCGGCCGTGTACCCGTATACGGCAGGTGCTGACCATAGGCAATCATCGCCGGGGTCACGTCATAGCCATACAGGGCGGCCTGCGGATACCGCTCGCTGAGCGCCTGGACAAAGAGCCCCGGGCCACACCCGAGGTCAATGATGCTTGGACGCGGCGGCAACCGGGACGCCACATGGGTCGTGAAAAAGTCCCAGAAAGACTCCCCATAACGCTCCGCGTGTGTCCGCACCATCCGTTGCAAGAATGCTTCATCCGTGACACCACTGAGGGCTTGATGTGTCGCCATGAGGTATTTCCTTGTGTCGATAGTGCCCTCCTCCTGGGAGAACAGGGCATGTATGAAACAGACATCTAGCTCGGCGTCGTGATCTCCTCGGTGACAACCCTGGTGACCCCCCATCCGGCTAGCCAGGCGGAATGCCGACCATCGCCTCCTGCGACAACAACCACAATGTCGTCGGCACAGCGCACCACAGGCACCAGAGTCTCGGGATCATTCTCGTCAATCCAGGCCGGCCAGTTGCGATTACCGTAATGCGCGATGCCTTTGAGCCGGCGCATGGGCATCCGCGCCTCCTGAAAGATGTACGCTCGCACGTCGGCTTTCGTGAGGCCGGCAGCGGCCATCTCGGCGGCATGCTCTGGACACAGCACCAGGGTGAGCTGCGCTCCGGTGCCGATCTGATAGTAATTGGCAAAGCCGACCGTTTTGATGGACTCGACGAGGGTCTGCAGGACCTCCCGTCCAGTGGCCACCGTCGTTTCCATCACCGGATAAACTGCTCGGATAGCGGTCAGGGTAACAATGCTCGCGCTGGCCGCAAAGCCCAACTCCACATGGCGCGGCTCCCAGGGGCTGCGGGCTTCGTTCTCCGCAAAGCAGAAGCTGTAGCGCCCCGGGGTCGCCAGAGTGGCCTTGTCCATCTCCCCAGGTATCAGCCCCGCCAGATTCCGAATCACCAGCCGCAACGCCCGTCCGATCGCCGCATTGGCCCGGTAGCCAGGGCCGAAGCAGCCGGCATCGCCGTTGATCGATAATTGCGTGGCGAGTGGCCCATTGACGATGATCACAGGGGCAGCGCCACCCGTGGTGGCCTGACATCCTGCCACATTAAACGCCGGCTGCAAGATAGCGCGGACGGCAGCGACCACCACGGGAAAGTATTCCGGGCGACAGCCCGCCATCACCGCATTGATGGCAATTTTTTCCAGGCTTACCGGCGCGTTACGCGGTTGGATGACCCCGAAGCTCTGCGCCGGATCCCTGCCAAATGTGCCGAGCATTTCCCAGACCAGATCCTCGGTGGCCGGCACCACGGGAAGTCCGTCAGTCCAACCCTGCGCCTCGTAGTAATCCTGGATGGCGGCAGAGGCATTCGGCACCGCTATGCGACGCGACTTGAGAGACGAAGTCGTCACGATCCACATCCTTCGCTATACATGGGGAGGTCGTTCCTCCCAGCAACAAACAAGGGCTTCTCACTCGCCAAACTGGCAATTGCCGGGGGCAGCACTGCGGTACACAGCACCTGTTGTGAGCAGATTCCCCTGCCAGTACGGCAGGGGACGGCGTACGGCCTGATTCTTCCCCGCCACTATGGCGCGGGGACCATGAGCAGTGCGTAGCCCTAGCCGTGGCTCAGTAGCCCGACAATCTCTGACGCATAGGTATGCGCCAGGCGCTGCACCTCGGCAACACTGCGGGAAGCCAGGGGGCTAGGGAGAATCACCAGACGCACACCAGGCATACCCAGCGATGCCGCGCGAGCGTGGGCGGCCCGGGTAAAGGCACTAGTGATGACGCTGACCGAGGGCACGCCTCGGGATTCAGTCAAAACGGTGTCGTGGAGACCCCACGCTGTGCAGGAGCCTCAATCCGCGATCCCGTGAATGATGGCATCACACTCCGCCACCAGCGTGGCGA
>AR_comb_assmDRAFT_10374967_pt1 | contig 12942 bp, 12 predicted proteins | sample ArasoioldDNA_FD_10543 | JGI IMG/M metagenome (IMG submission 10543) | reverse complement strand
AAGACCCAAGACCGAAGACCCAAGACCTACTACCTGCCGTCCCCCAACTGCTCGAGCGTTTTCTGCAGTGATGCTTCGTCACCCACATTCGTGGCAGCCTTGGAGCGATCGATCTGGCGCAACAGTCCGCAGAGCACTTTTCCGGGGCCGACTTCTACAAAGCGCTCGATGCCTTGGGACATCAGCAGGTGCATGCTCTGTTCCCACTTCACCGCGCCGGTGACCTGGCGGACGAGCGCATCGCGGCTCGCCTCGGCTTCGCCCATCAGGGTTGCATCAACGTTGCAGGCCACGGGGACGGCAGGCTTCGTGAATGTGATCGCGTTGAGGTTCACGACCAGGCGGTCTTGCGCAGGTTTCATCAGCGCACAGTGAAAGGGAGCGCTTACCGGGAGCATCACGGCGCGTTTCGCTCCGCGCTCGGTGGCAAGCTTGGCGGCGCGTTCGACAGCGGCTGTGTTGCCGGAGATCACAATTTGCTCGCCAGAGTTGATATTGGCGGCCTGACAGACTTCGCCTTGCGCTGCTTCGGAGCAAACTTCGTTGACGCGATCGAGATGCATGCCGAGAATGGCAGCCATCGCGCCGACCCCCACGGGGACGGCCTCTTGCATGTATTTGCCGCGGCTCCGCACGGTTCGAACGGCGTCAGCGAATGAGAGGGTACCCGCAGCGACGTGAGCGGAGTATTCGCCAAGACTGTGTCCAGCAACGAAAGTCGGCTTCAACCCCTTTTCGTCCAGAACGCGCCAGGCAGCCACCGAAGCGGTGAGGAGGGCGGGCTGCGTGATCTCGGTCAGGCGAAGCTGCTCTTCGGGGCCTTCGAAGCAAAGCTGCGAGAGCTTGTAGCCAAGGGCTTCGTCGGCTTCATCGAACGTGTGCTTGGCAACGAGATGATGGGCGGCAAGATCCTTGCCCATCCCGACGGCTTGCGAGCCTTGTCCGGGGAAGATGAAAGCTAGGGAATTGGTCATAAGGCGTTAAGTGTCGTTGTAAGCGCTTGTGGAGAGTCAGGCGTCCTCGCCCGACTGGACGGGCGGGACGCCCGTCCCTCCACAAGCAAAAATGCTCTCAACTGCTCACCGTTGCTGGTCGAATGCCGGCCAATCCCAGTTCAATCTTGGCGTTCACATCGCTCTCCGCAAATTCCGAAGCCACGCGAATGGCGTTCTTGATCGCATTCGCATTCGACGAGCCGTGCGTGATGATGCACACGCCTTTTAGCCCCAACAGAGGCGCACCGCCGTACTCGGTGTGATCGAGGCGCTTTTTGAAGTCGCTGAAGGCGCTGCGCGAAAGCAGATATCCTACCTGGCGAGTAATCGTCGCGCGCAGTGTTTCTTTCAACGTAGCGCGGACCAGATTGGCTACACCTTCGGAGGTTTTCAGCGCGACGTTGCCCACAAAGCCATCGGTCACGATGACATCCACTTCGCCGTTATACAGATCGCGTCCTTCGACGTTGCCGACGAAATTCAAAGGCAGTTGCTTCAAGAGCTGAAACGACTCGCGGGTCAGTTCGTTGCCTTTGGTTTCTTCCTCGCCGATGGAGAGCAAACCCACGCTCGGGCGCCGCGTGCCAAAAATCGATCGGAAGTAAATCTCGCCCATAACGGCAAATTGCTCAAGGTTCTGCGGCTTGCAGTCGACGTTGGCGCCGACATCGAGAAGCATGGCTCCCGTCCCCAGCGCAGTAGGGAATACCGCTGCCAGAGCAGGCCGATCGACTCCCGGCAAGGCCCCTAACACCATCTTGGCGGTGGCCATCGCTGCGCCGGTGTTACCTGCAGTAACGAATCCAGCGGCGCGTCCATCGCGCACCAGGCGAACTCCCACGCGCATGGTGGAGTCGCGTTTTGCCCGCACCGCTTGCGCGGCCTTGTCCTCCATGGTGATGACTTCGCTGGCGTGAACGATCTCGATGGGAAGCTGTGCAGTCCAGCGATAGCGGCTCATTTCGGCCCTGAGACGCTCCTCCGGGCCGACCAGGAGCACGCGCGTGCCGAAATGACGAGCGGCTTGAATCGCGCCTTCGATCTCAGGCTTGGGGGCACGATCCGAACCCATCGCATCCAAAGCTATGACGCTTGGCATGGAGTGCGTTGCGGACGGTTAGCTGGCTTCCTCGACCTCAACCACTTCGCGGCCTTTGTAATAGCCACACTTGGGGCAGGCGCGATGCGGCATCTTCTTTTCGTGGCAGTTGGGGCACTCGGAGAGGGAGTGCTTCGACAGGGCATCGTGCGCGCGCCGCGTCGACGTGCGTTTTTGCGAGTGCCGCCGTTTTGGATTAGGCATGGAAAATTCCTCACTCCAGGGTGGCCATGCGAGGCCACCAAATTTTGATCTTATATCGCGAATCGTGCGAATGCCGGGATAACTCCGGCGATTCTTGCATGCAACCTCAGTGACTAAAGTCGCCAAGGACTGAACCCTTGCGGCCCGGCTGAAGCCGGGCCCTTTCAGATCCGGCCCCTTCAAAGCTAGCGGGAAATCACGGTACCCTTTTACACGTGTCCTGCGTTGTTACGCCAATGATTGCGTTCCACGGCTCATTGATCCAGCTTTTGTCGGATCTCTTTCAACGCTTCCCAGCGCGGATCCTGCATCGAGAGGTCGCAGGAGCATGGCTCCGTGTTGCGATTCTTGCCGCAGCTCGGACAGAGTCCCTTGCAATCCTCACGGCACAACACTTTCAGCGGAACCGACAGCAGTACCTGCTCGCGCAATACGTCTTCCAGGAGCAAGCCTCCGCCCTGATAGTAGCCGATTTCGGCCTCCGCATCGGTCACGGAGAGTTCCTCGTGTCCGGCGTCGGTGCCCAGCGGACGATACAGCAATTCAAAGCTGCGCGTGACGTCCTGATCGACCGCATCAAGACAGCGCGCACACTGCAGTTCCAGGATGGTCGAAAGCTCGCCCTGAAGGCGTATGTCTTTGACTATCTGGTGCTTCCCGTGGTGTTCCTCGACCAGTTGCGCGCGTCCGCTGGAGTTCAGCGGCGCACGCAGGCGCGCATCCGGCCCTAAATCGATGGCATCAGGAGGGAACTCCTTTTGAAAATCAATAGGATGGAGTTCTAACTCGGCAACTTCGATGAACATCGGGGAACCTCCGCGCCCGCCAATGGATCTACCGCGAAGGCCCGCGGGAACCCCGCTCAGTGGCGTAAGTTCTCCAGGGAGCAACACTTAAGAATAAGGGCGGGTGGCGGAGAGTGTCAAGAAAAGGGGCCCGAGAGTAGTGGGTTGATTGGGAACACTACTTTCTGGCATTGGGAATAATCCGACCGAATAAGAAAACGAGGAACACAATCCAAGCGGCAGCAACCGCGGCGGTCGTTACCCAACTGTAGTGGTATGCATGGAACCAAAGTGCGGTCCAGGCGATAACAACCGTTGCCCAGAAAAATCCCCACTGCGATGAGTGAGGTCTCTAACTTTATGCTGCCGTCCTCGCCTCCACTCCCCAGTAAGCTCACTTAATGCAAAGTAGATCGCCAAGTCAGAAATGAGGGACCAATTGCTAATGGGCCAAATTGCGTAGCCGACCTCACGCGACCTGTTTCCCCGCCGCAGGCCTTGGTCCCGCCTCGTGTGTCGACCTGTGCAGGCGGTGTTGCACCAGGAAGACGTAGTGCACGCCCGAGATGACCGTGAAGGCGAACGTCGCCCACAGGAACACGGTCCGGAAGACCCAGACTGGGCGCAGGGGCTCGACCTGGAACAACATCGTGAAAAAAACCGCCGAGACTTGAGCAAACGTGTTGGCCTTGCCGAAGATACTGGGGCTGAAATCCCGCAATCCCGCGATGGCGTAAAGGACGGCGCTGGCTGCCAGGATCGAGATGTCGCGGCTGAAGACCATCACCGTGTACTTCCACGGAATCTTGTGCAGGATGGAGAGCACCAGGAACAACGTGCTCAGCAGAAGCTTGTCGGCGATGGGGTCGAGGTATTGGCCCAGCATAGTCTGCTGGTGCAGGCGGCGGGCTAGTATGCCGTCGAGTCCGTCGCTCAGGCCGGCGAGAACAAACAGCAGGAGTGCCCAACCATAGTGCCGATCCACCAGATTCAATACGATGAACGGCAGAAACAGCATGCGCAGGAGCGTGAGTTGATTGGGTGCGGTGAGAAGCTGAGAGATCTTCATGTGCGCTCCGGCACAGCGTTGGGCCTTGGAGTCGCGGCCAGCATCGTGACCGGATCAAGGCCAGTTTTACTGGTAAACCGCTGCGAGAGGGAGGGAATACTGCCGTCTGGCAGGTCGAGTTCCATGCGTTCCACGCGGTGCATGGGGAAGAACACTACACCCAGGGAGAAAGGCTCGCCTTCTTTGATCATCACCACCAGGTCTTCGAACGATGCCAGTTCGATACCGCGCAGGCTGAGTCCCTCCGCGCTCAGCGATAGGATCGCGCCCCAGAATTTCTCGCGCGGATTAGCCAAAGTGACTACCACCATGGTTCCCGGCTGAAAGGGATTCGCGCTTCCCGAAGCACTGTGCGATGCGGGCGCAGTGACCATGTCTGCGATTGTCTCCGCCGGAGGAGAGGATTGCAACCCTGCCCCTGACGTCAGTTCGATTCCTTCGAGCTCAGGAGTTGCGCCGGGCCCTAAAAAGACAAACCACTAAGGATACTGGGGGCGCACGAAGGAAGGGACGGCTTCCCCAAGAATCCGCACAAGATCAAGTCCTCCGCGCGGCAGTATGCGATACAATTTCGGGCAGTTCTGTGAGGGGTCATTGAATCGCTTCTTCCGTTCAAGCCAACCTGCGTTTGCCCAGTTAGGGCCCCTGGAGCAGCGGCTGATGCAGGAAATCTGGGCGCGAGGGGATGCCACGGTGCGCGAATTGTTGCGCAGCGGGAATCTTGGCATCGCTTACACGACGGTGATGACCACCCTGGACCGTCTCTACAAGAAGCAGTTGCTCACGCGCGTGGCCGAGGGCCGAGCATTCCGCTATTCACCCAAGGTGAGCCAGGAAGAGATGCACCGCGCGGCCGCCGGAGATGCCATTCGTCAGCTGTTGCAATCCAGCGATCCGGCAACTTTGCCTTTGTCGTATCTGGTGGAAGCGGTGAGCGAGCATGATGAGCAACTGCTGGACGAGTTGCAGCGAATGGTGGAGAAGAAACGCCGCGAGTTACGCAAGGAGGAGACGCCGTAATGTTTCTGTTGCGCGGGATCGCCGTCTCACTCGCGTTCTACGTGCTGGTGTACTGCGGACTGTCGATCCTCATTCTTTGCGGATGGGAGCTGGTTGGGAGTTGCGGACAGCCTTATGTTGCCCGGCGTCGCGCGAATTTCCTGTTCTTTCTCAGAACGCTGCCTCTGATTGGCGGAGTATTGTTTGTGCTGGCCTTCGTGGTGCCCTCGTTTGTGGAGCTTGAGCCCCATAAATCTCTCGAACTTGTCGGCGAAAAACCCTTAGCGTTGGCTGGCTTTGGACTGATGCTACTCGCGCTGGGGGCCTTCAACGCGTTTGCGGCTTATTGGAGAACCTCACAAACGGTGAATGGCTGGCTGGCCGGTGCTACGTTGATAGCTTCGCGCGCATCGGTGCCCGTGTTTCGCATTCTTCCGATGGTTCCGTCGCTGACGCTGGCCGGGATCCGGGCCCCCAGAGTATTGCTGTCGAAGGCGGCTGCCGACCTTTTGACTCCCAACGAGCTGGAGGCCGCGCTGCGACACGAAATGGCGCATGCGCGCCGGTTTGACAACTTAAAGAAGCTGGTATTTCGCTTCTGCGTGTTTCCTGGAGCTTCCCATCTCGAGTCCGCGTGGAGTGAAGCGGAAGAGATGACGGCCGACGATGCAGCCGTGACGAATGCGCGGGATGCTGTGGAGTTGGCTTCCGCGCTGATCAAGCTTTCGCGTCTTGCGCAGTTGCAAGCAACGGCGCCTCTCACCACGCCGCTCGCGTCGCGTGCGGCCACTTCGATCAACGGGCGTGTGCAAAGGCTGATGGACTGGAAGCAGGATCAATCCTCTGCTCCCGCGCCCGGGGCCGCATGGTATTCGTGGGGCTCGCTCGCCGGGCTGGCCTTGACTGTCCTTCCAAAATACGGCGCAATTCTCCGCGGTATGCATAACCTAACGGAGTGGATGGTGCGGTAAAGAGGCGCATTTCCGCCTCCCTCCCCTCTTCCCATCGTAACCTCTTGATTAAAAGAAGCTTAGGTTCAGAAAGCCAGATCTACGTCTTATTTCTGATGCCTAAAGTCGAGCTAAATACAGTCCCTTCCGTTACTTGAGGGAGTTGGGATAGTCGCATCAAACTTGTGTAGTTCTGACAGTGGGCGGGTTGGGGTGTGCGGGGAAAAACTTTCTTGTCTGTGGCGAGTTTGAATTTGCATATGGGCCGTTTTCGATTCTGGGGGATTCTGTTATTCGCGGTTGGCCTGGCCAGTGTGCGGGCACACGCCGGCGCCACTCTTCTTCTCGAAGAGCCCTACAGTGTGGATGGGACGTTTGCCGGCACTGGACACGTGGCCGTTTATCTGGATCGAGTCTGCGCCGACAATCCTGTTGTCCTCCGCCGATGTGAGCCCGGTGAGAAAGGTGTTGTGCTCAGCCGCTATCACGGAATCGGCCAGCACGACTGGTATGCGATTTCCCTAATCCCTTACCTATACGCGGTCGACAGTCCCGACAAAGTTCCGATCTACGCTGACGTCAGACTGCGAGCCTTCCTGCGCGATCAGTATCGGCGAGAGCATCTGCGAGACATTGTTCCCGATGGCAGCAACGGGGAGATGCCTGAAGGGCCGTGGGTTCAGTTGGTTGGTTCGGCGTACGATCGCACCCTCTATGCGTTCCAGATCGAGACCAGCGAAGAAAGGGACGATGAACTCATCGCTTTCCTGAACGATGCCCCCAACACGCCACGATACAAGTTGATTTCCGCGAATTGTGCCGACTTTGTGCGCGCGGTAATCAACTTCTACTATCCGGGCGCGTTGCATCGGTCGGTAATCGCCGATCTGGGTGTAACGACGCCCAAGCAAATCGCCAAGTGCCTGGCCCGATACAGCAAACATCATCGCGATCTCGAATTTCAGAGGTTTGTGATTCCGCAGGTTCCGGGGACGATCAAGCGCAGCAAGAGAGTGCGTGGAGTGGTGGAGTCCGCATTCAAAGCGAAGAAGTATATGGTCCCGCTGCTGGTATGGCATCCTGCGATCGTGGGCGCTTTCGCGGCAGCGTATTTCACCGGAGGCGGGTTTGATCCCGCAAGTCACGCGCTGATATTTGATCCCAGCCGCGATCTGGAACCACCCATGACGGCGCAGCAGCGGGTGGGGTATATGAACCGACTGGAAGCCATCCAGCGGAGCGCAACAGAAGATGTAGCACTCGAAGGGGAAAAGTGGCGCGCATCTGTCGTGGAGGCGGAACCGCTGCTCGACGAGGCGGGCCGGCCGGTGTTGCGCCTGAAGATGGGCTCCGTCCCGATCCAGGTCGGGGTCTCGCGGCAGAATATTCTCGAGGAAACCGAGTCGCCCGAGATGGGACGCAAATTGGTTCTTTTGCGCCTGCACGAAGAATTGCGCAAGAGTCCATCGAAGGTAGCCTACAGCGACGTAGCCAGAGACCTGCAGTTGCTGGAAGACCTTGGTTCGGTACGGGCAGAACGCGAACGCCTGGCAGCGGAGCGCGAGACCATCGTGCTGGGAGAGCCAGCGAAACCTCGGTAATGTGGATCTTGGCATTCGCCGTGGTACACTGTGTTTGCGCTTACTACCACGGTTGTGTGGTGCGGCTCTTCTGGGTTCAGGAATTGATCTAAGGATTCCCGCCTTCAGTCCCCTCCCGTAAGTTTTCAGCGTAAATCCAATTTGACTACTGGCTAACACGAGTTGTTGTGCCACCGGGCGATCCCGGCATGCATCGCGATCAATTCCGACCAGACAGAAAGAAAGTACCGTTTGACACATTTTGCAGAGTTGCCCATGAGCTCTTATTTACAAGAGCGACTGGCAGCACTTCGTTTTTCCATTCCTACCCCCGTGCAGGAGGCAGCGATTCCGCCTGCACTCCAGGGCAGGGATGTCCTGGGTACAGCTGAGACGGGCACCGGTAAGACGCTGGCCTTCCTGCTTCCCATCCTGGAGCAATTGCTTCAGGACGACGCCGCAGGAATCCACGCACTTGTGCTGGTTCCGACGCGCGAACTTGCCATGCAGGTCGCCGAACAATACAACGCCCTGCGGGGCAGCAAACTTCCGGAGGCCGCGCTGGTCGTCGGCGGACTCTCGGAGAAGCAACAGCTTCACTCCCTCCGGCGTGGAGCACGAGTGGTGGTTGCAACGCCGGGGCGGCTGGAAGATTTCCTTGACCGGCGACTGGTCGATTTTCGAGGGTTGCGGATGCTTGTCCTCGACGAGGCCGATCGCATGATGGACATGGGATTCATGCCCGCTGTGCGGCGCATCGTGGGAGCTCTCCCGAAGAACCGGCAGACCATGTGCTTCTCGGCGACGCTGGAAGCGTCGGTGGCGCACCTTGTCACCGACTACATGCGCAGACCCGTGCGGGTTGCAATTGGATCCGTGCTGAAGCCGTCAGAGAACGTGCGGGTGCAAGCCTTCGAGGTCTCCACTGGTGAGAAGTTGGATGTTTTGCAACGACTACTGGCCAAAGAGACCGGCCGTTGCCTGGTGTTTGCGCGCACCAAGCGCTCCACTGAAAGGCTGGCACAGCGCTTGAGTCGAGATGGCTTTTCCGTCGCAATGATTCACGGCGATCGGTCGCAGTCGCAGCGCACGGCAGCCCTCAGCGCATTCCAGCAAGGCCGCGTGCGCGTACTCGTCGCGACAGACCTGGCGTCCCGGGGTATCCACGTGCAGGACGTGGCGCAGGTGATCAATTATGATTTGCCACAGCTTCCGGAAGATTTTATTCATCGCGTTGGCCGGACGGGGCGCGCCGGAGGACAGGGTGTTGCGACCACACTCTACGAGCATCATCAGCGAGCGGACATTCGGCAACTCGAGCGGGTTCTGGGGATCCGGATTGAATTGAAGACCGCAGACACGTACCTGGCGGGGGTGCAAAGGCCCGAAAGGGAAGTCCGGAGTGTTCCGTCGGGAGCCACGCGAGGCACCATAGTGGCTCTTCCCGGAGAGTACTTTCAGAACGCCACGTAGGCGCCCTCGGCTTGAGCGGCAACAGGCTACTGCCCAATGGTGGTAGCCTTTCCTTATTAGGTGTCAGGTTCTAGGTCTTGGGTGTGTCTACTACCTGCTTTTTCAAAGGCGCCCATGAACTTTCTGCTTCGGACAGACAGTTACAAATTCACCCACTGGAAGCAGTATCCGCCTAACACGACTGCGATTTATTCCTATCTCGAGTCGCGGGGAGGGATGTTTCCAGCGACCGTGTTTTTCGGATTGCAATATTATTTGCGCACTTATTTGCAGGGGCAGGTGTTCACGCAGGGGGATATCGCCCAGGCCGATGATTTTTGCCGGCGGCATTTTGGACGCGACCTGTTCAATCGCGACGGCTGGACCCGGTTGCTCCAAAAGCATGGTGGATGTCTTCCGGTGCGCGTTCGGGCCGTGCCGGAAGGCTCGGTCGTATCGAATTTGAATGTTCTGTCCACAATTGAGAATACTGATTCCGATTTCCCGTGGCTGACGAATTATCTCGAGACCTTGCTACTGAAGGTGTGGTATCCCACAACCGTTGCCACCCTGTCGCGCGAGATCAAGAAGATCATCAAAGGATTTCTCGAGCGCACGGGCGACCCGTCGCTCCTTCCGTTTAAACTTCACGACTTCGGGTACCGCGGTGTGAGTTCAGAAGAGACGGCGGCGATCGGAGGCGCAGCGCATCTGGTCAACTTCATGGGGACCGACACGGTAGCGGGCATAATCCTGCTGCAGGACCACTACCACACCAAGAGCATGCCGGGCTTTTCCATCCCCGCCTCTGAGCACTCGACCATTACTGCATGGGGCAAAGAACATGAACTCGATGCTTACCAGAACATGCTTCGTGCTTATCCGGATGGCTTAGTTGCGTGCGTGTCCGACAGCTACAACATCTACAACGCTTGCGAAAAGCTGTGGGGTGAGTTGCTGAAGCCCGATATCGTGCAGCGCAAAGGCACGCTCGTGATCCGGCCGGATTCGGGAGATCCCATCAACGTGCTGACGAAAGTGTTCGAGATTCTGGGACAGAAGTTCGGCTACGAGACCAATGCGAAGGGGTATCGTGTATTGCCGTCGTACGTGCGTGTGATTCAGGGCGACGGCGTCAACATGTTTACGGTACAGAACATGCTTTACCAGTTGGCAAAGTTTCATGGCTGGAGCGCAGACAACATCGCCTTCGGCATGGGCGGAGCGTTGCTGCAACAGCTCAACCGCGATACACAGAAGTTCGCGTTCAAGTGCTCGGCGGCGAAGGTCGACGGACAATGGCGGCCGGTGTTCAAGGACCCCATCACCGATCCCGGGAAGAACTCCAAGCATGGACGGCTGGCGTTGGTGCAGACTACGCCGGGGACCTTCCATACTGTGGAGAACGTCGAAGATTCATCCGCTACTGAGGATCAGTTAGCGACCGTGTTTGAGAACGGTGAGATCAAGCAGGAATACGACTTCGATTCCATTCGCCAAAGGGCTGAAGTCCCTGTGCTGGGATCGTAGAACGAAGCGCTGGTGCCCCAGGTTCGCGCCGTTTTTTGGCGCTAACCTGGGAATGCACATACTGAGCTAGGGTTCGCTTTAGGTTTTGCAGTTCCGCCAAATCTGCGGCGGTTTCGCGGATCTCGAGAGATCCTGTTGCTCACCTTCAGTTGCTAGTGTAGGGATCCCAGGTTGGCGTCCGAAGAGCGGACGCGAACCTGGGCCACCGTAAAGAATGTTGGCCAAAGATTCCCCCAGCACAAAAGGAACGCCCTGGCGCATCGGCCAGGGCGTGGTGGCGCAATTCCTTCTAGAACAAGTTCCACAGGAACTGGTTGTAGACCTCGTGGTGATACTGCACCTCGGGGGCTTTGACGAATGTGCCCAGCGCCCGTGGGCAACGGTCGGCGGCGGCTTGCTTCAGATCCGCGTAGCGGGCCTTCACGTCTTCGCCCAGCAGTTCCGTGGTCCACTTCGCCTTCCGGAAATTGTCCAGAGCGTCGTAGATGTTATCGGGCAGGTAGCGTTCGGCCTGGCGCAGGTTCTTGATCTTGGCGGTATCGCCGTCGAGACCGGTCTTAAAGATGGAATACATGACCATGTAGGGGCTGGCATCGGGACTGACCGAGCGGACCTCGACGCGCATGCTCTTGTCATTGCCGATGGGAATGCGAATCATGGAGCCACGATCGGTCGGGGATGCTTTGATCTGGTTGGGCGCTTCGAAATGGGGATCCAGGCGGCGATAGGCATTCACGCTGGCATTGAGCAGGAGGCAGAGATCATTGCCGTGGGTGAGAATGCGGTCGATGAACTCGTATCCGAGACTGCTGAGTTTCTCTTCGCCTTTGACGTCCCAGAACAAATTCTTGCCATTTTTGCTGATCGACACGTTGGTGTGCATGCCGCTGCCGTTGACGCCGACAACGGGTTTCGGCAGGAAGCACGCGGTCAGCCCAGCCTTGGTGGCCACTTCGCGGCAGATCAACTTGTAGAGCTGGATCTGATCGGCGGCCGCGACCACTTCTCCGTAGCCGTAGTTGATTTCAAACTGCGAAGGCGCGACCTCCGGGTGATCCTTCTCGTTCTGGAAGCCCATGGCGCGCTGCACTTCCGCGGTGTTGTCGATGAATGTGCGCAACTGGTCGCCTGGCAGCGAGTGATAGTAGCCACCCGTGTTGACATACTCGAACTTGCTGGCTTCATGATAGTGCCGCTCCGCGTCTGCCCCTTTGAAAAGGAAGCCTTCAATCTCGTTGGCGGCGTTCAGCGTGTAGCCTTCTTTGTCGTGCAGCTTCTGCGCATAAACCTTGAGCATTCCGCGAATATCAGCGGTGTAGGGCTCGCCGTTCTTGTCGATGACCTCGCCAAACACCATCACCTTGCCGGGGCCGAAGTAGTCGGCGGGGCCCCAGTAGAAGGCGGCCCAGTCAATTCCGAGGCGCAGATCACTTTCGCGCTGCGCGGTGAAACCGCGAATGGATGAGCCGTCGAAGGTCAGGTTGTCGAAGCTCTTGAGCAGAAATTTCTTATCGTAGTCGAGCATGTGCAACCGGCCTTCGAGATCGCTGAAGAGCACGGTGACGGCTTTAATGCGCTTTTCGTCGGTCAGGTACTTGAGGCGTTCTTCCTGAACCTTGTGCACGGCAACGCGATTCTTGCGCTGCTCCTTCGCCTTAAGATTCAGTTCTTCCAGTTCGGAATACGAGAGCGCCAGAAAATCCCGCAGTTCGTTGGACATGAGTCTCCTTGAAGTTGATGTTGGCTCTAACGGTGAGCTTGGCCGTGGGGCTGTTAACAGATCAGGTTACCGTGGAGGAAGGTTCCCTCGCCAATAAAAAGACCTTATTAGCCAGATCAAAGAGATTTATTCAAAATTGCATCAGGAGTGGTGCAGGGTGAGCAGGTCGCTACAGGCTGGAGGTTGTCTTCGCTAAGCCGACGCAAGGTCGCCCCCTTCCGCTCGGCTGCGCCTCGATTCCGGTCGGGATGACAGCTGGAAAAGGTGACATCTCAAGGGAAGGCCGCATTTCTTGAACGGAACTTTATCTTGTTTCCCTCCGTACCTAGGGAGCAGGCAATGATTCTTAAAACGGTGCGCTCGGAGCGCCGGAAAATCAGGAGCGAGTTATGGGAGACATCGTGGGACTGGCGGCGGTAGTGATGCTTTTTGCTATTCCCTTAGTGGGAATTGGTTCTTACACGTACTATCGGGTTAATAAACTTCGCACCGAGGAGCGGCTGGCGGCCATTGCGCGTGGAGTATCAGTTCCAATGGAGCCGGAGCTATCACAGACGGC
>AR_comb_assmDRAFT_10092549_pt1 | contig 12943 bp, 27 predicted proteins | sample ArasoioldDNA_FD_10543 | JGI IMG/M metagenome (IMG submission 10543) | reverse complement strand
CGCGGCTATCGCCTTACGCCAGACGGCGCCGCTTATTTGGAGAACTTCCGCCGCCGGCCAGCCGCCGTTGCGTCACATTCATAGCCATCGCCGTCGCGACCTGTTCGGCACAATCCGGACACGGAATTTCCCAGGCGCCAGCCCAGTCCATAGCTCCCTGGCCTGCGGTCGGTCGCCCATTGATACCGATCCCGCACCCACAATTGCGATGGTTCAGTCCAAGCAAGCCAACGGTTTGGGTCGGTCTTTTCATGGCGGCCATAGAATATTCCTGCCGCCGAGTCGCACCAACTCAGCGCCGCATGTGCTGCGCCGGTTGTTGCACCACTTGTTCCACCTGATCCGCCTGCTGCTTCTTCGCGTCCATGACGGCACGGGTCGCGCGGTAGGCCACGTCATCGCCATCCATGTTCCTGACCACTGCCTGGATCGCCTCGAGGTCGGTCGCCACGCCGCGTTCGATCGCCCTGGCCCATTGCTGTGGGGTCCAGTCGGCGCGGACCTCAGCATACCACTCCTCCGCCCGATCCAGCGCCCATTGCAGCTTGTTGGCCGCGCGGTCATGCGCATGATCCCACGCTTCTGGCGGCGCCCCCTTGGGAATGGTCGCCATCTCCTTGGCGATCTGCAGGTCGAGCACGTCTAGGTAATCCGCCCAGCTCTGCACCACTTGCCGCGCGTGGAATTCCAAATTGCTGCCCGCCGGCTGCGCGGTCCGTTCGCGCCGTGCGGCGCGTTCCGCATCCCTTTCCTGTAGTCTGATCTCGGCCATGCGTTTCAGTGCGTCCTCCCGATTGTCTTCCCAGCGCAGTGACGCCCCGCGCTCTTCCTTCCTTCCCATTTGCTCGGCCAGTTCGCGCTCGTTGGGCGCGATGCTCTCGGCCACGAACAGCTTGATCGTCTCGCGTTGTCGAGTAAGGGCGACATAAGCCGCTGGCGCACGCCAATGCACCGAGTGCAGGACGTAGGCGGCGTCCAGGGTTTGCCCTTGGCCGCGATAAATCGTCCCGGCATAGCCGTGGCGGAACCCGTCGAACTCTCGGGGGTTCCAGCGCACGAGATCGCCGCGGTCGGTTTTGGCCTCGATCAGGCCCGATCGGACCATGCCAGAACGGATAGAGAGGATCGTGGCGGTCTCACCGTTCTGGATGCCCAGCGGCTTTTCCGTCGCGGTAAACTGCACCCGGTCGCCGACCGCGAACGTCGCCTTGCCGTGCCGGGTCTGGAACACATGGTCGATGTCGCCCAACTCGCCCCGCCCGACCCGCACCGCGCGCAGTTCGGCGTTTACCCGGTCCACGTCCTCATTGGTCCAGGCGAAGGCGAACCGCGTCTTCCCCGGCTCAGCCAAAGTGTCCCTCGCCCAGGCGCCCACAAGCGCCGCCAGGGCGTGCGGACGATCCTCCGACCAGGATATCGCCCCGGCGGCATTAAGCCGCTCTACCGCGCTGTGGAACCGTCCGGCGGCGAGGTCCATCGAGGCCTGCCGCTGCCACTCCTCGTTCTGGCGAACCACGCCGGTGATTTCGGCCGATCCGTGGACGCGGACCATCTCGCTGAACAGCCCGCCGCGCTCAATCGAGGGGAGTTGGCGGTCGTCGCCCGCGATGATCAGCTTGGCCCCGGACTGATGCACCTGCTCTAGCACCTCGCCCATGATCGGCGCCGAGATCATCGCACCCTCGTCCAGGATGACGGTCGTGTTCCGGTCCCACTGGTCGCGGTCGTTCTTCAGCCTGAACAGCCACGAATGCGCCGTGCGGGCTTCACCAAACCCCTCGCGCACCCGCATGTCGGACGCCACGGTGTTGGTCGGTGCCATACCTACTACTCGGTAGCCGGCGGCCTCATGGGCATCCTTCACCGAGGCCAAGACAACCGACTTGCCCGTCCCACTTCTGCCCTCGATGAGCTTCAGCCCGCCTGCAGATAATGTGCTGTCAAATGCCTTGCGTTGGTCCTCGCGCAGGCGGGCTGGAGCCTCGAGCGCAATCGCCGGATGATGACTATCGGCCACCATCCGAGCGACGGCCATCGCGTGGCGCTCTTGAGCACGGATGGCATGCGTCGTGTAACGCTCGTTCGGTTCGCCGGTTCGTGGATCGTAGAGTGGCAGCACCGAGGCGTGACCGAGCACCCGCGCCTTCATTGCCTCCGCCTCGGGTCGGCCCATGCCCGCCTTGTGCAGTAACCGGGACACCTCGCGGGGGTCGAAGGTGGCTTTTTGCCGGGTCAGTGCCTCTATGATTTTTCCAGGATCTTGGATTAATGCTGCGTTGGCTTTCTGCAGTGCAGCATTATGCTTGGCGTTCTTGTCGCCCGGCTTACGGTGGCGGACCGGGCCGATGTGCCTGCCCGGCACGATGGCGATCGGGTCGACGCGGATCGGCAGCCCCCGCTGGCGGAAGTATTTATCCTGATGGTCCGCCCAAGCCTTGCCGAACGCCTGCGCCTCGGTGACGAACGCCCGCCCCTTAACCCCACGCCGCACGATCGGGTCCAGGTCACGCGCTTTGTGGCTCGCCAGCCGGTCGTCTTCGATCCGGCGGGTGGTGATCAGGATGTGGGCGTGCGGGTTGTGCGCCTTGTCGTGGTGGATGTTGATCTGCGCCGCGACGCCACGGGACACGAATTGTTCGCGGGCAAAGCTCTCGGTTAGCGCGATCCAGTCTTTCTTCGTCACCCCCGGGTTGGTCGGCAGGGCGATCAGCACCTCCTTGGCAACCCGCGCGTCCTTGCGTTTCTCGGCCGCTTCGACCGCCCGCCACAAACGCTCTGGGTTGTTGAACGAGGGGTTCGCCCCGACGGGCAATAAAATGTCGTGGTGCAGCGCTTCCTGCCTTCGGTCGCTGAAGTTGAAATTCTCTCCGACTTTTTCGCCGATAATCCGCTCCCGCATGTTGTAGGCGGCCGAGCGCACCGCGTTCCCGCCCCCCGACCTGCCAACAAAGCGCACGCCTGCATAAGGGATAGCCACATCCGCGCAATGCCACGAAACATTCTTGCCATGCAAGCGATCGATGCGTCTTGCGTTTGTCCTTCCCCCACCAGACCCAGCAAAATCGCGTGCCATCCCGTGTCCTAGCATGACAAAATAATGCTAATTATATGTTGACACATGTTATGGTGTGTGCTGTAGTGCTGGTGCGAATCGGAGGGGCTCGTAATGGCGAAGGAACTGGATGGTTTGGAGCGGGAATGCGCAAACTGGCAGGACCAGAAGTCCCACGAGGACGGCTCCCGCTATTCGTATGGTGCGCAAGCCTACGGTGGATGCCTGGAGCCGGGATATCGGCTGACGACCGAACGTCACACCACAGAATGCCCGGAATGCCGTCGGTGGCAGCTATTCCGCCGCGACTGGGAAGCCGCTGAGGGTGGTTCGCTGAACGCCTACTACAGCGAGGAATGTGGCGCGTGCGGCTACTACGAGACGAATGCGGATGAAGATTGGTGAGCGCCGTGACGGCTATCTCTACGTGATGACACATCCAGCGTGGGGGAAAATCGGGATCGTGAAGATCGGCATGACACGTCAGGACCCGAAGCGTCGTGCGGCGCAGATCACTTCAGTCTCGGGACTGATCGCTCCCTGCTCGGTGCATTGCTGGGCGTATGTGGCGGATCGTCGGGTGGCTGAGCGGGAGGTCCATACCCGGCTGCGGCAATATCGGGTGCGGCGGCGCCGAGAGCTGTTTCGCATAACCCCGGAGTTTGCGGCAGTCGTCGTGCGGGATGTGGCGGCACGAAATCCAAAGCGCGGTTGGTGGCAACGATTGTTCGGCGGATGAGACGAGCGGGGATTGGTGACGTGGTCCTGACGGTAAAGCGCGTAATGATCGTGGCGTCGTGGTCGGACTACTGGGGCCTGGAGCTAAAGCGCGCGACCCGGATGGAGGGCTACAGCGGCGTGCTCGGCCCGCTGGCGTTCGGCATTTACTTCCGCAAGCGCGGAGGGGAACAGCAATGAGGCTCGACTTGGCGCACATCTTTGCGGTTCCGGGCACCGGTCGGCGCACGCGGCAGCATGGGTTGTTTCGGTCGCCGCGTCACATCGCGGTGGAGCGGGTGCTGGCTGGGTTTGGGCTGCGTGGCGAGAAGATCCCGCCTAACGCATGGGACGATATTCTCCGGCATGCGGAGCGCAGCTGGAAGGCTCACCGCGACACGCAATGGAGGCCGGGCCTTGGCGATCATCGGAGCGATCGTCGGTGAATACCGAGCCCGCAAAGATAAAAAGATTCTGTGTGAGCTAGGATACTGCTGAATAACGGAGGAAACGACGATGAGCGGATCACTAACGACGTGGGCCAGGAAAATCTGGAATGCACGCGACAACATGATCATGGTTTGTATCGCGCTCATTGTCATTATGTCAGTGGCGGCATTCAGTTTCAGCGGCCCAACCCCCCGCGATGTCGCCATCCAGCAAATCGCTGCGACGCAAAACTCAATGCTGGTGGAGCAGCAGAAGACCAACTCTCTGCTGAGGGACCTGATTAAGGCTCAGGAGCAGAAGTGATCCGGAAGTGTCCAAACCAGACTCTGCGGAGGATAACAACAATGATGCGGAAACCAGCAAGCCATGGTGGCGCGATCCCACCCCGACAATCGTGTTCTGCTTCCTTGGCGTGCTGGCCGTTGCCATTTTGGTCTCGGTGATCAGCCCGCCGATCGGCTACGCGGGCCAATTGGATAAAATCATCGAACAGCAGCAGACGATGATCCAGCTGCTGACGGACATCCTCAACGAGGAGCAGGCAGCACATGGCCAGACCCAGAGAAAATGAAACGTCGGACCGATCGGATCGCGTGGTGGACCGTGTGCGGGATCATCGCTTTCATAGTCCTGCTGGCGATTTTTCTGTCGGTGATACCGTGATGGCCGAGCCAGCTACTTGGTGTCCGAACGGCTGCGATGAACTTCCTGCCTCAGGCGTCTGCCGCCAGTGCAGTTACGACGGCGAAGGTGTGGCTGAGGAGGAGACGCGCAACGTCAGCCACTGCGACAGGCGAGGGCATTGGTCGATGCGACCCAGGCTGCGGACGGTTTATCGGTTTGCCGATGAGGAGTCGGAACCATGACCGACGCATGTCCACGCGAGAATAAGACGGTTGGCTGCGAGTTATGTGGCGCTAGGCCCGGCGAGGAATACTGCCCGCTCGGGGACGAGAACACAAAGCTGTTGCTCGACAGCCAGGATGAGGCAGTGACGATGGCGCCGGTGGCAGCGGTATGCAGCGTGGACGCGCCGGACTGCGAGTCGTGCCAGTGAACTATCGACCCGACATCGATATCGTCGTGCCCAAGGCGTCTCCGGGCAATGGCCGGTGTCGCGACAGCACGTCGAAGATAGGCGCCGAACAGAACGCCGAAGATATCCGCAACTTCTGGCATTCGCGCGGCCACCACGGCGTGCGTGTGTGGGTAGAGCCGGTGCAGATTAAGTCCAACGGGCGGGGCAACGGCGCCGGACAAATCTGGGTGGTGCGCACCAACCTTGTGCGTGGCATGCCGCCCGCAGGACTGACGTTAATTAAAACAGGAACAATCAAATGACCCTAACCGAGCATGATGTCCAGGCCGCCCTTCGCAAAGCATTGCAGGAAGATCGAGAACAGCGGGCGTCGGAACAGCGTAGAGCGAATGCAGTCTTTGAAGCGTCTCTTGCAGCAGCCTGCATATGTGCAGCGCTGACATTGGCGGCGGTTGGCGGATTGATGTATGCGGCTGGCTACCTTTGGCCTGCCACGTTTAGCTTTCTGTGGGGCGGTTTGTTTGGCCTAAGCTTCTGGGGATATGTGCTCGCTTGCGGTGTGCCAGCGGCGGTATTTTCTGTTGTAATAAGCTTCTTGCCACTAGTGGCTGGTGGACAAACGGGGACAAACCCCCAATGACCGGAGACGAGAGGCTTAAGACTGCGGTCCGTCCCCAAGGGACTACCACTACGATAGTCCGCTACCTCATACTTCTGGTTGGCCTGCCGTGTATGATGCTGTCTGTCATGTTTGTTGCAGCAGCAGTCTGCCTTGCTGCGAACGGCTACACAATCAAAGCCTGCAAGGGCATGGGATGCTACGAAGAGTGGCAGAGGGCATCTCTCAAATCCCAAGAAGAATATATAAAGGCCAGTAAGGCGCTGGTGCACACATTGCATGGGGACTCTTGCCTGTGAACAACAGACCCTCGACTCCAGAAACTACCCAGAAGCCACGCGAACACCGTCGATACGAGTTCACAGAAGGCGTGCTCCTCGTCGTGCTGGCCGTGCTGGCCATCGCGCTCCTGGCGATCTTCGTCATCGAGACGGTTAATTTTCCGACCAACGCGACGGCGACGATTCACAGGGCTCTGTAATCAGAGGTCGAACATGATGTGCTTTCTTGAGGAGCGAAAGGAGGGGGCGCCATTACCGCGCCGCCCGCTGCCGCCATCCCGCCGCCGGTTCGTCACCAGGCTGGAGATGTATGCCGCGGCCGCGGTTTTCGTAGCGATCGCATTTCCCTTTGTAGTCGTGATCGTCGCATTTGTGCGAGGGGTGTTTCTGTAATGCGCCGCCTCGACGACTTCCTAATCGACCGCGTATTCCAGAAGATCGCCGACGCACTGCATCGCGTGGCATCGTGCTACGCCATCGGCAGCTTCTTGTTGGTCGGCTTCGCGGCCATGCACTTTCTCTGGTATGCGCTGGCTTATTCTAAAGGCCAATACCTTATTCTACTCACGTTCGGTCTGATGTTGTCTTTATTTTGGGTTCCGATCAGGGTCGTTCGCGCGATTCGTATCGATAAGCAATGGGCAGAGGGGCGAGATGCGTTGCCGCCAGAAAGAATATCGGATGCGTGGTTCCGCTTATTCTTTCTCCTCATGCTACCGTTCGATGCATTCTCCGCTTATTTGAACTGGATCAGCACCGCGCTGGGCGGGATGATTGGCGACCTGTCGTGGTTCATGCTGGTGGCCGGCGCCTACTTTTTGGCCTGCACACCCAAGCGTCCGAGCCGCCAGACGCAGCGCCAGTGGGCCTGGGGGAGTTCGCGATGAGCGACCCGAAGTTGGCCGAGGAAATCGCCCGTGCGGTTGGCGATCTGGGCGCTGGAACGGTGAAGCTGGCGGGCTACATACGCGAGAACTTTGCGCTGATTACTGAACATAGGAAGCACGCCGAGTGGGCGCAGATCGCGGCTGCAATAGCCGCCCGTGGCGTGCGTGATGCGAACAGGAAACCTCCGGATGCTGCGACGGTGAGAGAAGCGTATCGCCGAGTGGCGCGCCAGATCGCGAAGGAGCGACAGGGGCGCATTGGACGTCCGCTGAGGCCAGAGGCTCCAGCGGTGCCGCGGCATTCGTCGAAACGGTTCGAGGAATAAGGATGCGCGGGTCGATCGTGGTTCCGATATGGTGGGCCGCACCAATCGTGTGCCCCGTAGCCCAGATGCTGTGTAAGTAGGCGAGGAAACTGATGACCGAAGCAAGGCTTACGCTCTCAGAACTACGGCGAGTAGCGCGCGAACGATATACGCCAGCAAAACTGGCGCTTGCAGGATGGTTTGCCTTGGTCGCCAGTGGAATAATCGCACCAGTGTTGGTGATGGTGTTTCCCCAGCTCGAGTTGCCGGTGCCCAGCGTCTTGTTCTTTGTTACCTGGGCGCTGATGGTCGCCGCAGCGTTCCTCTTCATGCTGAACCGCCTGGCATTCCCCCGTGGGGATGGGGCATGAAATTCCGCATTTATTGCAGCGAGACGCCAGGACACATGCATTGCAAAGTCTTCGTTGTCACGGACGATGACGATCCAGTCTATCAGAGCGCGATCTGCGGCAGCCTGACGGTGCAGCAGGGCATCGAGTTCGATGCTCTCAAACGGGACTTCACTGCGGAATTTCTCGACGAGGAGATCGGCTGAATGTTGCGACGCATGATCATCTTCGGCGGGCGTGGGCGTATCGGCAATTCCACAATCGCCAACGCGGTGTTCGAAGAAATGCAGCGGCGTGCGCACGAGGTAACGGCGTGGGATTTGGACCGTGCGCCGATGTTGGCCCGCTTCGTCGATGCGCGTCGGCCCACCGGTCTCGATGGCAAGCCGGACGGCTCTGATCCGGCCCGCCGTAGGGCGTTGGAAGCGGCTATCGACGAGACCATCCGCGGCACCAAGCACGCCGTTGTGGATCCGGGCGGCGGCGACGATCCAATGGTGCTGCAGCTGCAGGACAAGCTCCCCGACATGACGGAGCTGTTTGCCGACGCCGGGCTGGAGACGATCGCGGTGCACGTGGTTGGGCCGCAGCTGAAGGACCTCGCGTATTATCGCGCGGTGCAGGGCACCAACACCTACGCCCGCCAGATCGTGGTGCTGAACTATGGCATGGCACCCGACGGTGTCGATCCGGACGATGCGTTCGCCCTTGTGCGTAAGACTGTGGGTAATTCCTGTCCGATATTCGTGGTTCGGCAGCTTCCTCCGGAGGTGATCGACGTGCTGCTGGCCCGGGAGAAGGGGCGGACAATGCGGGAAGTGGCCAGGGATGAAGACTCGGGCCTGTGGTTCACCAACCGGGCGGTGCTGACATCATGGCTCAACGGCGACGCTGACCGTCGTGAGGGCATCGGCCCGCTTGTGGATGAATTGATGCAGGATCCGCCGCCGATTTTGCCGCAGGCCGCATGACCGATGAAGCTCCGCCGATTGTTGCTCGGGTATGAATGTCCGGAGCGGGACCTGTTGGCGGCCATCCTCTGCGCCACCGCTCTCGCAATTGCGGCAATGCTCATCACAAGCAGCAGCGCGATCGGCGCCATCGTCGGCGTTATCACATACCTTGTCGTTGTGGTTTGGCGTTCGCGGGGAAATCACGCGCTGTGGATCTGGCCATCGCTTCTGGCCCTCGCTGGCGTCGGCTATCTGCTTTTCTCCGCACTTCCGCATCCAAGCCACGCCCGCTCTCGCGACGTGCCACGCCAGTTCCAGAAGGAACACCCGTGTCCGTCCACCGGGCGTAAATCGGGCGCCTGTCCAGGCTATGTGCGCGATCATATCAAGCCGCTCTGTGCGGGTGGTGCCGATGCGACGTGGAATATGCAGTGGCAGACAACCAAAGACGCGCGGGCCAAGGATTACGAAGAGCGGCGGGAATGCAGGAGGCGCTAAGGCGCCCCCAGTTGTCTATGCCAAAAGCTAGCCATTATGCGCGCTGGCCAACCTTTCCCGCTTAGTGTTTGTCGGGAGACCGGGTTTGCGCATTCACCAGCCCGAATGATAGCTGCCGGGAGCCAGTGGTAGCGAGGTTAGCCATGTCGCCTGCCACGGAGGGTGACAAACCCCCGCGTCGCGCCGCAGTGTAGGATGTCTCCCACCGGCCATCTCTCAGACGTGCACAGGCAGTTCGGCGCCGTGCGGATGCATACCCGGCGGCCCGATATGCGAGTAGATCTCTACCCCGGCACCACCGGTTGATGTGCCAGCGGCCACGCCAAACCCGTCGGCAAGCGTCGAAGTAAGGCGTAGGCTGTCGACCACGGTGTTGCCCGCGTAGAAGTCAAGAATGCCTGCGCTGCTATTATAGCGATAGCTGTCGGCCGCTAGCCCAACCAAGTCTATCTCAGCCTTGTCAATCAGCTGGATGGCCGCATGGAACTGGCTCGGTTGGTCGATCTGCAGGTGATCCCAGCCGACGCTGCTGGTAAGCACCACGTTTTGTAGTTCAGACACCGACTTGACGAATTCCAGATGCCCAGCGCCCGGGGAATGATACGATGAGACTTGCCACGAGCCCTGGCCGACCACATCAGCGTTGATGACGACCGTCTGGCCATCGAGCCCAGCCCATGAGAACTCATTGGCGAACAGACCGCCGTTGAGCGTGTATTTTGACCCGAATCCAGCTAGGCCGCCCTCCAGCAGGCTGCCGTTGTTATTGATCGTCACCGAGCCAGGGGTGGCACGACCGACCGTTTGGACGTGCAGTTCGTTCTGCCCCAGAGTGTTGATGGTGACATCGCCACCGGCATTGCGGACGAGGATACCGCTCGAATTCGTGAGGTTAATGGTAGCATTGCCCGAGGCAAGGAAATGCTCGCCGTGGCCGTTCGCAACATTGACGATTGAGGCTCCGGAGACGTTCAGTTCGTCGGTTGACGGTAGCTGGGTGCCGCTAATGTTCATGGTTCCCGTCGCCATCGTTAGGGTATCCGCCGGGCCGATTAGCCCCGCGGGCGACCAATTATTGCTGTTGGTGATGTTGTTGTTGCCATGGTTGCCGACCCATGATCGCGCGGTCGGCGGCGAGTGTGCGTGTCTCATTTACGTTCCTCCAAAGGGGGCCATGTCGTTCGTAGGCACATCGGATGACGCGGTAGTTAGGGAATTTACCCAGGGATTATTCGCGCCAGCCATTTGTTTTCCTATGTGTCGAAATAGCCATTGCGATCCGTGGCATAGCACGGTATGGTTATGACCACAACAACAATTCGGCAACCCAGAGGACACAGAATATGTCGCTAGCGGTGATTCATTAATGGCGCACGTTAAAGTTCCTGATGGCTCCGGCTGGGCCATCGCTGTCGATGGAGGACGCAAGCGCGTTCTTGCTCTGTTTCCGACAGTCAGTTCCGGGGAGGGTTACCTCAACCGCGAGGAATTGGAGGCGGTGGCCCGATTGATCGTCCTGGCGTTAGATACTCCGGGCGGCGTTGAGAGCGCGATCCGCGCCATCGCAAAGCCCCATACGGACGAATGATGTGCTGAGAGCGGCTTTCCTTCTTGGACTGGTCGGCACGCTCACCGGCTGCTTGTCTGTGTTCATTCTGTGGCAGGTGGCGAGAGGCATCGACAACGCCGCTCGTCGTGCCGAAGCGAGACAGCCATAAACCAGGGACCAGGTGACTATGCCTACGCTGAAAAAATGGATCGAGGACCTAGCAGACGGCCAGCCAGTCGAGGCCGTGGTGATCGGCGAAATGGGCTGGGGCGACTACAAAAGCGAGACGGTGCCGAATTACGTCAACCAGCCGCGTGGCGTGGTGCTGTCATGGCAGGAGGCGCTGCCATGGATCAGTTACTCGTTCGAGGAGGGCATCGGCGCGCCCGGCTGCAACGCCGTGATCGCCTGGACATCGGATTGGATCGGCTCCGTCCTACGATTCGATGGCTTGACCGAGCCGTTCCGTATTCCTCGCCATCCAGTGGCTCTCCTGCCGGAAATGCCGGGCGGTCGCTGGGTGCAGGACCGGCCTGATCCCAGCACGATGGTGGCAAATTTGGCCGCGCTGCTCGACCGGATCGACAAGGACATGATTGCCGCAGCCACTGCCGCGCGGGAGCTGATCGCCAAGACCGACGGGCTGAACGCCAAGACGACGACCCACCTGACGGAGGCCCGCGGGGCGATCATGTGGGCGCGCGAATATGTCCGTCAGCGTGAGTTCGCCGAGGCCAAGGCGGTGCGGGATAAGGCTAGAGACGGCAATGCCGTATGATGCTGTCGAGACGGTAACGCGGGAGCTGGAAGTCCACGGCGTCACCGAATGGACGGTGGAGCAGGGCAAGCACCCAAAAATCCGCTTCGTCTTCAACGGCCAGTCGCTGATGTTCGTCGTCCCGGCCTCGCCATCCGACGCTTATCACGGGCCAGACAACAGCCTCACCGATCTGCGCCGCCTGATGGGCGTCAAGCGGGTGATCGCACCAAAGCGCCAGGGTCCGAAGCGCCAGCGCAACCGGACAGAAGCCAAGGTCGGTCTGGCCGACCTCTCGTTCAGCGTCCGCCCCGACCCGTTTGCCTCGCTCGCCGTCGTCGCCGATCGGCTGAAGGCAGAGATCGCCAAGGCGTGGCAGAGCGGAGAAATGGCCTTTCTCGGTGGCGGCTCTGGTGCCGCACCTGCTGCCTGGCCGGTCCATCTAAGCCAAGCCTACGTCGCTGGATGGTGGGCTATGCACGCTCTGGTTCATGAGTTGGGCCAATGACCGACAGGATCGTGCTCGCAGCGTTGGTCGATCGTCTGATTTATGGCAATGAACAGACCTTCTCGGCGGCCGATGCGCGAACCTACGCAAATGCTGTTGCTGAAAAACGCGGGCATTGGTCCGATGTCCATAAGAATAACCATCGCAATATTCAGGGAATGGAAGGTGCCCCAATGATCTGCGCCATGTCGGCCGCCCGCAACACGCCGGCCGCCGCCGAGCGGTGGCGGGAATTCGCCGCGCAAGTGGAGGAGCCGCACGAACCGGTATGCCCCATTTGCGACATTCGTCACTTCCGGGACAAGCCTGGGGCGCCTTACTGCCACATGGCGCAGCGCTTCTTCCTGTGGTGCCGAGAACAGCGCGCGGTGACTGAGGCCGCGATGAACGAGGCACGCACCACGGTCCTGCCGCGTTACGCCACCGCCCAGGAGATGATTGATGGGATGGAGCCTGAGCCATGACCGATAATTCCCACGTCGCTGATTGCGTAGTGGCCCTCGCTGGCGATTGGCAGCCGATGGAGACAGCGCCAAAGGATCGGGCAGTTCTGCTCTGGAACGGCGCGGTCAATGTCGGCGAGTGGGGCGGGGTGATTGAGGACTGGCTTGTGCTCATCGACGGCGACATTGTGGCGTTCGGCAATGGGGAGTTAGCGCGCGTCCGCTCCGTGACGCGATGGATGGAGCAGCCGGAGCCGCCAGAATGACCCGCTGGGACGCCCGCCAGGACGCCCGTGATATCGCCGGCATCCTGACGTTCGTAGTCATCATGGCGGCGATCCTCGGTTCATTTTGGCTGTGGCACTGAGCATGAAGAAGTCCACCGCCCGCCACCAGAAACCGCACAAAGCGGACTGAATAATAAATGCAAACCCAGGAGCAATATTCATGTCAGCAGACCCGATCTACTATGCCGTCGCCATCCTGCTCGCCATAGGACTGTCCGTTGGTGCAACCGCCCTGAAGGAGTGGCAGG
>AR_comb_assmDRAFT_10489630_pt1 | contig 12948 bp, 9 predicted proteins | sample ArasoioldDNA_FD_10543 | JGI IMG/M metagenome (IMG submission 10543) | reverse complement strand
GAGAGGATCGAGGCGACGCCCGACCAGCTCCGCGCGCTGGCGGGCGCGCTCGACATGCCGCCGAGCGAGCTCAACCGCAAACTGAAGGGCGCGGGAGACTTCGTGTATCTCAAGCGACCGGTGGCTCCCGACGTCGCCGATCACATCGCGGCACTGCAAATCAAGGGCGTCCACGACGAGACCGAATACTGGCGCTATTACCCGGGCGGTGAAGTGATGAGTCAGATCGTCGGATTCACCGGCGATCGCGACATCGGACAGGAAGGTATCGAGCTCGCGCAGCAATCATGGCTTGGAGGAAAGCCAGGAAACCGTCGAGTGATCATCAACCGTCGCGGCGAGATCGTCGAAGATGTCGCGAGCATCCGCGCGCCGCAGGAAGGGCGCGACCTCGCGCTGGCGATCGACAGCCGCCTGCAATACCTGGCGTTTCGCGAACTCAAGGCGGCGATCGACCTGAACAAGGCGCAGGCCGGCGCCATCGTCATGCTCGATGCGCAAACGGGGGAGATCGTCGCGCTCGCCAATTGGCCCGTATACAACCCCAACAACCGCGCGCGCACCGTACGCAGCAAAATGCGCAATCGCGCGCTCACCGATACCTTCGAGCCCGGCTCATCGATGAAGCCGTTCACCATCGCCGCTGCACTCGAGGCGGGCAAGGTGACGCCTTCGACGATCATCGACACCGCTCCCGGCACGATGACCATCGGCAGCGCGACGATCCACGACGCTCACCGCGAAGGCGCGCTCACCGTCGAACAAGTCATTCAGAAATCGTCGAACGTCGGCGCGGCCAAGATCGCGTTGTCGCTGCCGCCATCCGCGATGTGGCAAACGCTTTCCGAAGCCGGATTCGGAACTGCGCCGCACACGGGCTTCCCCGGCGAGGTCGGCGGGAGGCTGCGCCCGGCGAAGAGCTGGCGCCCGATCGAGCAGGCGACCATCGCCTACGGCCACGGCATCTCGGTGAATCTGGTGCAGCTCGCGCGCGCCTACACCGTCTTCTCGAGCGATGGCGAGCTCAAGCCCGTCTCGCTGCTCAAGGTCGACGGCGCGGTGGCGGGCCGGCCCGTGATCATGCCGGAGACCGCGCGCGCCGTGCGCCACATGCTCGAGATGGTCGTGCTTCCGGGCGGGACGGCACCGAAGGCGCAGGTGCCGGGTTATCGTGTTGCCGGCAAAACCGGGACCGCGCACAAGCTCGACGGCAAGGCCTATTCGGCAACCGAATACGTTGCCTCGTTCGTCGGGTTCGCACCGGTATCGAACCCCCGCCTGATCGTCGCCGTCATGATCGATCAGCCCTCGGCCGGACAGTATTACGGCGGCGCGGTCGCGGCGCCCGTGTTCAGCAACGTCATGGGTGCCGCGCTGCGCATGCTTTCGGTGCCGACCGACGCACCGGTCAACAACGTCGTGGTGCCGCCTGAAGGTACCGACGTGAAGGAAGAAACGTGACCGGCGCCGCGAACGCCGCGCAGGGCTTCGCAGGCGCCGACGCCGACGTGGCCGCTCTGCTCGCCCGACTGGGCACGCCAGTGTCGCGCATCACCGCGGACAGCCGCGATGTCCGCGCCGGCGACGCCTTCGCGGCCTACCCGGGAACCCGGCACGACGGGCGCGCATTCATCGTCGATGCAATCAATGCCGGCGCCGGCGCGATCCTGTGGGACCCGCAAGGCTTCAACTGGGATCACGGTTGGCGGCTTCCGCATCTTCCGCTCGAGCATCTCAAGGCACGGCTTGGCGCCATCGCCGATTTCGTGTTCGGTCATCCATCGCGCGATCTGTGGATGATCGGTGTCACCGGCACCAACGGCAAGACATCGTCCGCGCACTGGATCGCGTCGTCGTTGCATGCGGCCGGGCGCCGCACCGCAATCGTGGGGACTCTGGGCAACGGGTTGCTCGGAACCTCGATCCGACCGGCGACGCATACGACGCCCGATGCGGCAGCGCTGCACGAGATGCTCGCGCTGTTTCGCCGTGCGGGGGCCGACTCGGCGGTGCTGGAGGTCTCTTCGCACGGCATCGACCAGGGACGCGTCAACGGCGTCACCTTCGAGGTGGCGCTGTTCACCAATCTCTCGCGCGATCACCTGGATTACCACGGCACGATGGCGGCCTACGGCGCGGCCAAGGCGCAACTGTTCAACTGGCCGGCGCTGCGCGTGGGCGTGATCAACGCCGATGACGCCTTCGGGCGCACTCTACTCGACGCTGCGCGTAGCCGCGGGCGAAAGGTGCTGAGCTACGGCTTCGGCATTGCCGACGTGAAAGGCTCGGGGCTTGCGTCCAATGCGCGCGGCCTCTCGTTCACCGTCGAAACGCCCTGGGGCCGCGGCGAGCTCAATACCCGGCTGGTTGGCGAATTCAACGCGCAGAACGTCCTCGGCGTTCTGGGCACGCTGCTGGTAAGCGGTATCGATCTCGGTGCAGCGCTCGCCATGCTGTCCGAAGTCGAGGCGCCTCCCGGGCGCATGCAGCGACTGGGCGGCGGCGCCGTACCGCTGGTGGTCATCGACTACGCACATTCGCCGGACGCGCTGGAAAAAGCGCTGACCGCGCTGCGCGGAGCGGTGGAGCCGGGCCGAGAGCTGATCTGCGTGTTCGGATGCGGCGGCGACCGGGATCGCGGCAAGCGCCCGGAGATGGGGCGTATCGCAGCGACGCTGGCCGATCGCGTCGTTGTCACCAGCGACAACCCGCGCAACGAGGATTCCGCCGCGATCGCGAGCGATATCGTTCATGGCATCCGCCCGACGGGCAAGCGCCGCTATGCGGTCGAGCTCGATCGCGCCGCCGCCATCGCAATGGCGATCGGCGAGGCTCGGCCCGGGGACGTCGTTCTACTGGCAGGCAAGGGACACGAGTCATACCAGGAGCGTGCGGGCGTGCGAGCGCCATTTCTCGATGTCGAGCATGCCATGCGGGCGCTCGACGCACGCGTGGCGAAATGATGGATACCCGCACCGCGGCGCAGGCGATCGGGGGAACGCTGCACGGGCAAAACACGTGGTTCGATTCGGTGGGTACCGACTCGCGTACGATCGAAGCCGGAGCGCTGTTCGTCGCGCTCAAAGGCGAGCGCTTCGATGGGCACGACTACATCGCGCGCGCGATGCAGCGGGGGGCGGTGGCGGCGGTGGTCGCCAGCGATCGAGTAGGCGGCACTGCCGGCAATCTTGTCGAGGTCGACGATCCCCTGCGTGCCCTCGGCGACCTGGCGGCGGAGTGGCGGCGCCGCTTCACGCTGCCGCTCGCGGCGATCGTGGGCAGCAACGGCAAGACGACCGTCAAGGAAATGGCCGCGACCATCCTCCGCGTCGCCTTCGGCGAGCGCCAGGTCCTTGCCACCGCGGGCAACCTCAACAATGCGATCGGATTGCCGCTCACCATCCTCGGCCTTCGTGCGAACCATCAGGCCGCTGCCGTCGAAATCGGGATGAACCATCCCGGCGAGACCGCGCACCTCGGCGCCATCGCGCAGCCCACCATCGGCGTGATCAACAACGCGCAGCGCGAGCACCAGGAATTCATGAAGAGCGTCGCCGATGTCGCCGCCGAGCACGCTGCGCTGATCGGCACGCTGCCGGAACGCGGGATCGTCGTCGTCAACTCCGACGATGACTACGGGCCCTTCTGGCACGAGGTCGTCGTTCGACGCAACGCCGAAGGCGCCGCGCTGGTGCTGCGTGATTTTGGCCTGCGTGCGCCGGCGGCGGTGACCGCGCGTTATCAGAGCGAGACGTGGGGGACGACCGTCGACGTGACCACGCCCGAGGGCAGGACGAGTTTCGACCTGCGCGCGCTGGGCCGTCACAACGTGTCCAACGCGTTGGCGGCGATCGCCGCCGCGACCGCGGCGGGCGCTACGCTTGCCGATGCGGCGCAGGCGCTGACCACGTTTCGTCCATTGTCGGGACGACTGCGCATCATCGAGCTGGTCGACGGCGCGGTGGTGATCGACGACACCTACAACGCCAACCCGGATTCGGTGCGCGCGGCGATCGCGGTGCTCGCCCGCGCGCCCGAGCCGCGCTGCCTGGTGCTCGGCGACATGGGCGAAGTCGGCGAGCAGGGCGTCGCCTTTCACCGGGAGGTCGGAGCGTACGCGCGCGCCGCGGGTATCGAGAGGCTGTGCGCGGTGGGGGAACTCGCGCAGAACGCGGCCGCGGCGTTCGGCGAAGGTGGCGAGCATTTCGAGAGCATCGAAGCGTTGATCAATGCGTTACAGCCGTTGAGGTCGCGCACGGTGCTGGTCAAAGGGTCGCGCTTCATGCGCATGGAGCGCGTGGTGAAGGTGCTTACCGGCGTCGCGGGAGCGCACTGATGCTGCTCGCGCTCGCCAACTGGATTTCCACGGAGGTGCGCACCTTCAACGTGTTCGGATACATCACGCTGCGCGCGGTGCTGGCGACGATGACCGCGCTGGTGATCTCCTTCGTGCTCGGACCGCGCATGATTCGCAAGCTGGCGCAATTCAAGATCGGCCAGTCGGTGCGCGACGACGGCCCGCAGACTCACCTCGCCAAGGCAGGCACGCCCACCATGGGCGGCGCGTTGATCCTGGTGTCGATCGTGATCACCACGCTGCTGTGGGCGGATCTTCGCAATCGCTTCATCTGGCTCGTGCTCATCGTGACCATCGGCTTCGGCGCCATCGGATGGGTCGACGACTATCGCAAAGTCGTGCATAGGAACCCGAAGGGGCTTTCTGCGCGCAGCAAGTTCGTTCTGCAATCCGTGATCGGGCTGATCGCCGCGATCTACCTCGCTTTCTCGGTATCGGCGCCGTCGAACACCCAATTCTTCCAGCTCTTCTATGCATGGCTGGGGAGCGGATTCAATCTCGATCTGCCGCCGAAGGCCGACCTGATCGTGCCCTTTTTCAAGACCATCAGTTATCCGCTCGGTGTCTGGGGTTTCATCGTCCTGTCGTACTGCGTGATTGTCGGCTCGAGCAATGCGGTCAACCTCACCGACGGGCTCGACGGCCTGGCGATCATGCCAACGGTGATGGTGGGCGCCGGTCTGGGCGTGTTCGCGTACGTGACCGGGCGTGCCGACTACTCGACGTACCTGTTTCTTCCGCACATCCCCGGGGCGGGCGAGCTCGCGGTGGTGTGCGGCGCAATTGCGGGCGCCGGGCTCGGGTTCCTCTGGTTCAACGCCTATCCGGCGGAGGTCTTCATGGGCGACGTCGGCGCACTCGCGCTCGGCGCCGCGCTCGGCGTGGTCGCGATCATCGTTCGGCAGGAAATCGTGCTCTTCATCATGGGCGGCGTGTTCGTGGTCGAGACGCTATCGGTGGTCATCCAGGTCGCGTCGTTCAAGGCGACCGGCCGGCGTGTGTTCCGCATGGCGCCGATTCACCATCACTACGAACTCAAGGGCTGGAAGGAGAACCAGGTCGTGGTTCGATTCTGGATCATCACCATGCTGCTTGTGCTGTTCGGGCTCTCGACATTGAAGCTGCGCTAGCCATGGACCTGCGCAACCGTCGCGCTGTCGTGCTGGGTCTCGGTGTGACTGGGTTGTCAGCGGTCCGCTTCCTGACGCGTCATGGAGCGTCGGTCCGCGTCGCAGACACGCGAGAACAGCCGCCGTGCGGGGGTCAACTCGCCGCCGAGCTGCCCGGGGTCGCGCTCGCTAGGGGCCAATTCACCGATTCCACCTTCGACGACGTCGACCTGATCGTAACCAGTCCCGGCGTCGACTTGCGCCAGCCGCCGATCGCGGCCGCACTCGCACGCGGCATGGAGTGTGTGGGGGACATCGAGCTGTTCGCGCGCGCGCTGCCGGACGCGCAGCGTCTACTCGCGGTGACCGGCTCGAATGGCAAGACCACCGTGGCGACGCTGACGGGCGCACTGGTGCGAACGGCGGGATTATCCACGGAAGTCGTCGGCAACATCGGCGAGCCCGTGCTCGACGTACTCGCGACGCACGAGCGCGGACAAGCGTGGCCGGACGTGTTCGTCGTCGAGCTGTCCAGTTTCCAGCTGGAGACGACCACGCACCTCGCAGCGACGGCGGCCTGCGTGCTCAACATCTCCGAGAATCACCTCGATCGCTACCGCGGGATCGACGATTACGCCGCGGCAAAGGCGCGTATCTTTTCGGGCGGCGGCGTGCAGGTGCTCAATCGCGACGACCCGCGCTCGATGGCGATGCGATCGCCCGGCCGCCCGCTGCAAACCTTCGGGGCCGGCGTTCCGCGCACCGATCACGAGTGGGGACTCGTATCGTATGCAGGCGAAGCCTGGCTTGCGCGCGGCGCAACGCGGATGCTGCGCACCAGTGCGCTCTCGCTGATCGGGCGCCACAACGTGCAGAACGCGCTCGCCGCGCTCGCCCTCACCTCGACCGTGACCGCGATCGATGCGCGTGTGCTCGCCGCGCTCGCTGCATTCGAGGGATTGCCCCACCGCATGGAGCGCGTCGCCGAAATCGCAGGGGTGCTGTTCGTCAACGATTCCAAGGCGACAACGGTCGCCGCGACGCTGGCGGCACTCGAAGGCATCGAGCGGCCCGCGGCGCTCATCGCCGGCGGCGACGGCAAGGGACAGGACTTCGCGCCGCTGAAGCCAGGCGTCGACGCTCACTGCCGCGCCGTGCTGCTGCTAGGTCGCGATGCGCCGATCATCGCCGCGGCGCTTGCCGGCGCAAAGCCGCCCGTCGAATTCGCGCCGGGACTCGAAGCAGCGCTCAAGCGCGCCATCGCGCATTCGCGCCGCGGCGACGCGGTGCTGCTCTCGCCGGCATGCGCGAGCCTCGACATGTTCCGCGATTACATCGAGCGCGGCGAGCGCTTCAAGGCGGCCGTTGCCGCACACGCCGTCGAGATCGCGCATGCCTAGAGACGCCACGCTGCGCTCGACGTTCCCGCGGCTCTCCACGCTGGCCGCCGCCCCGCGCGAGCCGCGTGCCATGCTCACCTTCGACACCACGCTCGCGTGGTCGTCGCTGCTGTTGCTTGCCATCGGCCTGGTCATGGTCTACTCCGCGTCGATCGCGACCGCGGAAGCGATGACCTATACGGGGTATCGCCCCTGGTACTTTCTTGCGCGCCACACGGTGTTCGTCAGTGTCGGGCTGCTTGCCGCCTTCGTGTCATTTCAGATCCCGCTGAAGGTCTGGCAGCGCCTGGCACCTTACCTCTTCGTCGGCGGCGCGTTGCTGCTGGTCGCGGTGCTCGTCCCCGGCGTCGGGCGCGCGGTCAATGGCAGCAAGCGCTGGCTGTCGCTGTTCGTGTTCAACCTGCAGCCTTCCGAGTTCATGAAGCTCTTCGTCGTGCTCTACGCGGCGAGCTATGCAGTGCGCAAGGCGGACTTCCTGCATGCGCAGCAGCCGCTTCGTCAGACGCTGCTGCGCGGATTCCTCCCACTGCTCGCGGTGATGATCCTGATCGGCGCCCTGTTGCTGCGTGAGCCCGATTTCGGCGCGTGCGTCGTGATCGTCGCCATCGCATTCGGCATCCTGTTCCTGGGCGGACTCGACTGGCGCCTGCTCATCGGGCTCGGATTCCTGCTACCGGTGGCATTGTGGCTGCTGATCTGGATCGCGCCTTACCGCTTGCAACGATTCACCGGCTTCCGAGATCCGTGGGCCGACCCGCTCGGCAAAGGCTATCAGCTCTCGCACTCGCTGATCGCCTTCGGGCGCGGAGAGTGGTTCGGGGTCGGACTCGGCGCGAGCGTCGAAAAGCTTCTCTACCTTCCCGAGGCGCACACCGATTTTCTTCTGGCAGTTATCGCCGAGGAGCTTGGCTTCGTCGGCGTGGCGGTCGTGATCGCGCTGTTCGCGTGGCTGCTGATACGCGCCTACGCGATCGGTCGGCAAGCCGCGCGACTCGAGCGTCCGTTTGCCGCGCTGGTGGCACACGGCATCGGCGTCTGGCTCGGTGTGCAGGCTTTCATCAACATCGGCGTGAACATGGGCGTGCTGCCCACCAAGGGCCTTACCTTGCCGCTGCTTTCGTTCGGCGGCAGCGGCATCGTTGTCAACTGCATCGCCATCGCGGTTCTCCTGCGGGCGGATTACGAGAACAGGCGCCTGCTGCGAGGGTTCACGGTATGAGCGGCGTCGCCATGATCACCACCGGCGGCACTGGCGGGCACATCTTTCCGGGCCTCGCGGTAGCCGCTGAGCTGATATCGCACGGTTGGCGCGTGTTCTGGCTGGGCACCCGCGAAGGCATGGAATCACGCATCGTTCCCGAACAGAAGCTGGAGTTCGAGGCACTGGACTTTGCGAGCGTGCGCGGGAAGGGCTGGCTGCGGCTGTTGCTCGGGCCGTTCGCGATCCTGTCGGCATGCATCCAGGCGCGCCGCATCATCAGCCGGCGCAGGCCCAACGTCGTTCTCGGCTTCGGTGGTTTTGCATCGTTTCCCGGCGGCTTGATGGCGGTCGCGCAGGGCGTTCCGCTCGTCATTCACAACCTCGATGCGAAGCCGGGGCTCGCGAACCGTATTCTGCGTTACGGCGCCGAGCGCGTGCTGACCGGTTTTCCTCAAACCTTCGCCGGTCGTCGGGGCGTGACGTGGGTGGGTAACCCGCTGCGTGACGCGGTTCTCGCAGTGGCCCCTCCGGAGGAACGCTTTCGCGGCCGCTTCGGTCCTCTCGGTGTGCTGGTGGTCGGCGGAAGTCTGGGCGCGGCAGCGCTCAACGAGCGCGTGCCTGAAGCGCTCGCGCTGCTGCCGGCGCAGTCGCGGCCTCGAGTGACGCATCAGGCGGGCGCCAAGCACATCGATGCCCTCAGGGAGGCCTACGCTCGCGCCGGCGTCGACGCCGAATGCATCGCATTTATCGATGACATGGCAAGCGCGTATGCGCGTGCCGACGTGGTGATATGCCGCTCCGGCGCCACCACGGTCGCGGAGCTTGCCGCCGTCGGCATCGGCAGCGTGCTGGTGCCGTTTCCGCACGCGGCAGACGATCACCAGGTCGACAATGCGCGCGCGTTGAGCGAGCGCGGTGCCGCGGAGCTGATCCTGCAAACCGAGTTCACGCCGCAGCGCCTGGCGAGCTGGCTTCGCAAAGCGACCCGCGAGAGTCTTCTGGCCATGGCGACCGCCGCACGCACGCTGCGCAAGCCCGATGCGGCACGCCGCGTCGCCGAGACCTGCATCGCCGTGGCGCAGATGCGATGAAGCACAAGGTCAATCGAGTGCATTTCGTCGGCATCGGCGGCGCGGGCATGAGCGGAATCGCCGAGGTGCTGCTTACGCAAGGGTATCGGGTCAGTGGCTCCGACCTCTCGAGCAGCGCCGTCACCCGCCGCCTGACATCGCTTGGCGCGTGCATCGCGACCGGGCACGCCGCGGACAACATCGCCGGTGCAGACGTCGTCGTGGTGTCGACCGCGGTCGCCGCCGACAATCCGGAAGTGGTGGCCGCGCGCGAGCGCGGCGTGCCGGTGGTGCCGCGCGCGCTGATGCTCGCCGAGCTCATGCGCCTCAAGCAAGGCATCGCGGTCGCGGGCACGCACGGCAAGACAACGACCACCAGTCTCGTCGCGAGCGTGCTCGCCGAAGGCGGCCTGGACCCGACATTCGTCATCGGCGGCAAGCTCGTCTCGGCGGACGCGAATGCGCGCCTGGGCAAGGGCGAGTTCCTGGTCGCCGAGGCCGACGAGTCCGACGCGTCCTTCCTCGTGCTGCAGCCGGTGCTGGCGGTGATCACGAACATCGATGCCGATCACATGGAGACTTACGGGCACGATTTCGCGCGGCTCAAGGAAGCGTTCGTCAACTTCGCGCAGCGCTTGCCATTCTACGGCGTGGTGGCCGCGTGCATCGACGACGCCAACGTGCGCGACATCCTGCCCTCGGTGACCAAGTCCATCGTCACCTACGGACTCTCCGACGACGCGCATCTGCGCGCGACCGACGTCGCGCACGACGGTCCGCGCATGCGCTTCGTAGCCCGCAGCGCAGGCGGTGGCGCGCTGGCGGTGAATCTCAACCTCGCCGGACTGCATAACGTGCGCAACGCCCTGGCGGCGATCGCGGTCGGCCGTGAGGTGGGCGTCGCCGACGCTGCGATCGCGCGCGCACTCGGCGAATTCCGCGGTGTCGGCCGACGCTTTCAGCACTTCGGCGACATTGCCATCGACGGCGGCGGACGCTTCACCCTCATCGACGACTACGGACATCATCCGGTGGAAATGGCCGCGACCATCGCCGCGTCGCGCGGAAGCTTCCCCGGCCGGCGTCTGGTCCTCGTGTTCCAGCCGCATCGCTACACGCGTACGCGTGACCTGTTCGAGGATTTCGTCGCGGTGCTCTCGACCGTCGACGCGCTGTTGCTCACCGAGGTGTATCCAGCGGGCGAGGCGCCGATCGTCGCCGCCGACGGACGCGCGCTCGCGCGTGCGCTGCGCGTCGCCGGCAAGGTCGAGCCGGTGTACGTCGACGATGTCGCTGACGTGCCGGACGCGGTTCGCGCGATGGCGCGCGACGGTGACGTGGTGCTGACCATGGGTGCGGGCTCGATCGGCCAGGCAGCACACGCGCTGGCGGCGCAATGATGATGAACGAGCCCCTGTTCACAGGCCTGCGTGGTGCGCTGCGTCACGGAGAATCGCTGGCGAAGCATACGAGCTGGCGATGTGGCGGCGCCGCGCAGATCGCCTTTGCTCCCGCCGATCGCGACGACCTTTCCATGTTCGTCCGGCAGCTCGCACCCGCACAGCCGCTGATGGCGATCGGCCTTGGCAGCAACGTGCTGGTGCGCGATGGCGGGTATCGCGGCGCGGTCGCGCTGATGCACGACGCAGGGGGCGTGCTCGCAGTCGCCGATGGGCTGGTCTACGCCGAGGCCGGTGTCGCCAGTCCCAAGCTGGCGCGCTTCGCCGCAATGCACGGTTGTGCCGAGGCGGAATTCCTGGCCGGTGTTCCGGGCACCGTCGGCGGCGCGCTCGCGATGAACGCGGGCTGCTACGGCGGTGAGACATGGCGATACGTGGCGCGCGTCGAGGTCCTGCAGCGCGACGGTAGCTTCGCGGTGCGCACCCCGACGGACTACGCGGTGGGCTATCGCAGCGTGCGGCGCTCGGGTGGCGAAGCTCTCGACGGAATTTTCACTGCGGCGTGGTTCCGCTTTCCGCAGGGCGACGCGACCGCGGCGCGCGACCGCATCAAGTCGCTGCTGGCGCGGCGCATCGCGACGCAGCCACTCAACCTGCCCAACGCCGGCAGCGTGTTCCGCAACCCGCAGGGCGACCATGCGGCGCGTCTGATCGAGGCGTGCGGGCTCAAGGGATACGTCATCGGCGGCGCGCGGGTCTCCGAAAAACACGCCAACTTCATCGTCAATCCGGAGGGGCATGCCACCGCCGCCGACATCGAATCGCTGATCGAGCACGTGCGCGAGATCGTGCGCACCACGACCGGCGTGACGCTCGAACCCGAAGTGCGCATCGTCGGGGAGCGCGCGTCGTGAGCGAATTTGGGAAAGTTGCCGTGCTGTTGGGCGGCCCTTCGTCGGAGCGCGAGATCTCACTGCTTTCCGGCAATGCGGTGCTCGCCGCGCTCAAGGCGCAAGGCGTCGATGCGCACGCCTACGATCCCGCGCAGCGCTCGCTCTACGAGCTCAAGCGCGACGGCTTCGAGCGCGCCTTCATCGCGCTGCATGGCCGCTTCGGCGAAGACGGCACCGTGCAGGGCGCGCTGGAAGTGCTCGGCGTCCCCTATACCGGAAGCGGTGTGATGGCGTCCGCGCTGGCGATGGACAAGTGGCGCACCAAGCTCGTGTGGCTGGCGAGCGGCATTCCGACGCCGCGCTACCACATCGTCGACGCAGGCACCGACTGGTGGTCGGTGGTCGCAGAGCTCGGACTGCCGCTCATCGTCAAGCCGGCGCGCGAAGGTTCGACCATCGGCATCACGCGAGTGACGACGGTCGATCGCGACGAGCTCGCCAACGCCTACCGCATGGCGAGCGATCACGACGACCTGGTCATCGTCGAGGAGTTCATCGCGGGCGTCGAGCTCACCGCGTCGATACTGGGCAAGCAGGCGCTGCCACTGATTCGCATCGAAGCTCCGGAAGGCAACTACGACTATCACAACAAGTATTTTTCCGACGAGACAAAGTACTTCTGCCCTTCGGGCATCGATGCGGGAATCGAGCGCGCGATCCAGGCGCAGTCGCTGCTCGCGTTCGACGTCGTCGGCTGCGCCGGCTGGGGACGGCTCGATCTGATCATGAAGCCCGACGGTCGCTGGTCGTTTCTGGAGGTCAACACGTCGCCTGGAATGACCGGGCACAGCCTGGTTCCGATGGCGGCGCGCCAGGCGGGCATGTCGTTCCCCGAGCTGTGCATCGAGATCCTGCGGAGCGCGCATGTGGGATAACCCGCGCCAGCTCAACGCGGTCGCGCTGATCGTGGCGATGGCCGCGATCGTCATTCTCTCAGCGGCTGGAGTGAACTGGGCCGCGCGGCAGCCGGTCTTCGCGCTGCGCGAGGTCATCGTGCGCGGGCCGCTCGAGCGCGTGAATCCGGCGCATATCGAGGCGGTGGTGCGCGAGGAGCTTCGCGGCACGTTTTTTACGTTGCGCCTGACCGACGCGCGCGTTTCGATTTCGAGGGTGCCGTGGGTACGCAGCGCGGTACTGCGCCGCGCGTGGCCGCTGCGGCTTGAAATCACCGTGAGCGAGCACGAGCCGCTGGCACGCTGGAACGACGGCGCGCTGGTCAATGTCCAGGGTGAGACCTTCGTCGCGGATTACGACGGCGAGCTACCTCAGTTCATTGGACCCGAAGGCAGCGCCCCGGAAGTCACCGCGCGCTTTCGCGAGTTCGCGCAGACGCTCTCCACGACCGGCATGAGCATCGCCGAGCTTCGACTGTCGGAGCGTTCGGCGTGGGAGCTTCGCACCGACGGGGACGGCGCGATGACGCTCGCGCTCGGGCGCGCAGAGCCGGTGGCCCGCCTC
>AR_comb_assmDRAFT_10519987_pt1 | contig 12951 bp, 14 predicted proteins | sample ArasoioldDNA_FD_10543 | JGI IMG/M metagenome (IMG submission 10543) | reverse complement strand
GCTCGAGCACTTCCCCCAAGGTCGCGCCGAAGGGAATCTCGACCAATCCCGGTTGCCTGATGCGGCCTCCCAGCTGCAGCGCGATCAGGCCCTTCGAGCCCTCAGTCCCAAGCGCCGCATGCCACTCCGAGCCGCGAGCCATGATTTCCGGCACGGTGGCAAACGTGAGGACGTTGCTGACGACGGTAGGCTTCCCGTAAAGGCCGGCCTCGGCAGGATACGGCGGTCGCACCTTGACCATGCCTCTGCCGCCTTCGAGCGAGGACAGCAGCGCGGTCTCTTCCCCGCACACGTACGAGCCGGCTCCCCTGAATACTTCCAAATGGAATGGGCGTTGATCGATAGTCAGCCATCCCGCGTGTTCGGCTTCGGCAATGGCGGCTTGCATCGTTGCCGCCGCGGCCGGATATTCCCAGCGACAATACACATATCCGCGGTCTGCACCGATCGCCTTGGCGCAGATCAGCATCCCTTCGATGAGCCGGAAGGGTTCTCCCTCCATGATCATTCGGTCGCAATACGTCCCCGCATCGCCTTCGTCGGCGTTGGCTATAACGTACTTTTGATCGGCCCGGTGCTGTCGTGCGGCGTCCCATTTGTACCAGACGGGAAATGCGGCGCCGCCCCGTCCTCGCAGGCCAGAAGTCCGTATCTCTGCGATGATCACCTCGGGCGGCAAGCCGTTCGCCCGTTCCCACCCGCGACAGCCGCCCTGTGTCCTGAACTCCTCCAGCGACAAAGGTTGGGCCGTACCGAAACGCGCAAAGATCGCCCGCTGCTGCTGCGCCAGAAACGGAACGTCGGCAACTGCGATTCCGCCCGCTCCGGTGCGGATGCGCCTGAGATCATCGGGCTTGGCTTGGGGCCAAAGCAGGCGGCCGCGGGGCCCATCCCGCTCGACCAACGGCTCCAGAAAAAACGCCCCCCGCGAGGAGGTTCTGACGATGCGAACATCTGGAACCTCGGTCCATGCGGCGGCGAGGCGATCGGCTCCCGTCGCCTTGGCGGACGTATCGTTCGAGAGGTAGATTGTGACCGTCATACGCGCCTGTCGTCAGCTTGGCGTAACATTTTCTCCATGTCGGACGGACACACTCGGCCGTAGATGGTCTCGTCGATCATCACCGTCGGCCCTACCCCGCAGTTGCCGAGACAATACACGCGTTCGAGCGTCGTTCCGCCGTCCTTCGTCGTCTCACCGATGCCAATATCGAGGAAGGCCTGACATTCAGCCAGAACATCGCATGACCGGTTGGCCACACAGGCCTCTCCGACGCATACCCTGACGATCCGCCGGCCGCGCGGCGCTGCATGCAAGTCGGGATAATAGGAGAGCACGCCGGCGACATGCGATTCCGGCACCTGCAATGCCTCGGCAACCGATCCAATGGCATTCACCGGTACATGTCCGAGAACCTGCTGAACCGCGAGCAGCGTGCGGAGGATATTCGCCGGACGCCCGGGCTCGGGCCGATGCTGCTCGAGCACGCTCTGGAGTGCCGCGGTGTCGCTAGGGGACATCTTGCAACTCAATGTCGGACCATACGGAGTCGCGCTGTCTGTGTGTTGAGAAATTGAGCAATTTATGTACCATCGCCGTCCCCTAAGCTGGAAGCCAGGACTTCCCTCCTCGCCGTCCCGGAACCCACCACTGTTGCAAGCTGCCCCAAGTGGCGAAATACTGACTGTCGCATTTTACGCCAGGACAGATCGATGGAGCATCGTGCATCTCTCCAATTCCGAGGTTTGGCGTGCTGGGCATGGGACTCGCAGTACCTCACGCTAATAGGGGAACGTGATGAGCACTGTAGACCAGGCCATGGTGTCTAAAGTCCTACTGGCAACTGATTTTTCTGCCAGTGCAACCCTGGCTCAGGTCTATACGGAGTATCTGGCGGCCGTGCTCAAGGCTTCGGTGGTCGTCCTCCACGTCACCGAACACCGATCTCCGACGGAGGGAGCGCTCACAGAGGAAGAGATTCAGAACAGGCTTCACACGGTGCAGCATAATATCGGCGAGCACGCTGTCCCGGTAAGCATCGAACGTTCAGCAGGAAAGGCGGGGGATCAAATTCTCTCCGCAGCTCATCAACTCGATGCGGATGTCATCGCGATGGGCATGCAGGGAGAGACGCATGTTCCATACGGATTGATTGGAGCCACTACGCATGTCGTCACGACGAATGGACCTTGTCCCGTGTTGACCGTGCCTTTGCCCAGCAAAGAAGCAAGCCCTTGCGTGTTTCCCGCGCCCGACGCGGTCCAGGTTCGACGCATTTTGGCGCCCGTGGACTTCTCGGATCCTTCCTTGGACTCGTTGGAATGGGGCATCCATTTAGCCCATCGACTAGGAGCCGATCTCGTTCTCTTGCACGTGTTGGAGCCGGCACATGCCGACTGGGATCTCCATCGGATGAAAGATGCGGCACAGATCCGGGACCAGTGGGAGGCGCGGTTGGGCAATTTGGCTGGGGTAATGAACTCCTTGGGATTATCCGCGACCTACCAGAGCCGAACAGGGTGTCCTTCCGATTCGATCCTTGCCGGTGCGCTTCAGCACCGATGCGATCTGATTGTGATGGGCACCCATGGACGCCGAGGGCGGGAACGGACGAACGTGGGAAGCGTAGCTGAAGCGGTTCTGAAGCAAGCCACTTGCCCTGTTCTTACGGTGAAGAATCCGAAATTCGCTCCCAGGGTTCGGCCCGCGCTTCGAACGGTCCTCTCGCAAAATATCGAGACCGTAAACAGGAAGATTTAACTAGAAGGTAAGGAGCGGGGGATGTTGTTTGAGAAGATCATGATTTCCGCAATGACTCTGTCTGTGCTTCTCGGAGGACTACCCTCGTTCACGCAAGCAGGCGATATGGCTGCAGGCAAGCAAATTTATAATGAGGTGTGTAAAGCTTGCCATGGAATAGATGGAAGGGGACCGGGAGCTATGAAATTTAGCCCGCCCGCCGCCGACCTGACCAGTCGAGAAGTGCAAACGAAGCTTGATTCGGGGCTCTACAAGTCAATCCACGACGGGCGAGCCAATACTGCGATGGGCGCGTGGAAGTATGCGTTGTCCGACGAAGAGATTCGCAATGTGATTTCTTATGTTCGAACCTTGGGTGGTGATCCTTCAACACCGTGACCGACCTAAACGCATGGCATAAAAGCCCTCGGTCATCTCAACGACGTTACAATTGATCGCCGCACTATCATACCTGCCGTACCACACACTCAGGGAACTTGCTGGGACAATTGCCGGATATAAGCGAGGACGTCTGTCATTTCCTCGTTCGTAAGTTGTCCCCGCCACGAATGCATCGGGCTGAAAACGACGCCATGTTCAATCGTCCTAAGAAGCTCCTCGTCCGATTTCAAAGACGATCTCAAACGGTGAAAATCCGCCGGCCTGACGGTCAGCGATTCTCCGGCAGGGCCGTCTCCATAGCCTTCAGGCCCATGGCAGCCCTGGCAATGACGTTCATAGACCGCTTTCCCACGCACCAGATCCGGCGGATAGTCTTGCGCCGCTGCCTCGAGAGGCGTTGCGAGCGCTGGGAGCACAAGACAGCCGGCCAGTCCTATGGCAATAAGGCGCGTACTCATGTGCTTCCTGTCGCCGCCTGTGAGCTCCTGGGACAGGGTCATTGCTCTCATCAATGGACGATCAATACGGGCCCCGAGGTCCGATGCACGATCGAATGCGAGACGCTGCCCATGAGGAAGCGGTCCAGGCCATGACGTCCGTGAGAGGATGCGACGATCAGATCCATCCCTTCGGCCTCGGCGGCAATGACTGCAGCCGCATTGCCGGTAGCCACGCGAGTCCGGACCGTGTAGGCGGGAATGAGCAGGGAGGCAGCGACGCCCTTGACGAGATCCTCGGCGTTGGTCTTGGCGATTGCCGACCATGTTTCCCATTGGGCGGCCAGATACGGGTCATCAACTCCGAGCGGCACGACCACACTGAGGATACAGAGCTCCACCGCATCCTTGAACGGATGGTCTTTCAGCCATTGGACGATGCGACCGGCATCTTCCTTGCCCTCGACGGCAACCAACACCCGTTTGATCGGACGAGACCCTCCGCGTGCGACCAAGGTCGTGCAGGGACTGTTCATCAAGACACGATGCGACACGCTGCCCAGCACCGCCTCGGCGAGCCGACTGCGGCCTCGGGCACCGACCACGACGACATCGGCCTTGGTTTCGTGCGCCGCATCGAGGATCAGTCTCGCGGGATTCCCGGTTTCGTTGACTTGCTTCACCGAAGGACAAGCGGCGTACACGGTCATCGCGGTTCGCTCCAACAGCGCTTCTCCTGCAGCCGTCACTGCATAGCGGAATCCCTCATAGCCTTGAAGACCGCCGACTTGGGCGAGCGCAGGATACTCGAAAATGCCGAGATCGATTCCATGGACGAGCGTCACTTCCGTCGGCCGGTATAGCAGCAACGCCTGCTGCACCGCAGCAAAGGCTTCATCGGACCAGTCGACCCCGATGACCATTCGCATAGAAGTCTCCCCAAGTTCTCGTCTTAGACACCGTGGGCTTATTTCTGAATCAGGCGAGTATGTCTGGATTCCTGTTCTGGCGTCCCGCCGCTCATGCAATGGCCGGCTGCATGCAGGTAGTTCACGACCTCGTGATCGCTGACTTGCCCGAACTCGCCATAGTGGGTCCCAACGGACAAGAACCCATCGGGTATTGCAAGCACCACCAAATCATCTACGACCTCTCTTGCACGGTCGACGATGTCGGGCGGCCCTACCGGAATCGCACCGACCAATAATCGAGGGCGCTGCCGTCGAATGGCCTCTACGGAGGCAAAGAACGTCGCACCGGTGGCGATGCCATCATCCACCAAGAGGATGATTCGATCTTTTAACGGTTGAGCAGACCGCCTCCTTCGATAGAGCTGCTGACGGCGGCGAATTTCCTCCCGTTCCACCCGCGCGAATTCCTCGATCTGGTGGTAGGACAAACCATAGAGGGAAGCCGCCTCGAGGTTGACGTAGATGTTCCCGGTTTCGCTGACCGCCCCGAGGGCGTATTCGGGATTGTCCGGCACTCCGATTTTTCTGGTGATGAAGACATCCAATGGAAGATGGAGATCCCGGCTCATGGCATATCCGACGGCCACGCCGCCCCGAGGAAGCGCAAGAATCACGCCGTCGGGGTGATTACGATACTGTTTGAGCGCCTCCGCCAGGCGGTGTCCGGCCTCCTCACGGCTCTGGAAAATCATCGTCTTGCTCCTCCGAGCTACATCAGTCCGGCGGTGACGCCGACGCCGATCATGAGTATCGCCAGTAAGACCAGGAGTGTAATGAGCCACCAGAAGTGACGATGGGTTCTAACGTCTCGATGCCAGTGAAGCTCCCATGACGCCTCGAGATAGTGCGGATGACGGATCATGACCAACCTCCCATTCGCACCGCCGGCTCGCAAGGTCATGCCGGCGATGCAACGCTCGTGGGATTATGAGACTTTCACTTCGATAGTCTTCTTTTTCGCCTGCTCCGATTTCGGAAGATGGAGTTTCAACATGCCATCCTTGTATTCGGCATTGATCTTCGAGCCATCGGCATCCTCAGGCAAGGTAAAGCTTCGCATAAAGCTTCCATAGGCCCGCTCAACGCGATGATATTTCTTGCCTTTCTCTTCTTTCTCATATTTCCTCTCTCCGGAAACCGTCAATACATCGTCGTGGACATTAATCTTGATGTCTTCCTTCTTCATCTCAGGAATCTCGGCTTTGACGACGTACTCTTTCTCATCTTCGGTGATGTCCACCAGTGGCGACCACTCCGTGACAGAAATCGCTTCTTTCTTTTCGCCATCAGTGCCCCTTGGTGAACGACCGAAGATTGTCGACAACCGCCTTTCCATTTCCTCAAGCTCCTTAAACGAACTCCAACGTGTAAGTGGCTCCCATCTCATAAGTGCAGACATGGCTCAACCTCCTTGATAGTGAGTAAGAGTGGCTCGGTTCGAATCTGGCCGCATTCCCTCTCGATGCATCGATAGTGCCAGAGCCAATCGACACAAAATGTCGCACTAAAACTATCGTTGCACTGAGATAAAGAGTCGGGCAGGAACCGGTGAAGGATAAGGCTGTTGCCAAATAGGACAGTTCCCATTGAGCGCTGGGGAGTCTTTCAACATCTAGCTCTTCTTCGTCGTGTGGGCGATGAAGGACGTGTATAACTGCTTCATGTTTGTGCCTTGACAAGAAGGGCACGTGGCTTTTCCTGTCTCATGCTCTCTCAGCGTGAGGACCACCAGACATTCTTTCCCACAATCTAAGCACTTATAGTCATACATGGGCATGTTAAACCTCGTGAGAAGGCGGATCGATTAGCTGAACACCAATATCGAACACGGAGCACTGTGCAAAATGGCATGGGACACGCTTCCGAGCATGAGACGCTTGATACCTTGTCGGCCTCGTGAACCCATGAGGATAAGATCGGCTTTTTGCCGATGCGCCTCGTCAAGGATCGATTCAACCGGTGTCCCGGTCACCACCTGAGTTCGGACGTGATGTCCCAATCGTTTCAGTTGATTGGCTGTAGATTGGAGAAATACTTCTGCGTTCTCGAGGTCTAGTGTTTGAAGACGCTCTACCAGTAGCGCCGTTGTACCGAAATCCGGCTGGATTCTTTGCACCACGGATAGCAAAGACAACTCGACCGGCTGTCGAAACGGATTCAGCTGCAGGAACCGAATGGCATCCTCTGTGTCCAAAGCACTTCTTAGCGGTAACAGAACCCTCTGCATCGTCTTTACTGGTCTGGGAACAATCAGTTTCGCACATGGCGCCGCTGCCAGAATGCGATGAGAGACGCTGCCAAATAGTCGCTCCTTGACCGGGCCCAGGCCCCTCGCGCCCATCACGATGAGATCGATCTTTTCTTCTTCAGCGGTCGTGAGGATGACCTCAGCCGGCGAACCGTCTCGGATCATTCGTGAGACAGGTCCCGTGTGGAAAGGAAGAAGTGAGACGGTCCGATCGAGCAATCGTTCTGCATCCGCGCGCATACTTCGTTCCATGTCGTGGTAAAGCTCTTGGGCGACTTCCGGAATCATCATGGGATACGCCGGCCTCGGAACGTTGAGCGCATGAAGCACAACCAAATGATCCATCGAAAAGTATTGCAGTGTGCGTAATGCTTCGTTGGCATTGTCCGACCCATCGATTGCCAGCAAGGTTTTCATCCATGTTATCCCTTTCGTTCTAAAACTCTGGGCGGTCTCTGAAGGGCTCTCAATGACAATCGGTCGGGCAGAACAACATAAAATAGAACACGACGAGCAGGCCGAGAAGCATCGCTCCGAGCAAAAACCACTTTTTCTTGGTCATGGAACCCTCCACTGTGATTCTCCCCTTGAAAGCCTCTGAGCAATTCCAGTGCCGTCGCGCTCCCAGCACATTTGATCGATAAACCATACCGAATGCCCCTTTCCGCTACAGCGAAGGAACTGTGTTGTAGCAGGGCTCCACTTCATTCCCATGATTGGTATCTGCCTGGGCTTGCAAACCGTCCCTTACTGAATAGGCATTGTCCTTGCTGTGTCCTCATGCACGTATGGCCGGCCGGCTATTCAAGAAGACTCTCGTTCCCGTAGATTTCTCGACCTGTTCAGAAGAGGCGTTTCGTGTGGCCTTGCAGCTTCAAGAGGTCCTCGACGCAGAGGTTACTGTGATGCACGTTATCGATGTGAATACCGTGGACGCATTTAATCGCCTGGGGCTTTTGGCTGTGCCGTCAGATGCCACAAACCAGCGGAAGCGGTTACGGCATCACGCTCGGCTAAAGATGAGAAACCTGCTGAATGCACAGCCCAAGGGCAAGTCGATCAGACGCGTCGTGGTGGAAGGCACGCCGTTTATTGAGATTGGGAAATTTGCCCGCGCTGAAGGGATCGACTTGATCGTCTTAGGCACTTATGGTGGCCGATCGGATAGCATGGACAAAATCTTTTTTGGATCGACCGCCGACAAAGTCGTACGAACGGCGGGATGCGCTGTGCTTACTGTTCCGCTCGTGCAGCAGAAACCTCGAAGGGACATTGTTTTATGAATACCTCCATCCAACGTCTACTGTTAGCCACGGATTTTTCGGATTGGGCCAGGCGAGCAGAGGATTATGCGAGTGCGTTAGCCGCGTCATGGCAAGCCAACCTGACGGTGATAACAGTGGTGGAATTCCCGCCAGGAATGGACACCGAGTATGCCGTCAATCAGGTGTACCTAAAGGATCGGACCTACGAAGCCTCGGATCAACTCGCCGAGCTCAAGCGCAGGCTATCTCTGCGCGGAATTGAAACGAAGACACGAATATCGACGGGGATTCCAAGTCAGGAAGTGATAGCCGCGGCCCAAGCGGAAGAGGCGGACTTGGTCATCGTCGGCACGAGGGGGAAGTCCGGTCTTGCTCATGTATTGCTAGGGAGCACTGCCGAACGGGTGATACGCATGGCGCCGTGCCCGGTGTTGGCGGTGCATGTGCCCAATGCAGGAGATTCGGTTGGGCAAGGGCTGACTCTCGATCGTATCCTTGTACCTACCGACTTGTCCGCTTGTTCCGTGGAGGCTGTGCAGTATGCGGCGGTGGTTGCGAACCAGGCAAAGGCGTCGATCGAACTGCTTCACATTCTGGAACCAGCCTCTTATGGCATCGATTTCACGATTGAGAGTTCGGCTGAACGAGACCAGAAGCGAAAGTCGGCAACCGAGAAGCTTGAGGCCTTGTCGTCCAAATTGGCTGCAGCTGGCATTGCGGTCAAGATTTCGCTTTTGGGAGGTGTCCCGGCGGATACGATTATCGATTTTGCGCACAAGGCCTCAAGTAACCTCATCGTCATGGGCACCCATGGACGTCACGGGCTTTCCCACATGTGGGCGGGAAGCGTGACCGAAGCAGTCTTGCGACGGAGCTCCGTCCCTGTGCTGGCCGTGCGGCACCCGGCCTTCACCAGTCGTCCGGGGGAGACGAGGCGGCACACTCTGTAATCAATGCGTACAGGGAAGACCAAGCGTTTTAGGATGGAGAACACTTATGAATATCACGAATGAGAAAGAAGCAGGGTTCTTTGTTCCGATGCCAGTTTCACTAGACGCCCTGATAACGAGACTGGATTCGCTTTCTCGGCAACCTGAATTTGCTCAACAGCGGGAAGTGGGACTCGCACGAGCCCTTAAACCATATCTCTGGGGAGACGGCGTAAAGGTAGTGCTAACGGCGTTTCCTCAGGAAGTCGACCTCGCCGAGCTCTCGGTGTTCTGCGATTTTTATCCAGAGGATGGACAATTAACCCTGATAGAGCAGCTACGAGATGTCATTACGGAGCATATTCCTGATCACGAGCGAGCGTGGCTCGACCCATTGAAGCATTCATATATGGATCTCCTGGAACTCACGACTACGCCGACATTCGGTACATCTTTGACGCTTCGATCGCTAGGCGACGGCACGATCTTTGTTCTCCCAAACGAAGAGTTCGCCAAGGATCTTTTGCACGGACAGATCCTTTTAACCCGAGTGATACGTGACCCAAAAGGAACTGGCTCTAATGACGCGGTTTGGGCTAGCTGCGGCCTGATTCTCTCCTCTGAAGAAGGCCAAGCGTTGTACAACAAGACGCGCGAGTGGGAACGGCATATGGAAATGTCGTCTGGGGAATTGGTACTTGGTGAATGGCAGGAGTTCACCAAGCGTTTTGGTCACATTCTTTTATGGAACTTTGCCGAGATGCGGGTGGCTGCTCTCGCAGATGCAGTCGCGCACATTCAGTACCGCACTCCGAAGGGCGATCCCTACCTCTACGCTATCGCGCTCTACGATCATCATGAGTATGGAAGATTTGCCGAGGGTCTGTCGAGCATGAAGGAGTGGCACGCAGAACCGGACAACCACAATATCGAACGAGTCCCTGCTACGCCTCGCGTCTGGATTCAGACGTCCGATGTACCCAAGAAGAGCCAGATTGTCGCACGCGTTACGCTGACGTCCTCACAGCTAGTCCTTGAATGCGACACCCGCAACCGCCTTGTTGATATTAAGCATCAGCTGGCCGCTGCCTTTGGTTTTGCCTTGCATTTCCGTGAAGAAACACTGGCGCCGCCCTTTCATGACGTGAAGCTAGAAGAACTTGAGTCCGATCAACCAACCACGGTGGTCATACCTAATGCAGACGATAGGGCTTTACTTCAAGCCTTATTGGAAAAGGCCTACCTCGAATGGTCAGACCAACCACATGGCATGCTGCATGGTGTGACGCCCAGACATGCTTCACGCTTGCCAGACAACCGTGATGCCGTGGCTCATCTCATTACTGAAATGGAAGCTTCGGATTTGGGTGTGAGACGGAGCGGGCACCGGGCTTACGATTACAATATTCTTCGAGGACATGTGGGGATAGAGGAAACGAAGTAATTTTACACAGGGTCTGGAGAACTAGAGAGCGGCGGATGATGTGGAGTGGGTACTTCTCTTCCTGGGAATCGCCAGCTGTCAAAACATTCCAGCAAAATCTCCTCCCGAACCATCGCCTATAACTATGGATGGCGGATGCAAAGCGAGGTTCTCAGTCGGACGACCAGTCATCGATTCGGATCTGAAGCCTGCCTCACCGACACTTCTCCTCTATGAGGGTTCATCACGGAAGCCGAAGTAATGTGCGCGAGAGTACCGCGATGCTCAGTGTGACAGACCAGGCTGGTCGCTCACAGAGAGCTTGGAAATATTCATGAGGGTAGAGCGGTACCAAGGTCTTCTGATGCTGTTTGCGTTAATCCTGCTGGCCGGCTGCGGCGGAATGTGGCCGCGGTGGTTCGATTCTACGTTGCCTTCGCCGGATTCACCCGTAAGACTGTTGGTGGCACCTGTCGCCTTCGAGCCATCGATCGGTCATGCGTCAGATATCTATTCATTCGACGATCTCTATTCGGACGACAATGAACCATATTTGCGGGCACAGTTGATTGACGAGGTGGCTGTGCGCGCACAACGTGTACTGACCGAGGAATTGGCCAAACGCCCTGAGTTTCAGGTCACTCCTTTTGTGGAAGCCCGGCGATTGCCCTCTGGCTCGACCACGCTTCGCCGACGGTGGACAGACGCAGAGTTAGAAAAATTAGGCCGTTCGGCTGGTGTCGACATGGTCCTGGCTGCCCGCATCAACGACTATGGTCGTCTAGGATGGAGACACTGGGTCTATGGTTGGCTCTCAGTCGCGTCAGTTCACACCACCATCGTAGGTGCCGCAACAGCCTGGAATCCTCTCGCAATGGGCGGCTACCTCATCTATGATCTCGCGACGGATCTGCCGCTTTGGTATGGAGGTGCCTATGTTCTGGGATGGGCCTTTCGTCCTATCCACGTCGAAATGGAGGCGATACAGCTACAAGGTTGTGTGGTGCGAACCTGGTATGATCAGGAAGTGACTATTGTCGCCAACAGTGAACAACTGAATGTTTTCGATGAAAGCCAAAGAAAGCGGAAAGAAGTACAGTTGCAGGTCAACCTCGATCACACCATGAAAACGTTGGCTGAAGTGGCACAGGGTACTCTAAGACTGAAATCCTGTGAGAATAGAGCATAGGAGTTTACCCGCGGTTTGTACTTTGTTAGCTAGAGTTACAAATTTCTCCTGCCCTCTGCTGGGACACCCGCGATGGAAGGTAAATCTATACAGCTAGCTATTCTGCTATATGTGCTACATATGGGAATATTCGCATATTTTGCTCCTGGGAAAGTGGACGCAAAACCCGAATCCGAAACAACCGACGTCGTAAAAGGCAAGGCGATCTTTGTTAGATATTGTGGTGGATGCCATGGACCGGGTGGTCAAGGCGATGGTTATAGAATCTTAGGTCCTGCTCCAGCCGACTTAACGTCTATCGAATCAAAACAAAAATCGGATGGAACTTTATTGAAAACGATTCATGATGGAAAACCCAATATGCCAGTGTGGAAGTATAAATTAACAAAGAAAGAAACCCGCGATGTCTTGGCATACATTCGAACCCTTCAAGAGCATCCGTAAGGATGGGGTCTGACCTGCGGTTTGTTAGTCTGCTGTCGTGTTGAAATCGCATGAAAGTGCAAGCGGTTCGCTAATCCGCCTACCAATCTGCAACCGGTCACTTAATTGTGGGAAAGACTGGAGCCGGCGACCTGGATTGAACGGGGCGACCAGTCATCGGTTCGGCTCTGAAGCCTGCCTCACCGATTCCTACGAAGGGAGCCAGCCCCCTTGTACGATCCCCACGAAGGGGACATATCCCCTTCGAAACTCCACAGGTCACTGATTCTTATTTTTGGTGGGCTCCAGGTTGCTCGCAACCTGGAGCCGGCGACTGGAATCTAACCAGCGACCTGCGGTTTACGAATTGTAGAAAACCCAACCTCAGACAACCTAAACCCACAAGAAACAATAAAGCAGAATGCTCCGGACATGGGGGTAGATGGGGATGGTTTGTCCTGTACTGCGTGGTGGTAGAACGTTGCACCTACCAGCTCGTTGAGCGTGTCGTCATAAGCATACTTCTGGAAACCCAGTAAGAGCACTCAGCAGCTATAGGGGAGGATACAGAATGGGCTTAAGTCATTCTGAGTCATGGTGTGTCGGCGTGTTTTGGCACCAGGCTGGCACCAAAGAGAGCTTCAGATGACCCAGTTGCTCTCGTAGAAAATGCAAAAAGATTTGAGAGTTGGTCCTACAGCCCTATACTGGACAAACCATCGAAGAATAAATCTCAATGCTGAACCTGTCCCACTTGGATCGCTCTCGCCTCATCCCAGCTCTGGCCGTTTCGCTCATCGCCTTGTCCACCCTCGTCATTCTGGTGATTGACCTGCGCTCACCCATTGGGAATGCGCCATGGCTATTGTATTTCCTCCTGGCGCTCGCGCTCTCGCGGCTGGTGTCCGCCAGTTGGCTGCCGTT
>AR_comb_assmDRAFT_10050247_pt1 | contig 12952 bp, 9 predicted proteins | sample ArasoioldDNA_FD_10543 | JGI IMG/M metagenome (IMG submission 10543) | reverse complement strand
ATGAAGTTCAGCACCTGGGGCTCGAGAACATAGATCCCCATGCTGACACATGACCGAACCTCCGGCTTCTCCAAATATCCGCAGACACGATCTGCGCTGCCGTTGAGGCCCAGCTCGAGAACGCCGTAATCGATCTTGATCTGACGCTCCCGCGTCGCGATCGTGAGAACGTTCCCTTCCCGACGGTGGTGCCGGATCAGGGCGTTGAAGTCGAGCGTCGTCAGGACGTCACCGTTCATGACGACGAAGGTCGAGTTGAGCCCGTCGACGAACCGAAGCGGCCCGGCGGTGCCGAGTGCTGCCTCCTCGTGGACGTAGCTGATCCGCACGCCGGCGGCACGGTCGCCGATAACCGCCTTGATCAGATGCGAGAGATAGCCGACGCAGAGCGTGACGGACGTTATCCCGTGAGCGCCGAGCTGGCCGAGCACGATTTCGAGGATCGAGCTTCCGCCGATCGGCATCAGCGGCTTGGGTAGCACCGAGGTATATGGCGCGAGCCGCGTCCCCCTTCCCCCTGCCAGGACGACTGCGCGAACGGGCTGCGCGGTATGTGCGGCCCGGGATGAGAGCGTCTCGGCGAGATCGATGATCCCGTCGGTCATGCTTCCACCTCCGCATGGTGCTCGCTCGCGGGTGCCCGCTTCACGCAGTAGAGAGCCCACGACGCGGGCCCATCCCCTGATCTCACTTCGAGTCCTCTCCCCCTGATGTTGCAACCGCCGCCAACCAAGCCGAGGCATCAACTGCCAAGGCGTGCCCCGTGTCCCCTTCTCCAAAAAGAGATACTTGAATTCGAGCTGACTGTCAAACTCGAGTTCCGCACGTCGTAGGGGCTGCGTGACCCGTGTCAGATTCGGTGGTTGATTCTTCTTCGAAGCTGACGGCGAACGCGTTCAGGCGGGCTTCCGGCGGTTGATCAGCGGGTGCGGCCGGGGCCGGTGGGGTCAAGGCTTCTGATCGTGAGGTGGAAGCACTTCACGGCTGCCTTTTCGTTGGGGAAGTGTCCCCGGGCTCGCACCGAGCGGCGGACGCGGACGCTCTCGATCGCATTCATGGAGTAGATGACCTTGCGGGCGCACGATCTTCGGGTCGAAGCTGCCATCACGGTCGCGAAGCACCTGAATCTCAACCTTGCCGACCCCCGTCAACACCGTCTTCGACCGGCTCCCGTTGCGCGAGTTGCCCTTGTCGCGGCCCTCGGCGCATGCTTTCGGATAGCCGAGATGGTCGTCCATCTCGACCTCCAACGCCGGTGTAGGTCCGGCGGCCGATATCGTCCAGGCGTCTCGAGGGCTCGAGCCGGCGCACCGCTGCAAGAAGGGGAACAGCAACATGATCGAAGATCAGGCCGAGGTTGGCGAAAACGCGGCAAGCTCGCCCGGCGTCCGGTGCGGACAGGCTCTCGCGCTGCCGCAACGTGAGCCGGATGGAGCGTCACTGTGCGCGGCCGCCGCGCCCCTCCTTGCCCCGTCCGACCCCGCACGCCCCCGTCATGCCTTCACCGTAGACGTCGAGGACTGGTACCAATCGTGCATCGACTACGACGCCCCGATCACCGAGCGGGTCGTGCGGAATGTCGATCGGCTCCTCCCGGTCCTCGATGACTGTGGCGTGAAAGGCACCTTCTTCGTCCAGGGCATGGTCGCCGAGGCCTTCCCGTCCCTCGTCCGCTCCCTTGTCGAGCTCGGTCACGAGGTGCAGTCGCACGGGTACAGCCATCGGCCGCTCTTCGAGATGAACGCACATGCGCTGCGAGAGGAACTCACACGGGCCAAGTCCACCGTGGAGGATGCGGCCGGAATCGCTGTGACGGCGTTCAGGGCGCAGGACTTCTCGATCCTCGCTCGCAACCTCTCGGCGATCGAGGCGCTCGCTACGACCGGCTTCGAGGTCGATTCGTCGATCTTCCCCATGCGCTCGCGCCATTACGGCATCCCCGGCTGGCCGCTCGGGCCCCATTACCTGTTCGGGGACGGCTTTCGGATTCTCGAGGTCCCCGTTGCGGTCGGTAGCCTCGGTGGGCGCCGCGTTCCCGTCGCCGGCGGTGGGTACTTCCGTCTCTTTCCATCCAGTCTCATCCGGGCCGGCCTCCGGTCGATCGCCGCCGACGGGCGCCCTGCCGTCTTCTACTGCCATCCGTACGAGTTCAACCCGGACGAGCTCGCCGGCCACGCGGACGTGTCGACGCGCGTCAGGCTTGCACAAGGTGCGGGCCGAGGTCGATTCACGGAGCGAGTGCGGTCGCTGTTGGCGGGGTTCTCCTTCGGCACGCTCGCCGAGACCCTCGAGACGTGGGGCCTGCGGTGAACATCGCCTACCTGACGACCGATGATCCGCTCTACCTGCCCTCGTTTTTCGACCGCGTCCTCTCGGCCCGTGACGATCCGGCGAACGTCTTCGTGGTGCCGCCCCTCTATGGCCGGCAGAGCACGCTCGACGCCGCCTGGCGGTATCTGAAGACCTTCGGCCCCGTCGCCACGTGGGGACTCACGAGACGCGTTCTCCGCGCGAAGCTGCGGCACCAGTCGGTAGCGAGCGTCTGTGGCCGGCACGGCACCGCTTGCGAGTCCGTGCGCGACGTCAACGACCCGGCTTTCCTCGAGCTTCTTCGGCGGGCGGAAACGGAGTTGATCGTCTCCGTCAGCTGCCCGCAGATATTCAAGCGGCCGCTGATCGACCTCCCGTCGGCCGGCTGTCTCAACATCCATGGCGCCATCCTCCCGGCGTACCGTGGCGTCATGCCCAGCTTCTGGATGCTGGCGAACGGAGAGAGCACAGCAGGAGTGTCGATCTTCTTCGTCAACGACGACATCGATGCCGGCGACCTGTGCGGCCAGCAGACGTTCGAGGTTCGTCCGGCAGAGAGTCTGGACGGGTTCGTGCGAAGGTCGAAGGCGATCGCCGCCGAGCTACTGCTGGAAGTTCTGAGCCAGATCGACGACGGGGTCGTCCGCCGCGTCCCACTGGACACCGAGGGCGGCTCCTACTACTCGTGGCCCGATCGCGCAGCTGTACACCGCTTCCGTCAGTCCGGCAACACGGTCTGGTAGTCACCACCGCAGGGCCGACGTCGTCGCGACGAGGTATTGCCGCTACACGTTGTACTGTGCCGGCTTATAGCGATCGATCGCGCCCGTCATCCACTCGATCGTTCGCCTCAGGCCCTCTTCGAATGGGACTCGGGAACGCCAGCCAAGGCGACGCTCGATCTTCGAGCAGTCAGCCACCAGACGCTCTACTTCACTGTTGGGCGGACGCATGCGCTCGCCCGCATCCACTACCGGTACGTCCTTGCCGAGGAGCGAGAGGATGAGAGCAGCGGTGTCGCCCACCGAGACTTCTCCGCCGGTGCCGAGATTGAAGACGTCGCCCTCGATCCCGGCGTGTTCGGCGCAGGCCATCATGCCGCGCACGGTGTCTTCGACGAAGAGGAAATCGCGCGTAGGTGTCGTCGCGCCGAGCTCGACGACGTCTCGCGTCAGGGCCTGCGAGATAATGGTCGGGATAACCGCCCGCGCCGTCTGACGCGGACCATAGGTGTTGAAGGGGCGCACTACGACAACAGGCGTCCCGAATGACTGCTGATAGCTCAAGGCAAGCTTGTCGGCGGCCACCTTCGTGGCGGCATACGGAGACTGGGCCTGCAGTGGATGCTGCTCGTCGATCGGTACGGTCATAGCGGTCCCGTACACCTCGCTCGACGACGTGTGAACGATACGTGAGACACCTGCTTGCCTGCAGCCCTCGAGGATGTTGACGGTGCCCTCGATGTTCGCCGTCACATACTCCCGCGGATGACGGTACGAGTACGGAATCGGGATCAACGCTCCGAGGTGGAGGACCACGTCACGGCCCGCTGTTGCCCCTCGAGCTGCCTCCGGATTGCCCAGGTCACCCGTGAAGATCTCGACCTCTGACATCAAGACGGGATCCGCGACCTCCAGCCAGCCGTACTCGTTGCGCGAGTTGTAACGCACGAACGCACGGACGGATGCGCCCGAACGAACGAGAGCCTCGGTGAGATGGCTACCGATGAACCCGGCCGCTCCGGTGACGAGCACGCGACGGCCGGCCCAGTAGCTCGATTGTGACGCGTGATCGTCCATTTGCTCAAGTCTCCACTTTCTTGGTGAGGGTCGGGAACATGGCTGACAAGGGAAAAACGCGTCTCGCTACCACGCGACGGCGTTCAGGAGGATCGATCTCGAGGATCGAGTAACGTGGGTTCATGCGATCGGTGAGTATGGGGCTGATCGTCGCCACGATCGCCCTTGCGGCGTCGGTCACAGTCGGCGGCGCAACTGTACGTGAAGAGGCGCGCTCGACGGGCGGGAATCATTCGCAGGCACCGCGCGCCGCGGAGCAGCCTGCCTTCCCGTACCGATACATCTACTCGTCTTCGGACGACCCGAAACTCGTCGCTGACACGGGGTGGAACCTCCTCGACGTCGGCTCGAAGTGGTATGCCGACCGGCTTCCCCCGCGAACAAGGGGGCTGGTCTGGGTCGGAGACTACGACAACACCAGGTGCGCGTTCGAGATCCCCGACGCCGCTCTCCGCCGCGAGGTGGCCGGGATGGCTCACGACCCGAAGATCGCGGGCTATTTCTTCTCCGATGAGCCCGATCCACACGCATGCCCCACCGCGCCCGCGGAGCACAAGGCCCGCTCGCGCCTACTCCACTCGCTCGACCCGGGCAAGCTGACGGTTCTCGTGATGGACTCGAATTCGGGGAAGGCAAGCCTCGACCAGATGCCCCTCTGGGTCGGCGCGAGCGACTACGTCGCACTCGACCCGTACCCCTGCTATCAGGGTCATGCCTGCCGCTACTCGTGGATCAACACGATCATCCAGACGGCAGACCGAGTAGGACTTCGCTACTGGGGTGTCGTACAGGCCTTCAACGACTCGACCTGGCGATGGCCGACACCCGTCGAGCTTTCTCACATGCTCTCCCAGTGGGGCCACTCGAAGGCAGCCGGGTACATGACCTTCGCCCTCTCGTGGTCGGGAAACAGCCTGCGCAGCAAGCCTTCGCTCCTTCGCGTCCTACGGGCGTTCAACCGCGCATCCGTTTCACCCCGAGGCACTGCCACGGCTCCCCCTCGAACGGCAGAGGCTAGCGGTGCCGTCCAGGAGGTGCACTACACGTTCACGGGAGCATCGTCCGTTGCGTTCTCGTGGAAGGGACCTGCAAAGACAATCCGCTACGGCCTCACGAGGAAATACTCCTCGTCGGTCTCGGCGCAACCTGCGTCTCCGACTCCCATCTCGTCGGCAGGTCCGTTCTGGACGGCGCGCCTTCGCGCGCTCAGGCCGTCCGCCCGGTACCACTACTCGATCGGCGGTGGCCCCGATCGCATGTTCAGAACCGCGCCACAGGGCCCGTATCGCTTCGACGTGGAGGCCGATGTGGGTGCGTCGAGCAGCTGGGACGGAGTGGCGGCGACCCAACGCCAGATCGCGCTGGACAAACCATCCTTCGTCCTGGTCGTCGGCGACCTGACCTACGGCAACGACACCTCACAGGCCGACGTCGACCAACACTTCAACGACGTGATGGCCTGGAGTCGCGAAGCGGCCTACATGCCGGCCTGGGGCAACCACGAGTGGGACAAGTCGACGGATGACCTGCGGAACTACAAGGGCCGCTTCGTGATCCCCCACGGGCAAGCCGCCGCCTCTGCTCCCAGTCAAGGATGCTGTGGTGACGATTGGGGCTGGTTCGACGCCGGCGGCGTACGCTTCATCTCCTACCCGGAGCCCTACGGCAGCGCCACCTGGCCGGACTGGCAGGCCAGGGCCACAGCCGTCTTCGCCGCGGCACAGGCTGCGCCGGCGATCAACTTCATCGTCACGTTCGGCCATCGCCCTGCGTACTCGACCGGCTACCACGCCGGCGATCCCACCCTCGCCAAGATCCTCGGTTCGTTCGGGAATCGCTTCTCGAAGTACGTGCTGAACCTCAATGGCCATTCGCACGATTACGAGCGGTTTCAGCCGATCGATCGTGTAACCCACATCACCGCGGCCGGTGGAGGCTCGTCTCTCGAAACACCGTGGTCGGGCACGGATCCGCGCACCGCCTATCGCCTCATGCACCTAGAACATGTTCGCGTCGACGTCACTCCGACGGCACTCCGCGTCCAGGCAATCTGCGGCCCACCCTCGAGCGACGACCAGAGCAGCTGCCGCGTCGGGGACGTCATCGACTCGGTGACGATCAAACGGCCCGCCCGGTAGCGATCCCTCTCGGCCCTGAGCGTCAGCCCCCTACTTTGCCTTGCCGCCGACGAACTCGAAGGCGCCTCGGTCGACGAACGGGACGCGGCCCGCACCAGTGTTGGGTGCCCGACGGGTGTCGACTCGTCCGTGCCCCACCATGTCCCTTCCCGGCTGGCCCGGCGCGTTCGAATCGGCCGAGTCGATGCCGGGTGAGCGGGAGGTCAGACGATAGTTGCCGGCCGCAGGATTCACCCAGTCGGGGTTGGCCCAGATGCCACGGTTCTCCTGTCCGGTCGCGACGGTGAGGTCGTGCAGCGCCACGAAACCCGTGCCGGCCCAAACGACGAGGTAGCTCGGGTTCGCGGTCTCGGGGCTAGTCGGTAGGTTCGCGGTCTCGGGGGGAGTCGACAGGTACACGAGGTCGAAGTTCATCGTCGTTCCATCGACTGAATCGACATCCACGCGGATGTTCCCCTTCGAACGGGGACTGGCGACACCGTTGTCGACGGCGATGTTGTTCGCGATCAGGCTGTGACCCGACCCCCCCTCGATGTTTATTCCTGCCGTGCGATTGCCGTGAACCGTATTGGCGAGGATGCGCGCACCCGGGGCACGAAAGACGTCGATTCCGTGGTCGCCGTTGCCGTACACGACGTTGTTCGACACGAGAGCCCCGGTGGAGCCGGGGTACATCTCGATGCCGGAGTCCTCGTTGTCGTAACTGACATTCGCCGTCACGGTGTTGTCCGGCGCCTCGTACAGGCGGATCCCCGGCGCGCGACGGTCGTAGCCGCTGACGTTGTCGTGGGTGACGTTCTCGCGAACGACGTTCCGGGTTGCGCCGAAGGTCAAGAGAATGCCCGCGTAGCTGTTGGCGAATGACGTGTTCTTCGAGACCAGCGAGTCCGACACGTCCCTGAGGTAGATCCCCGCGGCCAGGGCCCCCGGCTGCCGTTTGCCGGACCGGCTGATCCGGTTTCGGGAGACCGTGACGTGCGCGGCGTTGATGACCGAAATTCCGTAGCCGGTGGTTCCGTCGATCGTGAATCCCGCGAGGGTGACCCAACTCGCGTTGGATACGTAGAACCCGTTGCTGCCGCCGGTGAGGGAGACCTTTCCTCCAGGTTCAGCAATGAAGGTGATGGGCGCACGCTGCGTGCCGGAGGTGTGAATTGCGACTCGCTCGCGGTATGTGCCAGCCGCTACGTGCACCGTCTGTCCTTGAACCACCTTGAGGGCCGCTGCGCCGATGGTGCAGAGGGGCTGGCTGGCGGTGCCAGTTCCAGTGTCGGTGCATCGGCTGTTCGCTTGCGCCACATGGAGTGTCGAGTCTGCAGACGCAGAGGCCGACGCCGAGGCTGAAGGCACGAACGACACAAATCCGATGATCACGAGCAGGCTGAGTACGCAGCGACGCGACATCCCCACGTGCAGTTTAGATGACCCGATTCCGCCATGCTGATCCTCGTTTCCCGGATGCACGTACGTTCCCGCAGCTTGCGGGCGCCGAGGGCGTCGCGGCGGGTGATCAGCTCCTCCGGCTCCGGCAGCGAGGCGCCCGTGCCCGCCGGGATCGCCGTCCTGCTTGCGCGTTGATTCTCGGCGTCGGGACTGCCGGGGCGAGCGGCCCGGGCCGCGGGCGTCCTGGACTTCTCGCCGAATCGGCGGATACTCTGGTGTGCGGGGATCAGGGGAGGGGAATGACCGGCAGTACGGAGTACGTCGTTGCGGCACATCCGACGGCTACCTACGAGGCGCTGCTTGCGGCGGCTCGCGAACGGCTCTTCCCGGTCGTTCACTCCGACGGGCGGCATCTCACGCTTACCTTGCGGCCCGGCGGCACCGACAGCAGGGAGATGCTCGTCCTCGTCGCCGTCCTCGATGCGGGACACGACCTCTCGAAGCTCGTCCTGACCGGTCGCGATGATCGGGATGGAGGCACCGTCGACCTCGGCGACCTTCCGGCGGGCCTCTTCGCGGAGGTCGAGCGACGGCTTCCCGGATCTCGTTCACCGACTGCTCGACGGGGCCATCAGGGCGTCTGAACCGGACGAGATCGTAGAGAGCGATGCTGTTGCAGCTCTACTCTCGGGTTGGCCACGATCCGGTCGCGTTCGAGCGCCTCCGGCGCGCGGTTCGCGGTCACCTCGGGCATGACGAGCGGGTAGCCGTCGCCGAGCCGGTAGGCCGACAACTTGTCGATGCAGATGGCGCCGGCGCTCGAGGCGACCGGCACGAGCTCTCGGCTCGCCCCGGTGCCGACGAAGAGGAAGAGGTCGACGTCGCCCGCTGAGAGTGCCTCAAGTGTCGCCTCCTCGACGAGAATCTTGGGCGCTGCGCGGTGAGCGTCCCGGATAGCTACCGGTCCGTTCGTTCCGGTCGGAGACCCTATCGACGGGTCTAGTCTTAGGTCTAGGTTTCCGCGGCGGGTCTCGCACCGGTCGCACGGTCGCCGCTAAAGTTGGCCGGTCGGCTCCCCGCGTTTCGGGGGTCGGTGTTCGGGAAGCAGGGGAAGCAGGAACACAGCGGAAAGCACGTCTCACCAGGGGAAGCATCGTGTGGTGGGTATGCTCGCGTCGCGCGAGACGGTGAAGCCGGGCTGCAGGTACGGCAGTCGCTTCTCGGATCGCCTACGGGAAGGCGGGATTTGGGGTTGATCGGGGGAACGGTGGCCGGGCGGGGTTTCGGCTCGAGGCGTGGCGGCGGGGGGACGGCTGCGTTGATCGTGGCTGTCGCGATCGCATTGGCCTCGGGGGTCGTGGGGCTGTCCGGGGCCTCGGCGGCGTCGAGTGTGCCGACGATCAGTGGTTTCAAGCCGTCGAACGGCCCGGTCGGCACGAGCGTGAAGATCTCGGGTACCAACCTCACCGGTGCGACGGTGGTCACGTTCGCCGGCACGGCCGCCTCCTACACGGTCAACTCGGCCAAGCAGATCACGGCGATCGTGCCTACGGGCGCGACGACGGGGGCGGTTTCGGTGACGACGCCGTTTGGGACGGCGACCCGCAGCACGTTCACGGTCACGACCGTGGTGCCGAAGATCACGGGCTTCGCTCCCGCGAGCGGCCCGGTCGGCACGAGCGTGAAGATCTCCGGCAGCGGTTTCGCGGGCGCGACCAGTGTGGCGTTCAACGGCGTCGCCGCGGTGTTCACGGTCGTGTCGGCTTCCCAGATCAACGCGACGGTGCCGCTCGACGCCACGACAGGGGCGGTCACGGTGACGACTCCGTCCGGAACGGCGACTCGAAGCACGTTCACGGTCACCGTCCCGACGTCGACGACGACCCTGTACGTCGCGGGAGCAAGTGCGGCGTGCTCGGATTCGGGCCCGGGGACGTCGTCGCAGCCGTTCTGCACGATCGGTGCTGCCGCGTCGAAGGTCGTGGCAGGGCAGACGGTGCAGGTGGCTGCAGGCAGCTATCCGGAGAATGTCACGATCTCGAAGGCCGGGACGGCGAGCGCGCCGATCGTGTTCACGGCCGCCGCGGGTGCGACGGTGACGGTGAGCGGCCAGGTGCACGGTTTCACGGTCACGAACGCGACTTGGATCACGATCAACGGCTTCACTGTCACCGGGACGACGGACAACGGCATCTCCGTGTCCGGCTCCTCGGATATCACGATCTCGGCGAACCACGTCAGCTTTGCGGGGCTGCCGGAGGCAGGGAAGACGAACTCAGGGATCCTGCTCAAGAGCAACACGACCAACTCGTTGGTGGTGGGGAACACAGCCGACCACAACAGCTACGCGGGCATCGAGGTGAACGGTGGCTCGACAGGGAATGAGGTGCGCGGCAACGTCACCTTCAGCAACGCCCAGCAGTACCAGCGCGCCGCGCCGGGGATCCGTGTCTATCAGGCACCGGGGAACACGATCGACCGGAACGTCAGCCACGACAACGAGGACTCCGGGATCGAGTCCTACAACGGCGCGAACAACACGCTGATCTACAACAACGTCACCTACAACAACGGCGACCACGGCATCGACGATCTCTCCTGTACCGGGCAACGGATCATCGGCAACACCGTCTTCCACAACGTCACCGCCGGGATCAACCTCGAAGGCCCCGCGGGCGCCGGTTCGACCGGGGGGACGATCGCCAACAACATCAGTGTCGACAACGGCATCCGCAGCCCCCGCACGCATAGCAACATCCGCGTCGACAATCAGTCGACCTCGGGCACCACAGTGGACAGTAACGTCGTGTACCTGTCCGGAGGCGTGTCCGACGTGATGTTGATCTGGAACTCGGTCAACTACACCTCGCTCGCTGCGTTCCAGGCTGCGACGGGTCAGGAGGCGCACGGAATCCAGGCCGACCCGGAATGGAAGGACCCGGCCTCCGGTGACTTCCACCTCCTCGCGGGATCGCCGGCGATCGACTCCGCCAACTCGGGGGTCAGCGGCCAGCCGAGCCAGGACATCGAAGCGCAGCCCCGCGTCGATGACCCTGCCACTGCAAACACAGGTTTGGGGCCCCGCAGCTACGACGACCGCGGCGCCTACGAGTTCCAGCCGTCGGAGTCGCCTCCCGGCCCGAGTGCGCGCCTGTCGCTCTCGCCGACCTCGGGTGAGGCTCCCGCGCTCGTCACCGCGGATGCATCTGCGTCGATCGACGCGACTCCGATCGCGTCGTACACGTTCGATTTCGGCGACGGTACCGTCGTCGGCCCACAGGCGGGCGCGACCGCGACGCACACCTACCAGGCGGTCGGCACCTACACGGTCACGCTCACCGTCACCGACACGGGCGGACTCAGCTCGCAGATCAGCAAGACGGTCAGCGTCACGGCGCCGGTCAATCTCGTCGGCAACCCGGGCTTCGAGACCGACCTCTCGGGTTGGACAACGGGCGCCTCGGGAACGAACGTCACTCTGACGCAGGTGGCGGGCGGCCACAGCGGTGGGTTCGCCGCCGCCCTGACCAACGTCGGCACGGTGAACACCGGCTGCACCCTGACCGACTCTCCCGACTGGGTTGCGACGACCACTAGCACCGGCACCTATACGGCCACGATCTGGGTGCGCGCGGACGCCCCGGGGCGGTCCTTCAGCCTTCGTTTCACGGAATGGCGATGGAGTGACGGTTTGAAGGTGGGCGAGGTCGCCTCGAGCGCAGTAGCGCTCTCGACCGCCTGGCAGCAGGTAACGGTCAGCTACACGCCGAAATCCCCCGGATTGACGCACCTCGACCTCAACGCCCTCACGACCGCCGCCACCAGCCCGCCCGGTGTCTGCTTCTACGCCGACGACGTCTCGATCCTTCGCGGGCCGACGGCGCCGGCCGATCTGCCGCCTGTGGCGGCGTTGTCGGTCTCGCCGGCGTCGGGCGCGGCGCCGTTCCCGGTGACCGCGGATGCGTCTGCGTCGAGCGACGGGGATGCGACTCCGATCGCGTCGTACAGCTTCGATTTCGGCGACGGGACGCCGGTCGTCGGCCCGCAGACGGGCGCGACAGCCACTCACACCTACACGACGAGCGGTACCTATACAGTCACCGTCACCGTGACGGACACCGGTGGGCTCAGCTCGCAGGCAAGCAGGACGGTCAGTGTCGCGGGTCCGACCAATCTCGTCGGTAACCCGGGCTTCGAGGCCAACCTCGCGGGCTGGAACACGTCGGGGTCGGGATCGAACGTCACCCTGACGCAGGTGGCGGGCGGCCACAGCGGCGGCTTCGCAGCCATGCTGACCAACACCGGCACCGTCAACAGCGGCTGCACATTGAACGACTCTCCCAGCTGGGTTCCGACGACCAGTGCAGGCACCTACACGGCCACGATCTGGGTGCGCGCGGACAGCGCGGGCCGATCCGTCATCCTCCGCATCCGGGAGTACAACAAGACCACCAGCGCCCTGGTCAATACCGCCACGAGTACGGTGATCCTCACGACCTCGTGGCAGCAGGTGACGCTCAGCTACACGCCGGCATCCCCCGGATCGACGTACCTCGACCTCAACGCCTACACGACCACGGCCAACAGCCCGCCCGGCACCTGCTTCTACGTCGACGACGTCGCGATCTACTACGGGTAGAGGCGGAGGCACCTCGCAGCTGAGCCCGTGACCGCCGGGCCGCCCCAGAGCGTGCGCCGCCCACTGCCTCAGAGCGGAGCCCGTCGGCTGCGGTCCAGCCATTAGGCTCGCACGGGGGTTGGCTCACCGTCGGAGGGTCTCGACCGCCTTCGGAGCGAGATTCGGGGCAGCGGGGTCAGCCGCGCGACGAGGTCGTCGACGGCAGAGCTGGGCATCGGGGCGAGGGTACTACCCCGTCTCGGACGTGCCCGCTGCGAACAATGCCGCCTCGGCCACGCGCTCGAGACGGTGCTCGACGATCTCCACGAAGACGACGAGTTGAGGCCGACGAGCCGGAGTCGCACGTCCGGGTAGCACCGCCGGAAGTCGGCGACGAGATCGGCGATCAGGTACGCGGACGCGGTGCCGAACATGCCGAACCCGCCGCACGACGCCAGTTGGCAGAGGTGGCGACCAGGTTCCCGGACGCGATCGCAGCCGTACTCGGCCACACCCACCGGCGTTGCTCGCCTGCCGCGAGGGGCACGCGGAGACGCCGCGGCTCGGACGGCACCGGCTCGGGCCGCCGCCAACACTCGTCAATCCCGGCGCGGTCGGGCAGTCTCGTGAGCTCAGAGTCCGGGCGCGCTTAGCCGTTCTCGACCTCGGGTCGGGCGACGTCGAGTTCCACGCGGTCGGCTACG
>AR_comb_assmDRAFT_10061940_pt1 | contig 12953 bp, 15 predicted proteins | sample ArasoioldDNA_FD_10543 | JGI IMG/M metagenome (IMG submission 10543) | reverse complement strand
GGACGGCAAGCCGTACGAGCATCCGACCAAGAAAAGGACCTACAAAATCGACGCGCCGAAGGAGAAGTGGCCCGTCATCTTCCACCGCGTCGCCGGGCTCCATCTGCGCAATCGACAGATCGTCGTTGACGGTCAGGAAGTTCCCGCGATCATTCCCGGCCTCGTCATCCACGCGGTGAGCAACTACGACTCCCAGAAGAAGAACGGTTCGGGCATCTACTTCTACATTCCGAAGCTCGAGTCGTGGCAGGAAGCGAAGCTTGTCGGCACGCTGCTGAAGGGCGTCGAACAGGCCATCGGCGTTCCGCGCGGCACCATCAAGATCAAGATGCTGAACGAGCGCGCCGAGTTCGCGCTGCAACAGGAAGTCATCGAGTGGGTGCTGCGCGAAAATCTGATCGGCCCGAACGTCGGGCGCTGGGATTACATCAACAGCCGCGAGGACATGTTCCACCACGATCCGTCGATGGTCTTCCCGAACCCATCCTCGGTAACGATGACGGAGCCGTCGATGTCGTACTACACGCGGCGGAACGCGCTGCTCGCGCTGCTGGCAGGCGCGATGCCGATTGGCGGCATGGCCGCGCAGATGCAGAACCCGCGCGCGCCCGAGAACGACAGCAAGGCGCTCCGGGATATCTGGTTCGACAAACTGCGTGAACGGCTGACCGGGCTCTTTGTGATTAACGGCAGGCTGCACGATACCTACCGTCAGAGCTGGGTGGCGACCGTCGCACCGAACTACGTCGCCGCCGGCAGGGAATCGCTGGTCTCGGACTACAACGATCTGCAGCAGGTCGTGGACAAGGCAACACCGCAGGAGAACGAACGGCTCGAAGCGCTAGGGTTGCTGAAGAACGGCAAAATCTCGCCCATGGAGCTGTCGGAGGCGGATCTCACCGTTGACAAGCTCTGGTCGCCGCAGGCGCGGCAGCAGCTGCTTGCGCGCCCGAACGGTCCGACGACGGAAGACGGCATGCGCTACGCGATGTACATGGCCACGGAGTTCATGTATCAGCAGCTGCACGGCAACAATGCCGCCGCGATAGACGACCCGCTCACCGGCAACCGCTTCATGAACGATCTGGCGACCTACGAGATCTTCTGGCACTTCCTGTATCTCACTGTGCTGCACGGCGCGGAACTGACGGATGACGGGAAGTATTCGAAAAAGGGCGAGCGCGTCACGCCCGAGCTGTTCGTCAAGTTGATCGACGAACGCCGCGAGACCGTCAAGGAGCTGTTCAAGAAGCTCAATCAGAAGTACGAGGACACCGACGCCGAGCTCGTGCTGCAGATTCTCAAGCGCCAGGTCGTCGACGACACGACTGGTAGGCTGCAGCCGCAGAGGCGCTGGATCAAGTACGGATCGCGCGTCCTCCTGTCGCTCATCGAACAGAGTGCGGCCGATCGCGAAGCGATCATGGACGCTATCTTCAAGAACACGCGCGAGCAGTTGCTGGCGCGCGTGCAGCAGGCAGGCGATGCACACAGCCGCGAGGTCGCGCAGAAGGCACTGCGCGCGCACGACTACGTCTACGACGTCTTCGAATCAGCTGAAGGCGTTGCCGCGTGAGCATGACCCGGAGCGGCGCGGGCCCTATTGGGTCCGCGTTCGTCGCCGATCTGCGCCGCATCGTCGGCAATGAAGGCATGGTGACGGAGCCGTTGGAGCTCCTCACCTACGAATGCGACGGGCTGCCGCATCTGCGCCATATGCCGCCCGCCGTCTGTCTTCCCTCATCCGCCGAGGACGTTCAGGAGGTCGTGCGTCTGTGCAATCGACACGACGTGCCGTTTGTCGCGCGCGGACACGGCAGCGGGTTGTCGGGCGGGGCGATGCCGATCGCCGGAGGGCTCGTCATCGGACTCGCGCGGCTCAATCGCGTGCTCGACGTCGATATCCCGAATCGCCGCGTGACGGTCGAACCAGGCGTTACCAATCTCGAGATCACCAGACAGGTCGCACCCTACGGGTTTTATTACGCACCCGATCCATCCAGCCAGCAGGTGTGCTCCATTGGCGGCAATGTCGCGGAGAACTCCGGTGGCGCGCACTGTCTGAAGTACGGCTTTACGGTTCACCACGTGCTGAGTGTCGAAGTGGTGCTGTCGAACGGCGACCTCGTCCATCTCGATGGCGCCATCGCCGATGCACCCGGTCCCGATCTGCTCGGCGTGCTGATCGGCTCCGAGGGCACACTTGGCATCGTGACGAAGATCACGGTCCGCATTCTGCGGAAGCCCGAAGCAGTGCAGACGCTGCTGGCGGCCTACGACAACATTCCTTCAGCCGGCACCGCCGTCTCAGAAATCATCTCGGCGGGAATCATCCCTGCGGCCGTCGAGATCATGGACGGTGTGTCGCTCATCGCCGTCGAAGCAGCTGTGCATCCGAACTTTCCGCCCGCCGAAGCGATTCTGATCGTCGAGCTCGATGGACCGGTCGCCGAAGTGCGCGAGCAGTTCGCGCAGGTCGAAGCCATCTGTCATCGCGCTGGTGCGACGACGGTTGAAGTGGCGCAGACGGAGGAACATCGCGCGCGCATCTGGAAGGGGAGGAAGGGCGCGTTTGCATCGATGGGACGCGTGACTCCGAACTATTACGTGCAGGACGGTGTCGTCCCGCGGACGAAGCTGCCCGAGGTGCTCGACCGCATCCGTCGGCTCGAGAAGCGCTGTGGTCTTCGCATTGGCAACGTGTTCCACGCCGGCGACGGCAATCTGCATCCGTTGATCTGCTATGACGAGAAGATTCCGGGTCAGTCTGAGCTGGCCGCGGAAGTTGGCGGCGAAATTCTTCAGTACTGCATCGACGCCGGCGGGTCGCTCACGGGTGAGCACGGCATCGGCGCGGACAAGGCCGAATACATGCCGAAGATGTTCAGCGCCGACGATCTCGACGTCATGCTGACCGTGCGCCGTGCCTTCGATCCGAAGGGGCTCTGCAATCCGGGCAAGGTCTTTCCGACGCCGCGCCTCTGCGGCGAAGTACCCGGTCCGTACCACGTGCATCCACTCGAGAAAGCGGGGCTCGCCGAACGCTTCTGATGGTTGGGATAGAGTCGTTCGACGGCGTCGCTCCGCGACAAACAATCGAGCCTGCATCCGCCGAAGACGTTGCGGCGACGCTCGCCGCGGCCTCGAAAGAGCGCGCGTCGGTCGTTCTTCGCGGCGGTGGGACGAAGATTGGATGGGGCCGCACGCCTGCGTCCGTTGACATCGTCGTCAGCACGAAACGGCTGAGCGCGGTTGTGGCGCACGAGCATGCGGACCTGACCGCTACGGTGCAGGCGGGCGCGCGGCTCGACGAGGTGAATCGCGTGCTCGCACGGCACGGCCAGTGGCTGCCAGTTGAATCCGCCTTCGACGAATCGACAATCGGCGGCGCGATCGCCACCAACGACAGCGGTCCGCTGCGGCATCGCTACGGTACGCCGCGCGATCTGCTCATCGGCATCCGCCTTGCGCTGACCGACGGACGGCTGATCAAGGCCGGCGGCAACGTGGTGAAGAATGTTGCCGGCTACGACGTTGGCAGATTGATGGCCGGTTCGCACGGCAGTCTTGCCGCGATCGTCAGCGCGACGTTCAAGCTGATGCCTCTGCCGGCGGCAACGAACACAGTTATCGCGACGTTTGGGCGTGCGGACGATTTGGTCGCGGCACTGGCGGCAATTACCAGCAGCCAGCTCGAAGCATCGGCAATCGACGTGCGCGCAGGTGGGTCGGCCACAGCCGGCCCCTACGTACTGGTACTCAAATTCGAATCGACACCAGGCGCCCTGAACGCCCACGTGCAGAAGGCGCGAGCGCTCATCGGCGGCGCTGCCACCGACATCGTCTCATCGCAATCCGAAGCGGATCTCTGGCGCGCGCACCTACGGGCGCCGTGGGCATCGCCGGGCATGGTCATCAGGTTCGCCTGGCTGCCGGCGTCGCTCGGGACCGTGCTGACCTTTCTCGGTGACCTGCGCGGCAGCGCCGCTGATGTCGAGTTCATCGGCCGCGCCGCGATCGGGTCCGGGCTGGTGCGCGTAGACGCCGACACGCTGGTGCAGCGGAACATCGTCGAGCGGCTGCGCTCGCGCACCGATGTCTTCCGTCACGTTGTCGTGCTGCGCGCCGATGCGCGGTTGAAAGCGCAGCTGGACGTCTGGGGACCTCTCGGCGATGCGGGAGCGCTTGGCGCATCGGTCAAGCACGCGTTGGATCCGAATGGAATTCTGAATGCGGGAAGAGGGCCGGTGTGACTGCGAATCCCGAATCCCGAGTCGCGAATCCCGATCGCGCCTTCCGAGGTCCAGACCAGCCATCGGCGACCCTCATCGACGCCTGCGTCCACTGCGGGTTCTGCCTGCCGTCGTGCCCGACCTATATCCTGTGGCAGGAAGAGATGGACTCGCCGCGTGGGCGCGTCTATCTGATGAAAGCGGGGCTCGAAGGGCGCGCGGAGATGTCGTCAACCTTCGTCGCACATTTCGATCGCTGTCTCGGCTGCATGGGATGCGTCACCGCCTGCCCGTCGGGCGTGCAGTACGGCCCGCTCATCGAAAAGACGCGCGCGCAGATCGAGCGTCACTACGATCGTCCGCCCGGTGAACGGCTGTTCCGCTCGATGCTCTTCGCCGTGCTGCCGTATCCATCGCGTCTGCGACTGGCGATGGTGCCGCTGGTGATCTTCGGGCCTCTGCTCCGCGCGCTCGCAGGGGTGCTGCCTCGCCGTTTCCGCTCGCTGATCGCGCTCGCGCCGCAGCCGTCACTTGCATCGATGACGACGAACGCACCTGTGCACACGCCGGCCGTAGGACCACCGCGCATGCAAGTGGCGGTGTTGACCGGGTGCGTGCAGCGGCTCGCATTCGCCCATGTCAACCGGGCCACGATCGACGTCCTTGCCGCGGAAGGTTGCACGGTAGAGGCTCCCGCCGCGCAGGGATGTTGCGGTGCGCTCTCGCTGCACGCGGGCAACATCGACCAGGCGCGTGAGCTCGCGAAACACAACATCGAGGTGTTCGAGCGCGCGAACGTCGATCGCATCGTCGTCAACGCCGCTGGCTGCGGATCGTCGATGAAGGAATACGGCGAGCTGTTTCATGACGATCCTGCGTGGGCTGAGCGTGCGAGCGCGTTCAGCGCCAAGGTGCGCGATGTATCCGAAGTGCTGACGGAGGTCGGCGATCCGCGGGCGACGCGGCATCCACTCAACGCTCGCGTCGTCTATCACGATGCGTGTCACCTGGCGCATGCGCAGGGCGTTCGCGCACAACCGCGTGCGCTGCTCGCCGCGATTCCGGGCGTCGAGCTGATGTCGCCCGCGGAAGCGGAGATCTGCTGCGGCAGCGCCGGCATCTACAATCTGGTGCAGCCCGAGCCGGCCGCGCAGCTCGGCGAGCGGAAGGCACGCAATATCGCGGCCCTCGAGCCGGACATCATTGCCACCGCCAACCCGGGGTGCATGCTGCAGATTGCCGCCGCCGGCCGGCGGCTTGGTTACGAGTGGAAGATCGTTCACCCGGTCGAACTGATCGATCAGTCAATTAAAGGGGGTCGTTAACCTCCGACCCCAATTTCTGTGGAGAGCGACATGTCGTACGGACCCTCAATCAGTCTCGAGAACGCGAAGAAGGTTGCCGCCGCCGCGTTGGCGGAGGTCCGCAAGAACAGCTGGACGATGGCGTGCGCGATCGTCGATACGAACGGCGACCTCGTGTACTTCGAGAAGATGGACGATACGCCGCTCGGCAGCACGATCGTCTGCCAGGAGAAGGCGCGTTCGGCGGCGCGGTTCAAGCGGCCGACGAAGGCGTTTCAGGACATGCTGGCGGCTGGCGGCGAGGGCGTGCGCGTGCTGCGCATCCAGGGCGCGGTTCCGGTTGATGGCGGCCTGCCGATCATGGTGGGCGGCAAAGTGGTCGGTGGAATCGGGCTGTCGGGCGGCACCAGCGCGCAGGACGGTCAGTGCGCCAAAGCCGGTGTCGACGCCGTCAGCTAATGCCGTCGGCTGGCGCCTACCAGCCGACGACTATCTCTTTCGATTGCGTGTTGAAGCAGACCGGCGTGCGGTAGATCACATCCATCGTTCGCGTCTTCGGGCTGACGTCGCGGATGGCGAGTGCCGGCGGATAGTTCGACGCCCAGTTCATGGTGCCGGCACCATCGTGCGCGCCGAGGAAGACGACTGACGGATTGAGCAGCTTGACGTAATCCACCAGGGTCGGGATGCCTGCTTCGAATCCGACGTAGGGAAGCAGCGCCACGTCGACGTTCGGCGTCTTCTGCGCCGCGGCGCGCTGCGCATCCGTGACCTTGCCGGCGCTGTCGATCAGCATCACGCGGAAGCCATTGCCGAAGGTAAAGAGGAAATTGTCCACGCCTTCGACGTTGATGCGCGGTTCCGTGCTGCCGCGCGCCCGTATAGCATCCGCCTGTTTCTTCTCCTCGTCGCTGAGCGGCTTGTCTAGCGATGCCTCGCGCAGCGTCGCGTTCTGTTTGTCGAAGAAGCCGGCGGGCGCGAGCAACGACTGGTCGGTGTGTGCGCCCTGGATTGTCTCGACCGTGACACCCGGATACTTCAGAACCTCTCCTGGCTTCGCGACCTTGTACTGATTCGCCGCCAGCCCCGCTTTCGCCGCCACCGCATCACCGAATGGCGCGCCCACAATGGGTGCGTTGAGGCGTTTGGCGATCGTTGGCGCGTCCGCGATGTGATCGAAATGCGCGTGGCCGACGAAGATCGCGGTCGCCTTCTTGATATCGGCCGGCATGACGCCGATCGGATGGCTGTGCGGCAGGCGATCGAAGTAGGCATTGAGCAGGAATACCTGATCTCGATACGCAAGCTCGTAATTCATCATGCCGAGCCAGCGCACGACGACCGTCTCCGCATTCTTCGGTGCAGGACCTCCTGCCGACACCGGCGTCAGGCTCTGACAGGCCGGATCCTGCCGCATCGGCCCTTTCGCGCCTTGCGCGGCCACAGACGTTCCGATAAGCGTCAACAAAGATGCGAGCGCGGCGGACCTAATTGCCGACATACAACTCCCTGGTCGTCGTATTGATGCAGACAGGAGTTCGCAGCAGCGGCGCAATCGCCTTCGACTTCGGGAACTCGTCGCGAATGGCCAGGTTCAGCGGCCCCATTGGCATATCCAGCATCCGGTTGCGATGGCCGTCATGGTGTGTCGGCATCATCACGGTAGGCTTGAACAGCCGCACGTATTCCATCGTGATCGGAATCGCCAGCTCACCGCCGTAATACGGAATGAATCCGAGATCGATGCTGCCTTTGCTCGCAACGATCTGCTTCTCAGCCTCGGTCGTGGGTCCGGCACTGTCGGTGTAGAACGCTTTGAAGCCATTGTCGAAGGTGAAGAAGTAGGCGATGGTGCCTTCCGTGATCAGCTTGTCGCGTTCTTCGGCAGTGAGCGGGACCAGTCCGTTCAACTTGCGATCGTGCGCCTGCTGCTCCGGCGTCAGTCCGCCCTTCAGCGCGCCAACCGCTTCGGCCGCTGCGCGGTCCTTGCGCATGTACTCGTCGGGGACGATGTTGTGATGCCCGAGCACGGCTTCCACCGTGAAGCCGTTGAATTTGAAAGTCTCGCCACCGAATCCTTTGACCACTGCCATCTTGCTGTCGGCCACGCGGCCCGTGCTGCGAATCCATTTCATCGAGATCGGATCCGCGACCACCAGCGCGTCCGTCTTCTGCGCGATCGACGGCGCATCCCACAGATGCTCGCCGTGCGCATGGCCGATGAGGATCCCGTTCACGTGCTTCGTCATCTCGTCTGGCGTGATGTTGTTGGACGCCCACCAGGCCAGCTTGTCGATGGCGGCATCGAGCAGCAGCACGGTGTCGCGGTAGGCGAGCTCGTAGTTCGACACGCCAAGGAAGCGCAGGACCAGCACGTCAGGATTGCGCGGCAGCGGACCTCCGGCGGCGGCGGGCATCAGCGTCTGACACGCCGGCTCCTGATCAAGCGGTAGGTACTTGCTCTGCGCGAATGCCGAGGAGGCGAGCAGCAGCGCAACGGCAAAGGCGGCAAAGCGCGGGAGCAGGTGCACGGGGGCCTACTCTAGCGCAGTCGCCGCCCAGCGCCCTAGGCCGGCGTGCGCGGCGGTCCGATGTGCAGCACGTCGAGCAGATGCGCTATTGCTGTCTCGCGATGCACTCTCGCCCAGGAATAAAGGACGAAGTAGCTGACCACCAGCGCCACCATGACCGCAATGGCGAGTGCGCGAAGAATCGTCGGCAGGAACATCACACCGAAGATTACGGGCACGAATAGAATCGCGTTGATCCAGATCAGAGCGGCTCCGTCAAAGGAGACGATATCGACGGGAATATGGGGACGAACCTCCTGCGACGGCGCATGCAGATCCTTCATAGGCCCTCCTGGTATCCGCCGGGCCGGCCTGAGGGCCGGCCTCTATATCGGTGCCCGCAAATCCTACGCCTACTCGTCCGTGGAGGGAATCTCCTTTCGGATCGTCTGCATGAGGTCGTAGACGTTGGTCTCGTTGGTCTGTTCCGTCAATTCCTGAGCTCGTCTGTCATCGTCGGTAGGCGGGGGTCGTCCAGTTTGCGCAAGCTGCAGCAGGACCGCACCACGTTCGTCATCGCCCATCGGTTCTCCACCATCCATGCTGCCGACCGACTATTGTGTTCGACGCTGGCCGCGTGGTGGCGCAGGGCACAGACGACGAACCGATGATGAGCAGCCCGCTCTACGCGCAACTCGCCGATCAACTCAAGGCGCCGGCGCAGCAGCAATTGCCTGCACTCACTGCAGCGAGATAGACTCCGCAGCGCTCCCTATGACCGCATTAGTCGAAACGATCTGGTTGTTCGTGCGGGGCAGTGAGTCTGTAAGAGTCATCCGCGCAGCGACACCGGAAGGCCGTGCTCGGCTGCTGGTCTACGGCCCGGGGAACACGCAGGCGACGCACGAATTTCAGGACACGGTGACATGCATGCAGCGTGAATCGGAAATCGAGCTCCAGCTCGTCGCCGATGGATTCACGCTCGAGCAGTTCACCGATCGCCGCAGCGGATTGGATCGACGAGCGACGTCTCGCGAGGGCGATCGTCGCCGCGACGCCAACTAGTTCCCCTCGAGGGCCGCGATTTTCTTGTCGAGGTCGGCGATCGCCTGCTCGAGCATCGCGCGGTGCGCCGGGGCGCATGCGTGCTGCAGATCCGCCAGCGCACGCGTCCGCGCGAGTGATAACGTCGCGCGCTGTGAACGTCGCGCCGCGTCTTCCGCAGTAATTTTCGGCGCCTTCACGTGTTGATTCACCGCAGCGTCCTGCTGCGCTTCGACCGCTTTGCTTTCCCATCCTCTTGCCATCTTCCAATTAGACCGCAATCAAACCGCGGAGGCGCGAAGAACACGGGCAAGAGCTCAGGTTTACGCCTTGCTTACGGGTATGCGGAGGTTAGCTGATGAGGAGATTTCCGCTTGATACCGACGAAGATCCCGCGCGCACTCCGCCGCAGACGGAAAGCAGCGAGGAACGTGGTTTCAGCGACGAGGACACGCCGCAGGATTTCGGCGAGGTCGAAGAATTCGAGGATGAGGAGGACGGCGACATCGCCGACGAGACGCCGGGACATCGCGGCTGATCACCAGTAGCCAATCATGCGCCCGCAGGTGACTGCCGTCAGCCATGCGGTCAATGAAACCCCGCCGAAGATCGCCAGCTGACGCCGCTCGCGCGGCGTCAGCGCCCGCAGGCGCAGTTCGTGCCATGCCGGCGTCACATTCAGCACGGCTGCGTTAATGACGCCGATCGCAATCGCTGGGAACTTGATCAGCAGAAACGGATTGTCGACGTAGGCAGTGGCTTTCGTCGCCAGCATGGCAGCGCCTGTGGCTACGGCGATGACGAACCCGGTCATCGCAACCGGCATCACCGCGGACGCAAGGTCCGCGATGCGCACGCGGCGGCTCCAGACGCCAAGCAGGCGCAGATCGAGGACCAGAACAGAACCAAAGAGCGTGGAGACCGCGAGGATGTGCGTGAGGTTGACGATAGCGTAGGTCCACGGACCGGACTCGCGCATCCAGTGCCCGAGTCCGGTTTGTTCAATCCAAAACAGGACGTCGCGCAATGCGCGCTATTCCATGCCCGGATAGACGTCGTATAGCTTGCCGTTGTAGGTCAGCTTGGTGACCTTGATCTCGTAGGTGTTCTGACTCTTGTTGCGGTGGCCGTGCACCATCACGGTTGCGCCGACCGGAATCAGCTTCTCGGTTACGCCGGACTGCTGCGTGCGGGCCGGCGGCGCCATCGTCACGTCCCAAACGTGCCCCTGCGCGTCCTTGATCTTCATCGTCGCGTGCGGGCCCGCGAGGCTGACGGCGGTCGTCACGGTGCCGGTCACTTCCGAGATCTTGTCTTCGTTGCCGCCCCAGCCGTGATGCGCGAGCGCGGGCAGCGCGGACATCATGAACACGGCAGCGAGCAAGGCGACTTTCTTCATCGCGTACCTCCGTTGGGAGCAATTGTACCGGGATTTTCCGGCTGCACGATCCATTTGACGCGCGAACATAGCGTCGAGTCTTCGCCTGCACGGCCGATCAACTGGACACCCACGGGAAGACCGTTGACGCTGAGCAGCGGCAGTGAGAACGCCGGCAATCCCAGCCACGACGCGTACGACGGGAAGGTACGGCTCCCCGTGAATACGAGGCCTTTCGGTGCGGGTCCGGAGCAGGCGAGCGTAATGAAACCATCACAACGGGCAAGGACGGCCGCAGCGGCGTGCTGCAGACGATGACGCGTCGCGAGCAGCGACTCGTAGTCAGTGGGAGTCATCTCGCGGCCGCGCTCGACGAGCTCGCGAATCTTCGAACCGATCATTTTCGGACCATAGCGTGCGAGGTAATCTTCGAACGGCCAGCGCATCTCGTAGGCAACCAGGTCCATGTGGCCATCGAGATCCTTCTCGAATTGCGCTTCGAGCGCCGCCACCTCCGGATCTTCGTTCCGCGATGTGACATCGATGCCTCGAGCCTTGACCCTGTCGATGCACGCATCGAATGCCGCACGCGTGTCGGCATCCGTTTCCGCCCAACCGCGCGTGTACAGGCGAATCAGCTTTCGTGGCTGACGTGGCGCAGGCACCGATTCCTGTGCTCTGGCGAGCAATCCGACGCCTGCACTCGGAATGCCGGCGGAAATCTGTACGGCAACCTGCCACGCATCGTCCACGGTCGCGGCGATGACGCCGAGATGATCGGAGGTCGCCGACAGCAGATGGATGCCGCCCGTGTGCAGCGCGTTGTGAGTTGGCTTGTAGCCGACGACGCCGCAGTAGGCGGCAGGACGGAGAACGGATCCCTGCGTCTGCGTTCCGAGCGCCGCCGGCACCATGCCGCAGGCGACGGCCGCGGCCGATCCACTGGAGGATCCACCTGGCGTGCGCGACACGTCGAAGGGATTGCGCGTCGGGCCCGAGCGCCCGATCGCGAATTCGGTGGTGACGGTTTTCCCGACGATCACGGCGCCCGCGCGTCGAAGCGCGACGACGCACGCCGCATCGGACTTCGGCCGCCACCCTTTGTAGATTGGCGAGTTCATCTGCGTCGGCATGTCAGCCGTCGCAATGATGTCCTTGACGGCAATCGGGCAGCCGTCAATCAGCGAGAGCGGCCGTGCCGCTTTGTAACGGCGTGACGCGGCGTCGGCGGCCTTTCGCGCCGCACGCACGTCGAGCGTCACGAACGCGTGGATGGACTTGTCGTGCTGTTTGACCGCGGCAAGGCACTGTTCGAGGAATGCGCGCGGCGTCGTGCGGCCGTCGCGAAATGTCGCGGCGGCGCGCACGAACGAGATGGGCTCAGGCTGGTTGCGTGGCACCGAGTTGCTGTTCGAAGAACTGAATCGTCCGCTGCCAGGCTTGATGCGCGGCATCCTCATTCTTCTTGAGGCCAATCGTCTGGATGATCGGGTCGTCGCTGGCGAAGGCATGGCCCGCGTCGTAGCGATAGAACTTGTAGTTGACGCCAGCCGCCTTCAGTTTCTCTTCGAGCTGATCCACCACCTCGATTTTGAAGAACCCGTCGTGAATGCCGAAATGGCCCATCAACGGCGCCTTGATAGCGGCTGCGTTCACGTACTCGAGCGGCGGGAACCCGTACCACGCGACCGCGGCGTCGGTTTCCGGGACGAAGCACGCCGCGAGGATCGTCAGCGCGCCGCCCATGCAGTAGCCGGTTACGCCCACTTTCGGGCTCGACTGCTTCAGGTACTGCACCGCACCGCGAACGTCCTGGCCCGCGGCGTCGCCGAAATTGAGCCCGGTCATCAGATGCTCGGCTTCCTTCGCATCGAGACCGACCTTGCCGCGATACAGGTCCGGAACAAGCGCGAGGAAACCTTGCTGCGCGTAATGATTCGCGACGTTCTTGATGTGATCGTTGACTCCCCACCATTCCTGAATGACAACGAGACCGGGGGCGTTGCTGGCGCCCTTCGGCTCAGCGTAGTAACCGGAACACTCTTTTCCGTCGGGACGTTTGTAGGTAACTGTGCTCATGGCCGCCGATCTTACATTAGTGATTTGCGATTAGTGATTAGTGATTTGCGATTGGTGATTAGTGATTAGTGATTGGTTATTGGTGAGTTGACATTCGATGATTCGTGATTAAGGACCGGAATGACAAATCACAAATCACTAATCGCGAATCATCTGATTACCTGCAGCTGCCCGATGGTGAGCCGCATCGGCCCGAAGCTCGGTGTGCCGAAGCGGCCAGCGTCGATGCCGACTGTGCCATCGAGCTGATAGGCAGCCGTGCCGCCGACCGCCAGCCGTCCGATTGTGCGGCTGAGCGCCGGCACGTCTGCAAAGCTGATCGAGAGATCGAGAGGAACGATCGTCTGCTGACCGGCCGTCAGCGGCAGGCCGAGTGGGAACTCGCCGCTCGCTGCATGATTTCCTT
>AR_comb_assmDRAFT_10045304_pt1 | contig 12955 bp, 10 predicted proteins | sample ArasoioldDNA_FD_10543 | JGI IMG/M metagenome (IMG submission 10543) | reverse complement strand
CCCGCCCGGCGAGCCGCGCCCGCGGGCGACCATCGGCGCCAACAAAATCAGTCGGCCCGGACCGAGGGGTGGAGTTGGCGTTCGAAATCATCGGTATCCCGGCCCTGCAGATGTCGCTCAAGGAGTCGGCCGACCCGATCGCGGTTGGCCAGCGCACGACGTACACGATTCGCGTCAAGAATGCGGGATCACTGGCGGCCAGGAAAGTCGTCGTTTCGGCCGAAGCCCCCAAGCAGTTGATGAAAGCGGTGAAGGCAACCGGCCCGGGCTCCCAGGGACGAATCAGTGGAAATGAAATTACCTTTCCGCCGATCGATTCGCTGGCCCCGAACGCGGAGGCGACCTTCACCATCGAAGTGGAAGCCCTGATGCCTGGCGACGCTCGATTTCGGGCGGAAGCCCGCAGCGTCCTCTTGGCACAGCCGCTGCGCGCCGAGGAACCGACGCGCATTCTCGGTTCCGAATCGCGACCGCCCGGTCAGTAGGAGTCTTGCCCGAGGTTGCCGTGTCTGTGACTCTGTCGAGTGGCGATGATGCCCGCGAGGCCCCTACCCCGCCCGATCGGCGGTCCGTATCCCATCCGTATTCCGTCGTGCCCACTTCCGCCCATGAGGCGGACCGGGTCGCACTCGCCACGCCGATTCGAATCGGAGTCATGCACGCCGCCGCCCCGACGCTTCCAACCGTGCTCGAACGGCAGATGTGGCAGCTGTTCCGTGATTTCTTCGACCTCGCCGAGCGCAAGCGTCGCTGGCGCGTCGCCGACGACATCCCCTGGGAACAGTGCAACCCAGCGCTCAAGCCCGTCATCGCCGACGTGGTGGAGACGTTCTGCGCCGTCGAGCTGTTCCTGCCCGACTACTCCGCGAAGATCCTCCCGGTCGTTCGGCACAGCAAGGGCCGCACGTGGTTCTACGCCAACTGGGGGTACGAGGAATCGAAGCACTCGATAGCCCTGGGCGACTGGCTGCTGAAGTCCGGCCAGCGGACCGACGAGTACATGGCCGACCTGGAGGAAAAGGTCTTCGCCCGCGAATGGAACTTGCCGCAAGACAATCACCTCGGCATGCTCGTCTACGCCATGGTGCAAGAAGAGGCCACATTTGTTAACTACCGCAACCTCCGGGAGCGGTGTCAAGCGCTCGGCGGCGACCCGGCTCTGGAAAAGGCCCTGAGCCTTCTGGCCGTGGACGAAAAGGCGCATCACTCCTTCTTCCGCGACTGCCTGAAAATCTATCTCGAATACGATCGGGAGGCCGTGGTTGAGCAGCTCCGCCGGGTGATGAACGACTTCCAGATGCCCGCGATCCACGACCTTCTGGATGAGAGCCCGCGGCGGATCGCCGCGGTCCGGGAGCTGGAACTGTTCGACGCGAACATGTACTACCGCGAAGTTTACCTGCCGATCGTTCAATCTCTGGGCATCTCGCGGCAAGAAATGCGCTCGCCGATGCGCGAAAAGAAGTCCCTGCGGGTGGCCTGAGGTCCGGGGCGCGCCTAACAGTATGCGCTCCCTCCCTCGGGAATGTCGGTATGACTCCTTTGCAATCACTCATTGCGTCGGGTACGAAGGTCTGGCTCGACTCGATTGACCCGGACGAGATTCGCCGGAACGCCGCTTGGGGTGTCACGGGCGCCACGTCCAACCCGATCATCGTGTCGGACATCGTGCGCACCGGGCACTTCGACAAAGAGCTGTCGCAATTCCTCCGCGACGGATTGGGCGACGACGAAATCTCCTGGCGGCTGACGGACTTGCTGGTCCAGCGCGCCCAGACCGTGTTCGAGCCGATTTGGGCCCGGACACGCGGCGATGACGGGTGGGTGAGCTTTGAATTGGACCCGCTGCTGGAGGACTCGGACAACACCCTGTCGGCGGCGGCCCGAACGGAGCGCTACATCGAGCTGGGCAAGAAATGGTCGCTCGGCCGGACGAACCGGATGATCAAGGTCCCGGCCACGCCCGCCGGGATCGCCGCCATGGAAGAACTGGTCGCCGCCGGGGTAACGGTGAACGTCACTCTGATCTTCACGGAAGGCCAGTACCTCGCGTCTCGCGACGCCATCTGGCGCGGGGCACTGCGGCGGATGAACCGCGACACGTTCAAGTCGGTGTACAGCATCTTTGTCAGCCGGATCGACGTGTATACCGAAAAGCACATCCCCGAGCTGTCCCCCACGGCCCAGGGCCAAGTCGGGATCGTGAATGCCAAGCTTATCTGGCAAAACAACCAGCAGTTCTGGGCGGACAAGGCACTCAAGCTCAAGCAAGAAATGATCTTCGCGAGCACCGGGGTCAAAAAGGCCGGTGACCCGCCGTGGAAATACGTCGACGCCTTCGCCGGCTCAGACATCGAGACCAATCCGCCGAAAACCAACGCCGACGTCCAGGCCAGCGGTCGCAAATTCACGCGCCAGGTCGATCAGCTTCCGCCTCGCGAGATGGTGGACGAGATCATCAGCAAAGTTGACATGGCCAGGTTGGAAAAAGTGCTGATGTCGGAAGGCGCGATCAAGTTTGCCAACCCGCAGAAGGAGCTGATCAAGCTCATCGCGTCGAAGCGCGCAGCCACGAAATAGAAAGGACTACTTGCCCTTCGCCAACTCCAGCGACGCCCAGAGCGAAGGGTCTTCGGCGAACGGGAAGTCGCTGTCGGGCCCCGGGGTCTGTTCCCCCTTCTCGAAGTCGCGGACCGCGTAGAAGACGCCGAGCCTCGGGTACTGTTCCGGATCGAATCCGCTCAATACGTTTCCGCTCAGGAACGCCTCGATCCGGTAGCCTCTCTTGATCCGCTCATACCGAAACGGCACGTCGTTGCTGGTGGCGAGCGAAGCGTCTTGAAGCGCGCGATGGATTTTGGTCTGGACGAAAGCGGGCTCATCCTTGTCCGGTCCGCCGCCGGCCGCGAGGAAGTGGAACTGGTGACAGGTGCGCGTCGCCCGGTGCCCGGTCCGGTCGCCGCGCGTGTCGATCCAGAGGGTGATGCCGTCCGACTGCCGCGGTCGGGCCGCGTCCCCGATCGGGGGGTTGTCTTTCCCCTTCACCTCGACGGATAGGCCGAGTCCCGTCTCGTTCCAGCCGAGTCGGACGTCGGCAAAGTTCGGCGCCGCATCCAGATCCGCGAACGGGTCCAGACGGGCCCCTTCCGGAAGCTCGATGAGCGACTCCTCGTCGTCGCTCGGCATGTTCTTGACGTACGGGCAGGCGTAGAGCAGGCGGACGAGGAAGCGATTCGGGACTAAGGGCATTAGCTCGATCCATTAACAGGACTTGTTAGTCCCCGTGTGGGACGCCGTCAGTCACCGCCTTCGGCGGCGTGTTCAACAGGCTCCGCTCCAGCACCTCGCGGGCCTTGTCGAACTCCGGCTGCCACGTGATCTCCGGCTCGCCGAATTTCATGCAGTCGCGGACTTTCTCCAGCGTATTCCGCGCCATGTGCGGGCACTTGTTGCAGGCGCAGGTAATCCCCGGCACCGGAAAATAGCGGTGCTGCGGATGTTTCGTCTGGAGCTGCCACATCATGTTCGCTTCCGTGGCGACCAGGAAGTCCGTCGGCTCCTTGTAGGTGCCGACGTGCTTGATCATTGCCTCCGTTCCGCCGACAAAGTCAGTGTGCTCCAGGATGTTCCGCGGGCATTCCGGGTGAGCGATCGTCTTGGCGTGCGGCATTTGCCGTTTCAGCTTCAGGAGATCCTGGACGCTGAAGATCTCGTGCACCATGCACGAGCCGTCCCAGAGGATCATCGGCCGCCCGGTGACCTCGCTCAGGTAGCGCCCCAGGTGCTGGTCCGGGACGAACAAGATCTCGAGATCCGCGGGCACGCGGCGGATCACCTCCTCCGCGTTGCCGGACGTGACGACCCAGTCGGAGAGCGCTTTCACCGCGGCCGAGCTGTTGATGTAGGTCACCGTCTGGAACTTTCGCCCGTTGATCCGGAGCATCTCCTGGTAGCGGGCCAGCTTGTCGGCCGGGCATGAATCGGACAGGCTGCACCCGGCCTGCAAATCGGGAAGAAGAACCTTCTTCTTCGGGTTCAGCATCTTGGCCGTCTCGGCCATGAAGTGCACACCGCAAAACACGATGACCGGGGACGACACCTTGGTCGCCTCGCGGGCCAGCTTCAGACTGTCGCCCGTGATATCCGCGAGTTCCTGAATCTCCCCTTCCTGGTAATAGTGAGCCAGGATCGTGGCGCCGATTTTCTTCTTCAGGCGCTTGATCTCGGTCACCACGTCGTCGACCACGGCAATGCTCATCTTGGTGCCCTCCTCTAGCCCACCTCGTCGGATCGCCAGACGCGATAGCCAAAGCCGTTCAAATCGATGTCCTCGCCCCGCTCACCTTCGCCCGGGTTGGCCCGGTCCAGGCTCAGCCGCAGGAACGCCCAGACGGACGCTTTTTCGCCGGCGTGGTCGTAGCCGTGCGCGTCGCAATCCGCCTCGACCATCCAGCGCCAGGACCGCCGGTCGGTCCCGGTGTCGCTGGCCTCCTCCTGCCAGCCCTTGAGCACCCGTTCCGCCATCTGGATGGCGGCCCGGTACACCTTCGAGTCTGTGACGTTGAGTCGCAGCTCGTCGGGGGCCTTGTCGAACTCGACGTTGGGCAGCGCCTTGATCGATTCGAACAGGCGGTGCTCCAGCGCGGAACAGCGCCACGGGGACCAGAGGTAAAACGTCACCCCCGGCCCGTCAAATGTCATACCGTACAGGTCGATCTTCATTACGCACTCGCGTGGGCTCTACTGCCATTTTAAGGCGGACGGCCAGATCAAACGAGCGATAGGCCTTTCGCCATTTCCCGCCGGATCTGCTCAAACGGCTCGACGCCGACCGACAAGCGGATTAATCCGTCGGTAATCCCCTGCCGCCGTTTCTCCGCTGGGCTCTCGTAACGGTGCGACGTGGTGTCGGGATGGCTGATTGTCGTTGCGTAATGGCCCAGCGAAGGGCTAAACGGGATTTTCGGGGCCTGCCGCATGAACTGGTTGACCGCATCGCGGCCGCCGGCCAGCTCGAAGCACATCATGTGACCGAAGAACGATCCGAACAGGCGCTGGGCAATTGCGTGATCCGGGTGATCCGGCTGCCGGGGGTAAACGACGCGGTTGACGCCCGGCTGCCCGGCCAGCCAGTCCGCCAGCACCGCGGCGTTCTCCGACGACGCCCGCACCCGCCATTCGAGCGTCGGCAGCCCCCGGTCACACAGCCAGCAGTCAAACGGGTTCGGCGCCAGGCCCCAGGTACTGACGATCTGTTGCAGCGCCGGCAGCAACTCAGGATCATTGCCGACCACGACTCCGAGCGTGACATCCGAATGCCCGCCGATGACCTTGGTCAGACTTTCCATGACCAGGTCGGCTCCGTGCTCGAGCGGCCGGTACAAGACGGGGGTGGCGAATGTGTTGTCCACGACGAACTTCGCCCCGTTCGCGTGGGTAATCTCGGCCAGGGCTGGAACATCCACGGTTCGACACAGCGGATTGGACATCGTCTCGACGAACAAGACTCGTGCCGGCTCCGCGAATGCAGCGCGGACGGCGTCCAGGTCATTACAGTCCACGATGCTCGTCTTGACGCCGAACCGGTTCAACTCCTGGCGCAGCAGCTTGACGGTCCGGCCGTAGAGCCGATTGCTGGCAATGATCCGCTGACCCGCGGAGACGTAGCCCAGAAACGAAGCCGAAAGCGCCGCCATCCCCGAACCGCACACGATTGCCCAGCGAGCCGACTCCAGCGCGGCGAGCTTATCGGCCAGGATTTTGGAGTTTGGATGCCCGTCGCGGGCGTAGATGAACCCGCGCTCGTGCCCGTTGGTCACGCGGTCGAGGGCATCGAGGTCGGGCAAGTTGTAAACCGAACTCGGATACAGCGGGGTAGCGAGCGGGACCGACGGGCCGAGCAGTGGATCGGACATTGCTCATCCGGGGTTAAGAGACGGGGTCATTGTACTTGCTGGAGCAGATCTTCCCGGGCCGGGTTCGCGGCCGGTTTTCGTGAAACCCCTGGTTTGCGCCTGGGGTAAACTGGACGACTCACCCACTCACGCGCCCCGAGGGTGGTAACAAATGCGCTCGCTCCTCTCTCTTTGCGCGGCAATCGCCCTAACTGGGTTCGCAACCGCCGCCGATAATAAAGACCCCCTCCGCTTCCTTCCGGACAGCACGGACGTCGTCCTGAAAGTCGAGAAGCCAAGAGCGCTCGTCGATGCCGTCGTCAAACACGACCTCGCGAAGCAAGCACAGGAATTGCAGATCGTTCGCGAGTTCCTCGATAGTGCGAATGCGCGAAAGTTCTTCCAGCTCGTGGCGCACTTCGAGAAGGAACTCGGCGCGCCGTGGCCGGAGCTGATCGACAAGCTCGCCGGCGGTGGCATTGCGGCCGGGCTCAAGTACGGCGGCGACGGGGCTCCGTTCCTGCTCATCCTCCAGGGGACCGACGAGACGACCGCAACCCGGTTCTTTGACATGGGCCTGTCGCTCCTCGAAGAGGAAATGACCCGCCAGGGCGCGAAGGAAAAGCCGAAGCGCAAGACATACCAGGGGGTCGAGTGCGTTCAGCTGGATAAAGAGTTGCTCGTGGCGCGGGCGGGCGACGCGATCTTGCTGGCGAACAAGAACGAAAGCCTGAAGGTCGGCATCGACCAATACCGCTCGAGCGCCAAGGACCCGAAGGCAAAGAGCATGGCCACGTCGTCGGCACCCAAGGACGTCGCGGGCATCCTGCCGACCAACCCGGCCGCGTGGCTCTGGCTCAATCTCAAGCCGGTCAAGGAGTTTCCCCAGGCGAAGGAGCTGTTCAAGAATCCGCGGAACGACATCGCTCAAACTGTCTTGTTCGCCGGCTACCTCGACGTGATCCGTCGATCGGACTTTGTCGCGGCGGGGCTCTACCAGGACGGGGGCGACTTCCGCTTCGCGGTCCGCCTTCCAGCCGGGCGCGACGGCATGTCCACCGACGCCGAACTACACCTGCCGCGCGACTTGAAGACCAGCGGCACACTCCCGCTCCTTGAGCCGAAGGGCGTCCTCTTTTCGCACTCCTTCTACTACGATTTCGACACGCTCTACCAGAAGCGCGAAGCGATCATGCCCCCCGAGGTGGCCAAGCAGTTCGCCGAGGGGGAAAAACAGATCTCGCGGTTCCTGATCAACACGACCCTGTCGAAGTTCCTCAGTCAGAGCGGGGTCTATTACCGGCTCGTCGCGGTTCAACCCGAAAGGGTCCCGGACTACAAGACCGAGCCGGACCAGAAGCTGCCCGCGTTCGCCGTCGTCCTGTCCATGCGCGACCGGGCGTTCGCCAAGTCGATGAACGCGCTTATCAAGGCCGCGGCGCTGGCCGTCAGCGGACAGGCGTCTTTCCGGTCGTGGGAGGAGGAGATCGCGGGCGTGCCCACGTTCGGTTACTCGTTCCCCGAGGAGGGCAAGTTCCCGGACGATCCGCTCAAGGCCCGGTTCAACTACCAGCCGACGTTCGCCGCCGTGAAGAACCAGTACATCCTGGCCTCCAACAAGGGCCTCTGTCGCGAGCTGATTGGCATCCTCGAACAAGAAGACTGGTCGAAGGTCGCGCCGCAGAACATGCAAATGCGGTTCTACGCCTCGGCGCTGGGACAGTACGCCAACGTGGCCCCCGAGCAGGCGCTTGCGGGGACCATCGTGGCGCAGGCCCTGAAGGTCGGGGAAGCCCGCCAGCAAACCGACGCCCTGTTCGCCTATCTGCAAAAGCTTGGCACGATCCAATTGGAAACGGACTACGCGGCGAATCAGTTCCGGCTCGACCTCCACTGGAAGACCCGGAAGTAGGATGACCTTTCGCGGGTGCAGCAATGGCCAACACGATCGACCCCCGGACCGCGTGGGAGCCCTACTCGCCCTCGCCGAAGAACCCGTGGGACCTGCGCAAGGTGGGCCACGTCTATCGGCGGGCCGCGTTCGGCGCGTCGTGGGCGGAACTCGAAACCGGGCTCGAGCGCGGCCCGCGGCGGCTGATCGACCAGCTCCTCCAGGGCGGGCAACCCTCGCCTATCTACGATGCCGAAACCGAGAAGTTCCTCACCGGCGCCGCCAGGAAGTTCAACGTGGGCGCGCAGGCCTCCGCCTGGTGGCTGTATCGCATGCTCCACGGCCCTCACCCGCTCAAGGAGAAGTTCACCCTCTTCTGGCACAACCACTTCGCGACCAGCGACGCCAAGGTCAACAACGCCGGCTACATGGTCGGCCAGTACGAGTTGATGCACCGGCATGCTCTTGGCAACTTCGGCGAGTTGCTGCAAGAGATGTCCAAGGATCCGGCCATGATGGTGTGGCTGGACACCGTCCAGAGCAAGAAGGGTCAGCCGAACGAGAACTATGCCCGCGAGCTGATGGAACTCTTTTCGCTCGGCATCGGCAATTACACCGAAAAGGACATCCGCGAAGCGGCCCGCGCCTTCACCGGTTGGGAGATCAAGAACGGCAAGTATTTCAACAACACCGGCCAGTTCGACGCGACGGAGAAGACGGTCCTCGGCAAGACGGGCAACTGGAAGGGCGAGGACATCGTCCGCATCTGCCTCGACCAGCCGGCGTGTTCCCGTTTCATCGTCCGCAAACTCTACCGCTTCCTGATCAGCGAGTCCGATGCGCCATCGGCCGAATTAGTCGACCCGTTGGCGAAGCAATTCGCGAATGGCTACGACTTCGGCAAGCTCGTCGAGACGATGCTGCGGTCGAACTTGTTCTTCAGCGAATACGCCTATCGGGCGCGAATCAAGTCCCCGGTGGATTACGTCCTAGGCATGGCCCGCGCGATCGAAGCCCACATGGGCACTCAGAGTAACACTGTAAACCTGACGACCGCGCTGGAAAACCTCGGCCAGAATGTCTTCCACCCGCCGTCGGTCAAGGGCTGGGACGGCGGGCAGACCTGGCTGAACGGGCAAACTCTCCTCTTCCGCCAGAACTTCGCACTCGACATGGCCCGCCGGCCAGCGGGGTACAAGCTGCCCTCGACCGCCTTCGCCCTGGCCCGTGCCCACGGCAAGAACGATGATCAGGAGTTGGCGGCGTTTTTCCTCGACTTGTTCTTGCAAGGGGACGTGCCCGAGGAAACAAAGAAGAGAGTACACGACTACGCCAAGACCGCCCGCGATCAGAAGTTGCCCGCGTACTGGACCAAGCAAGACATCGCCGAACATCGCGTCATCAGCCTGTGCCACCTGGTGATGACATTGCCGGAGTATCAGTTGGACTAAATGGTTCACCACAGAGACACTGGGGCACAGAGAAAACACCGAGATCTCACTCTTCGCTGTGTTCTCTGTGTCTCTGTGGTGAATTCCTCGGGAGACACGAATGACCACCCGTCGCGAATTCCTCAAGGTATCCTCTCTCGTCGGCCTCGGGGCTACCGTCCCGACCTTCCTGGCCCGAACCGCGTTTGCCGCACCCGACGCGTCCAGGCCCGGAGCCAAGGACACGATCCTGGTCGTCGTCCAGCTCACCGGTGGCAACGACGGGCTCAACACCGTCATCCCGTTCAAGGACGAGCTGTACGCCAAGTACCGCCCGACCATCAAGATCCCGACCGACCAGCTCAAGAAGATCAACGACTCGATCGGCCTGCACCCGTCACTCGACGGGCTCGCCGGGCTACTCGAGGACAAGGCATTGTGCGTGGTCCAGGGGGTCGGCTACCCGAACCCCAGCCAGTCGCACTTCCGGTCGATGGACATTTGGCAGGCGGCCAGCACCGCGGAGACGCTGACCGAGGGCTGGGTTGGGCGGGCACTCAAGTCGATGAACGTGCCCGCGTTCCACGTCGCGAACAACAACGAATCCGCGCCCCTGGCACTCAACGGGTCGCCGGCCCGCGTCCCGTCAATCACTTCACTGGCCGACTTCCAGCTCAAGCTCGCGGACAAGGCCGGCAAGGACGTGATCGAAAGCGCCGCCAAGACCGCCGGGAAGCCGGGGCTGCTCGACTTCGTCCAGAAGACCGCCCTCAACACCTACGCGAGCAGCCAGAAGCTGCAGGAAATCGGCAAGAACTACGAGCCGAAGTCACCCTACCCCGGAACCGGGCTGGCCAACCGGCTGAAACTTTGCGCCCAACTCATCGACGCCGGGCTCGGCGCGCGGGTCTTCTACGTCTCCATCGACAATTTCGACACACACGCGAGCCAGGGTGGCGCGCAAGGCACGCACGCGAATTTGCTTGCCGAGTTGTCCGGCGCAATCACCGCGTTCTACAAGGACCTGGCGGCCCGCGGGCACAAGGATCGCCTGCTGGTCATGACCTTCTCCGAATTCGGCCGCCGGGCCAAGGAGAACGGCAGCAAGGGGACCGACCACGGGTCCGGCGCGCCGATGTTCCTCGTCGGCGGCAAGGTCAAGCCCGGAGCGGTCGGCGATCACCCGAGTCTCGCCAAGCTGGTGGACGGAAATCTCGAATTCGGAACCGACTTCCGGCAGGTGTACGCCGCGATTCTGGAGACATGGCTCGGGGTCTCGAGCAAGGACGTCCTTGGCGGCGCCTACAAGCCGGTCGAAGTGTTTGCCTGAGTACCTGGGACGTTGCCCATTCCACTGCCCGTCCGGCCTTGCCGGGCGGGCATTTTTATTGACCGTCGCGATCCTAGGGCACACGATTGGCGATAAAAGCCGAGCGGCGGAGCCCGACGCGCCAAGCGAGGGCGACGCTGGTCCAATTCACTGTTCCTGAGTTGGTGGAGTTCGCAATGACCGACGCCGATGATCAACTCATTCACCAACGAGCCACAGCACTGCGGATCCTGACGCTCGCGCTGATCGTCGGCGTGGTCACGATCACGGGCGTGTTCATGGTCATCCACTTCACGGCGCTCGAGGGCAAGCCGCTCGCGGAGTTCGGGCCGGTGCCCATCCTGTCGCTTATTGCAGTGGCGGTCGCCGTCGTGGGGCTGGCGGGGAGCATCGCCATGCCGGCCCGGGTGCGCCGCGCGACGGCTGAGAAGTTCGCCGCGGGAATTCCGTTGCCGGGCGCACCGAGCGAATCCGCCGTGTCTCGGCTTGCCGCCGCCTATAGCGGATCCCACATCCTCGGCATGGCCCTGGCCGAGGGCCCAGCCATCATGGGCGTGGTCTTTTTTCTCGTCGAAGGGCACTGGCTCGCGCTCTTGCCGCTCGGGCTTGGCATTCTCGTCATGATCTGGAAGTTCCCGAGCGAAGCGGCCCTGCGCGACTGGGTGGAGGCCCGGCTCGCGGAGGCGCCGGACCAGCCGAGTAGGCCGGTACATCCCTAGCGCAGTCCGGGGGTGAGGGAGACTGAAGCGCAAGCGACGAGAGGCAGCTTCGCCTGCACTCTTTGAAGTCGGGCAACTTTACAACTTGCGTCTCAGGCTCCTCCGTCCGCCTCATCGTGGGGAAGCCCGCTCCTTGGTCACTTTCGATCAACCGGCAACTGCCAGTGCTCATCGAAGAACCCGGCGGCCACGACCTTGCCTGGCGCCCGCGACGTCACCGGGCTCGTCACGTCAATCACCGCGTAATCCGGTAGCTTCGGAACCTGCCGGGCGTTGTTCAGGTAGTCGTACTCGCGGAACGTGAAGCCGCTGTTGAGCACCACGTACTTCTTCGGGTTTAGTGGATTCGGATAGATCAGGACCGGGACATTCGTATCGGCGGTAAATGCTTTGTCGCCGACCATCACGCTGTCCTTCGTCCATTTCACCGGCAACTTTTCGGCGATCCTCGCGAGCACCGCGTTGCTCGACGGGTCGCCCCAAAGAACCAGGTTGCTCTCCGCGATGTCCGCGTCGGTGATCGCCTTGTCGTCCTTGATCAGCGCCTCGCCGCGGAACTGCTGACGCCAGTGAGTGACCGCGTGGTTCATCTCGTTGTCCGCAAACTTGCCTACCAGCGCGTTTATCGGCTTCCCGGTCGGGCGGACCATGAGGAAGCGGTCGAGGAAGGCGTCGTCGATCGGTCCTTGAAGACCGTGCCGCTTCGCAATGGCCCCGGATGGGTCGTCGCTCACAACAGCCCAGGACCCGTCTTTCTTCCGCCCGAAATGCATCGTGAAATCACTGCTCTTTGCCGGCATGCCGGCAACGAGCGCCACGCCATCAATTTCGACCCTCACCTCCTTGCCGGGCGCGAAGGGCATCTGCTCGCCCGGGAATGTGAGAGACATCGCTTGCACGCCCGTTGTCTTGACCGTGACGCGAGACGGCCGGGCGATTTCCGCATCAATCCGCGCCGCCGTCCAGTGCTCCTTCATGGCGTCGATCGTGACCCAAAAGCATCGGTTGTACCGCAGCGTATAGGTCTGCAACTTCACGTGCGTCGGCACCGGGTTTCGCCCCTGCGCGGCGATGTCATCGATTCGCCGGTTGAGTTCCTTCTTCGTCTCCGGGTGATAACTGTGCCCGGTCTTGGGGCCGATCAGGTGCACCAGTTCGAGCCCCTCCGCCTTCATCGCCTTTTCCATCACGTCCGCGGCCTGCTTCTGCCGGTCGATCTCGCCGCTATAGGCGACCGTCGGCAGGTTGAACAGGTTGACCGCGTAGTCGGTGCAGTCGTACCAGTGCCACAATTTCTTCTCGTAATCGGTCGGCTGCACCTTTTCGCTCTGGAAGACGTTGAGGAACTCCGCCGTCTCCGCGAATCCCGCCCCCGGCGCCGCGGCGCACCAGACGTCGGGATAGTGGACCGCGAACTGCCAGCACGCGGCCCCACCCATTGAGAAGCCGCGCATGACGAGGCGCTGGTCGTCGATGCGGTAGTGCTTCTTCACGTCGTCGAGCGCTTCGAAGCAGTCGATCTCGCCCGCGAACTTGTTGGCGTTGCAGTAGCGGCCGTAAAGATGAAGTACGAACGCGTCCGGGGGGGTGAACTCGCCGGGACTCGCGAGCCGGCCCTGGATGAAGTTGAGTTCGCTCAGCGTCTCCCCGCGGCCGTGGCACCAGACGTCGAGGCGGTGCTTCTTGGTCCC
>AR_comb_assmDRAFT_10000241_pt1 | contig 12955 bp, 12 predicted proteins | sample ArasoioldDNA_FD_10543 | JGI IMG/M metagenome (IMG submission 10543) | reverse complement strand
AATTGATGATAGACTCGGGCAGAGCCATGCCGTTGATGATATCTTCATTCAAGATTCGTACCCCGCCGGATGCGATCGCTCCAATCGCTAGTTCTTCGCGCCCCGGCATGCCCAATTTGCGGACGATCATTATATCTAGGGACGCATGGAGTTCCCTGGCGACTGCGTAAGCGACAGGCACACCGCCGCGCGGCAGACCAAGGATGAGTACATTGGAGCGGTTTTCGAAATCTTTCAGTTTTAAAGCCAGACGTTTGCCCGCCTCGCGTCGGTTCAGAAAACGCTGCATTTCTCCTCCAAAATTAATATAACCTGTCTTGAGGAGGGATGCAATATGGAAGTTTAATATTGTACAGATCTTCTTTGAAATGGTTGGAAAACCCGCCTCCCAGGAGGCGGGTTTTCTATTATCCGTTACGGAATTGCCGGCACGGAACGTCCGGCTGGATAGATCAAGTAGACGGTTCCACCCGATGCTTGCAACCAGAGTGGCTCGAATTCCGAGCGCAGATAGGTCACTTGGACGCCTGCGTCCGTGGAAGCCGCAGGATCGTTAATGATCGGATTCCCGTGCGAGTCAAAGCCGACCAAAACCAGCAAATGTCCATTTGTGGAGGGAATGGTGGAACCGGTCAGGTCTCCTTTGCCCCAGGCGATCGACATCACAACCGGCACGCCCGCTTTGACAAACTCTTCGGCCTTATCCAGGCTTGTGAAGCGGGCCACATACCCTTCGAGCGGGGTCGTCCCATTCGCAGCGCTTTCTGTCGCTGCATAAGCGGTATTGAATGGCCAGTTGCCATGACCATCATAGATCCAATCGTAGACTCCAGCGACAGCGGCACGAACACGCGGCTCACAGGGGCCGGTATCCTGGGTCCAGTAGCCCAGCACCATGGATGTAGAAGTAGGGCTGCACCAAACTTCTCCGCCGTCGGGATAGACCATTTGAGAGCATTGCGGCACATTGATCAAAGTATTCCAATTTGCTGGATTTCCAGAAGAAGCGGTGTCAACTTTCTTGGGAGCAGAAGTGGAATACGCAACCGAGGCATTGCGCACTGTTGGAGATACAGTGCCGTCTACACTGAACAAGCGCAGCTTGAGTTGGAACTTGTTGGTCGTTTCCTTCTTGTTTGAAGAGACAAAAGTATCCACAGCTACAAAGCCATCATTATCTCCCTGCAGGCGCACGGAATGGCGATTGATGGTAGTGTAGTCAGACGCCCAGATCCCGAGGCTATACCATTTGCTCCAACGAGTCCCATATTGGGCACGGAATTGGGCTTCTATCCAGGTTCCGGTTGGTGTGGATGCGTTCCAGGATGCAATGGCTTCCGTAAAGTTGAATGGAGTCGAGATCTCAGGGCTGGTCGCTTCACCTACATAGAATGATCCCCCGTTGTAGTAATTCCCACCGTAGTAGGAGCCCGCGGCATAAGGATCACTGACCTGGCTACCGGCTGTCGCTGAGTCGAATGCAAGGGCGCCATTGGTGAGCTTTACTCCGCTTCCTGCACTCCACCCTGCAAGGCCCGCGTCCGCAGCACGCCAACGTACGAATCCTGTCTGATAGCTCCCATCTTTTCCCTTGGCAAAAGCCGTTAAAGTCATGCTTGCGACTACTGTGCTGATGATCATGATCCGTGCTAAAACTTGAATCTGTTTTTTCATCAATTATTCTCCTCATGATGTGCTGGCTGACGATTGGATGGGTTTATGGAATCGCCTGTATAGATCCTCCTGTTGCGTGGGATAAACATGCATCCTTACTTTACTGGAAAATTCAAGAAAAATCAACACGGAGATGGTTACATTTTTTCCCATTCTCTGAGAAAACAAAAACCCGTCTCATACTGAGACGGGTCAATTTATGGGGGATGAATTACTTCCTGCGCCTGGGCGCCAAACGGTTCTTGGCAAAGCTGGTCGGTGTGTGGGCGGGCTGTGGAGGACGATTCCCTTCATGGCGTTCGTGACCAGATCTTGGCGGCGCGGGAAGCGTGTAATCAAAGTCTGGGAGAATTTCCCGTTTGAGGGGATGGCCCATAATCCGCTCGAGGCTCCGGACCATGTCATTGTCTTCGGGGGAGACCAGGGTGAAGGCATCGCCTGTGCGCTGGGCGCGTCCGGTACGACCAATGCGGTGGATGTAGGCGTCGGCGGTATCAGGCATGTCGTAGTTTATGACATGCGAGATGCTTTCGATATCGAGGCCGCGGGCGGCGATATCAGTAGCGACCATGATGCGGAAGTGCCCGCTCTTGAAGCCGCGCAGGGCCTGCTCTCGCTGTCCCTGGGTTCGGTTGCTGTGCAAGCTGGTGACATGGAATCCGGCATGAGCGATCTGGCGTGCAACCTTGTCTGCACGATGCTTGGTGCGGGTGAAGACCAGTACCGAATCGGTGTCGACCTGCTTAAGGAGCTTGAGGAGCAGTGCCGATTTCAAATGGGAGGGTACAGGGTACAGAGCATGAGTTACAGTGTGGGCCGGACGGCTGATACCCATTGCGATCTTCTGCGGATCGTTCAATGATTGCTTGGCAAGCAGCTCCACCTCGGGTGGGAAGGTCGCCGAAAAGAGCATGGTTTGCCGCTGTGTTGGGACCGCCTTGATAATACGCCGCACATCGGGCAGGAAACCCATGTCGAACATGCGGTCGGCCTCATCGAGCACCAGGACCTCGATCCGCTCCAGGCGTGCATAACGCTGCTGGACGAGATCCAGCAGTCTGCCCGGGGTGGCGACGAGGATTTCCACGCCGTCCTTCAATGCTTTGATCTGCCGGTTGGCTCCCACGCCGCCATAGATGGATGCACTGCGGAGCTTTGTTCCTGCTGACAGGGCACGTACAACCTGATGGATCTGCTCGGCGAGCTCACGCGTCGGGGTGACGATCAGCACCCGCGGCATGCCACGTGGACCGTCGAGGAGGCGGTTGAGAATAGGTAGGACGAACGCAGCGGTCTTGCCAGTACCTGTTTGGGCTGTACCAATGATGTCGCGGCCGCGAAGGGCAGCCGGGATGGCCGCTTCCTGAATTGGAGTCGCAGTCTCATAGCCCGCGGTCGTGATTCCCTGCATCAGGCGGGAATCCAAATTAAATTGTTCGAAGTTCAAAATTGTTCCTTGTCTTCAGAAGTCGTGCACGTGTAAAGATTGAGTTTCCCTCAAAACAAACAGCGGTGGACTGCTGATATAGATGTATTTCTTGAAGTTGATTATACACTATGAATCGAACTAAATCCGGTGGCTGAGAAACCCCGCCTGATCGCTGCGGGGTGTACACCTGCACCCACCGTGATTTGCCTTGCAAATCATGCGGTGTCGAGACCACCTGTTTGATTCAAAGATTAACTATTTATATAACTGCTGGTTTCGATACGCCTTTCGCGACAAACGCTCAAGGTTATTCAACCAGCGAGGTTTTCAGAGACTGTTTTTTCTCGAATTCACCGCGTGTCAGGATGATACCTGCCCCCAGAATCAACCCAATTCCAATGCTATTATTTGCCACTCCTCGCCGGTAATAAAAGACGCCCGCCGCCAGAGTGAGGGGGGCACCCTGACGGCGAGCATTTATATATTACAAGGCTCTTAATTGGAATCAAGGAGCTATGAGAATAGCGAGCAAGGAGTGAAGCAAAGCTTTGCCACGTCGACGGATGTTGTGAACGAATTCAAAGAAGCCCAAATAGCAAGGTAACTTTTCCTGTGAGAGGCCACGATGCGGTCGCAACCAGGAACGTAGCAAAGACCAGAACCCTTCCAGCGTGTTGACGTGGACTTCATGAAAGCCGTCTCCATCTTCATCCCGAGCGTACTCGCCAGCCGAATGGTTGACCTTTTTATGCTGGTAACCCCATTCGGACAAGCGATCGTAAATGTCATATTCATCGGTGTAGACCTGGCTGCCGGGTGTCACCCTGCTTGTAATGATCGGCTGGATCGTCACTTGTTGTACATTGGGTAACATGCGAATGCATACTTCACCATTTCGTTGGAGTAATCCTAACACCGGCGGCTTGTCGCCTGCCAGAGTGCCATGCCCACGCTTGCCTCGCAACCGTCGTCGACGCCCTTTTCGGCCAGCTTTTGCCACTTCCATAGGCAAGCCTTTATGTCCAGCGACGATATATACTTCATCCGCTTCGACCTCGCCGCTCAGTTGGATTGGCTTTTTTTTGCCACAATTCCTTCTCGCAACTGGCTGGTCATCGCCTGCACATTGTCCGCTGCCAGATCCAACTCCGCTGCAATCTGTTCGTTCGAAAGGTTCAAGCCCATCAAGTACAAGCACAGCACCCAGACCCGCAATGGTTGATGATGTCCTTCCAAGATCGTGCCGCTTAGATCATCAAACTGTTGCCCGCATGCTTGACAATGATATCGTTGCCGATGAGCCTGATGCGTATGATAACCACGTTTCTTGACTTTACTCGACCCGCATTCGGGACAGCGCACACCGTCCGGCCAGCGCAGTTCTCGTACCACCGCATAGCATTTTGCGTCATCTATCAGTTGTTGGAGGTTGACCATGCCGCTATCTTATCAGATCCCGTTCACCTCCTTGAAACCCGTTAAGAGCCTTTTACAATATTTGACCCTTTTTAAACCTTGCTATTTCCTTTCATTCAGGCCATTCTGGCTTGGAATCGTCTCAAAACTTTCTTGTGAACATGCCATTAATAGTTCTTTTAGTAGGGCTGTAAGCTACCAGGAAACTAAGTACCGGAACAAGGTAAAATCGAAGGGCCGATTGCGGCACTGGCGTATTACACTCTCTATATTGTAATGTTTTTGTATAGTCATCGATTTTTAGTAAGTTTATAATATAGGTTGGTTTCAAGCTATCAGGAAACCTCCCCAGGTGTACCATTCCCTGGGGAGATTGTTGTAAAAATTCCCAGCATGTTTGGATGGCATGCCTGAAAACATTATCTATCGACGGAGTGAACATTATGGAACCAAAGACGAACAAAAGGTTGCCAGTTTCTTTACGAATGGCGGTTGCTTTGCCGCTCAGTCTGCCTGCTTTTCTATGGCTATCCGGCCATAAATATACATTGGGTTGGACCGGATTCGGCAAAGTGGTCATCGAGTCCTTCCAGGCGAAAACACTATGGGATTGGATGAATCTATTACTCCTGCCCCTGATCATCATCGGTGGTGTCTTTCTTTTAAATCGTTCGAGGCGTATCGTGGAACGGCAGCACGGAGAAGAGGAATCTTCTGTAAACCGTGAAATTGCTAGCGACCGCCAGAAGGAGGAGGCACTTCAGGCCTATTTCGATCGGATGGCAGATCTGCTGCTTAAGGATAAACTATCAAGGTTCTCCCCAGAAGATATACGGTCTGTCGCAAGAATTCGGACTTTATCAGTATTACGCGGACTCGATTCCAGAAGGAAAGGACTCGTCCTGCTGTTCTTAAAGGATTCGAGCTTGATCGATCGGGAGGCAGTCATTGATCTTTGCGGAGCCGATCTGAAGGGCGTATCCATCCCCTTTGCGAGCCTGGGCCGGGTAAATCTCAGCGAGGCAGACTTGAAAGGGGCAGACTTGCAAGGTGCAGGTTTGAACAAATCTTATTTGAGCGGTACAAACTTGAGCGGAGCCAATCTGGTAGGGGCCAATCTTGACGGAGCCGATCTGTTTGAGGCAAATCTGAGCGGAGCTGACTTAAGTCATGCCAAGCTTACTGGAGCCAAATTGAATGGAGCCAATCTGCGCGGCTGTCGCTTGCATGAAGCCAACCTCAGTGAAGCCGATTTAAGCGGAGTGAATCTGAGTGTAGGTGATTTAATCGGCGCCAATCTACGGGGAGCCAAGCTGGGTGGCGCTAGATTGGCCGGCGCCGATCTGAGTAAAGCGGACCTCAGTCAGGCCGATCTTTCGGGGACGCAGCTGAGTCATATAGATCTGGAAAAGGTTAAATCCCTGGAGGGTGCCATCCTGCCAGATGGGACGAAGCACGAGTAAAGACGCTAATCATTTGACATCCCCTCCTGCATGAGTTATCCTTGCTGACGTCCGGGCAGGCCCGGCGCGGCAGAGCCTTTCAAACCCCGCCAGGGTCGAGAGACAGCAACGGTACGGAAGTGTCTCTGGGTGCCGTCGGTCACCTGTCCGGATATCCTTTTATGAAGTCGGAACGCTCCCGTTGGGTCTTCATTGTGCTTGCACTGCTGGCAGGCATTGGTCTCGGCCTTGCTTATGGCTGGCTGGTTGACCCGGTGGATTATTTCGACCTTACTCCCGATACTCTGAGAGCAGATTACAAAGCAGATTATGTCCTCATGATCGCCGAAGCGTACCGCGCCGATCCGGACCCGGGTCTAGCTGCCCGCCGGTTGGCGATCTTCGGCTCTCAATCTCCTGAGTCGATTGCCAGCAGTGGACTTGCGTATGCACGCTCCTCAGGTTTCGCAGATGCAGACATTGTCCTTATGAAAGAGCTTGTCACGGCTCTACAAGCCTGGAGCGGCATCAGCCCATGAGACGCATTCCTTGGGATATCGTGCTGGCGCTGGTTGTTGGAATTGGCTTAGGACTTGTATATGCTTGGCTCATCTCTCCAATGAAAGTGAGCAATGCTACTCCTGCGATACTGCGGGCAGATTTTAAAGAGCAATATCGGTCTGCCATCGCAGCTGCCTATGCTGCTACCGGTAACTTTCCCCGCGCCCGCTCTCGTTTGGAACTGCTCAAGGATCCGAATCCAGAAGATGCCTTAAATACACAGGCACAGCAAATGCTGGCCAGAGGGCAATCCGGCCAGGCTGCGGATCAGGTCGCGGCGCTTGCCCATGCACTCACACTGGGGATAGAAGGGGCCGTACCTACCTCCAATCCGATTACAGAGGCCGTCAACCAGGTGGAAGAAACCAATACCGCCAATTTAGAACCTGCCTCGACCGAAGATTTAACCTTTGTGGGTACGGAAACCCCCTCTGCGCTTCCTACCGATGCAACCCAACTTTCCGAAGCTACTTTAATACCTCGCTCTACCAGGACACCCCTCCCTACGCAGGGCACTCCATTTAAATTAACTGGGAAGGACGAGGTCTGTGACTCAAACCTGTCTGATGGTCTACTGCAGATTATTGTGTTGAGCTCGAACCGCCGGCAAATGCCTGGGATGGAGATCGACATTACCTGGGATGGGGGTGAGAACCAGTTCTTCACCGGTCTGAAGCCTGAAATCGGTAATGGGTATGCTGACTTCGTGATGACACCGGATATATCTTATACCGTTCAGCTTGCCGCGGGAAGTGATATTGCCACGGGTCTCATCGCCCCCACCTGCCAGACACCAAACGGAGAGAATTTTCATGGGGGTATGAAACTTACTTTTCAACAACCATAAACTTTCTTCGCAGAAAGAGAAATCGTTCCAGAGAAATAAAAAATCCCTTCTCTCGATTTCGGGAGAAGGGATTTCGATTCATCTTTAGTGCATACTGTTATTGTTTGCCCAGTCGTTTCCAAGCCTGACTTCGACATCGACAGTGGAGGCCGGATTCGGCTGGATGATGATTTGGGCAGGGTTAGTGATGCCGAACATAGACTGCAGGTATTTCAAGGTGTAGAGTTTTGGGCCATACAAAATAATGGTGGTATTGTCATATGCCCGGTCGGCATTACCTACTTCCGTAACCGGGACGCCTTTGCCGAGCAAATAATTGCCAGTGTTGATATCCAGGCCCGGCGTGAAGGATCCGTTCAGGACGCGCACTTTTGCGGTATCTGCTTGCATCAGGGCGGTTGGGTCGGATTGAGCCGCAAGCGGACTGGTCGCGCCACCGGTCGTGAAGATTTCATCACGCAGCACACGGATCTTATCAGGCAGGGGCTTCATTACTGCAGCATCCGCCCCGCCCAGGGTAGTGTTATCGAGCGATACCATGCTGTAATCGATGCCGCCTTGTTTAATACTCTCGACAGGGATATCCTTTGCCAGCACGCCCAGCCGGAGGGCGACATCGAAAGGCATATTGGTCCGGATGCCTGCGGAAAATTCATTATAGAGATTTTGGGCATTACTCACCAGCATAGGGAAAACTTCCGGATTCAACACCTTGTCGCGAATCGCCAGGATCACTCTTTGCTGGCGTTTGGTGCGGCCAATATCGCCTTCCTTATCCTTACGATAACGGGCATAAGCCAGAGCCTTCTCTCCATCCAGATGACGCATGCCGCAGCAGGTAATCTTGATCTTATCCTTGCCGCCCCCGATTGGGTCGATCCTCAGATTCTCATCGTTGTAAACATCGACTCCGCCGATCACGTCGATGAACTTCTGAAAGGTTTGGAAATCCACCTGCGCGTAATACTGGATTGGCACACCGATGAACTGTTCAACCGTTTTTCTGGCAAGTTCCGGTCCACCGCCGGGCAGCTTGCTGCCCTCGCCATCGGAATAAGCCATGTTGATACGGCCATATTCGAATCCCGGAATGTTGACCCACATGTCGCGGGGAATGGAAAGCGTGCCGATTGTCTTTGCCACGGGGTCAATGGTGGCCAGGATCATCGTATCAGATCGAGGCGCGCCCTCGCCTGCAACCCAATCCCTGTAATCGAGGCCAATCAGGAGGACAGTGATACGGCTGCCTCCATCCCAGGCGGGAGGCAGGTTGCTGTCGGGGATATTGCTCAGCGGTGGCGGGGCACTCTGTTCTGTGGCAATCGGTGTTCCCTGCTCATTGATGGTGGGTCCACCTAAACCGCTGGAAACCGTACCGCAGGTTGAAGGTGGTTTACCGGGCAATGGCGTGATCGTCCAGCAGGTGACCAGGCCACGAATTAAGAAAAAGCCGCCAATCGCCAGAATGGCGACAGCCACCCAGAAAATGATGCCTCCTGTGGAAAGACGGCTAAGTTTGATGTTCTTGAGTGAATTTAATTTGTTCATTGAGGTTTTATATACACCATATCGAGGCCCAGACGTTCCAGTCCTTCCTGGGCCCAATGTTGAAGTAACGCCGAGTCCTCCTGCATGACCTGCATCATGATCGGGATAGCGCGATGATCACGGATTTCTGCCAGGGCGCGCAAGGCGTGGATTCGCTGGGACTGCGATCCAATCCCTTCGACACTTCCTTCGGTCGCAGGGCGGCGTTTCACTGCCTCGATCAAAGACGGGACGGCCGGGCCTCCAGTCTTGACCAGCGCGTTGGCGGCGAGACTGGCCACCATTGAATCGTCATCGCTCAGAGCGTGGACGAGCGATTCAACCGCGCCAGCATCGGGTTTACCAGCCAGCCCGAGGGCCGCACATTGGCGTACTTCAGGGGCGGGATCGTTCAGAAATGGGACCAGCCACTGGGTCTGCAGATGAGGCGAAGAAGCCAGAACGCGAAGTGCCCACCAGCGCGTGTCCACATCCGATGAATGGGAAAGGTCCAATAGTGCAGGGACCGCCTCTTCACCCATCGCAACCAAAGGGGAGACCACGGCTTCGGCACGCGCTTCATCGCCGCTAGTCAGATCATCCAGCAAGCTATCGAGAGTAGTCACGTTACTTTGCAGATGGCGGAACGGGGAGTTCACCTTCCGCCGTATTGACCCACTTATCGCCTTCTTCGATCAGCATGACAGGAATATCGTCCACAATGGGATATTTGCGGCCGCAGTCCTTGCATATGAACCACGCATCCTTGACATATCTGAGCTCGCCGCCCGTCGTACGCACGCAGTTGGGACAGCGCAGAATTTCAATCAGTGTTTGACTTACCATTCATTCTCCATATTTGTGCGGAAAATTTTACCATGTGCGAGATTTCTACAATGTTGGATTCCGGCACAAATTCTTTTCGTCGGCCAACTTTTGAGGGTCCTTCGAGTCAGGACCATACTGGCAGACTGCCTGCCAGGGCTGGTAGTGGGTGGTGAACTGATCCTGGAAGAGCACTCCACCGTCCTTTGATACGGTGCGGGTGACTGTGACATCCGCGCCGTTGGCCGCCCAGTCGACTTGTTTCATGTCGTTCCTCCTCAGATCGGGATTTTCTTCGAAGGAGGGAGACGGGGCTGGGACGACGTTCGTCACGCCAGTGGTATCCCAGTTCACGGTGCGGCCATCGGAAGTGGAATAGAACTTCCAGGTGAGGGAGCTACTTCCCATATAGGTTTCCATCAGAATCCAATAGGGTGTATCGTTTGTAAACTTGAAGTCCACCAGCGGAAAGTAGACGGTGGCGTCAAGGCCGGCAAGGCGCGGGTCTGAGGAACCGTCAGGATTCTGTTCATAATATCCAACGCGATAGGCATGTGGCACGCGCTCCACTACCGGATAACCGGCATTGAACACAGTCCGAAACAGGGTGGTGCTTACCTGACATACACCCCCACCTACGCCTTTAATGGTACGTCCGCCGTAAATGATCAGCGCTTCTGCGAATCCGTTTTCGAGACTGACGTCTCCCATATGTTCACCCATTGAAAAAGTTTCGCCAGGTGCAACCAGCAGGCCATGGAATTGACTTGCCGCGGCTTTGATATTCTGCATGCGCTCAGGACTGGAACCGTAAAAGTAGGAGGTCTCGGCAGAGACCAGCTCGGTAATGCCAAGCTGCTGTGCTGTGGCCGTCGAAGCAACGCGCGGTTGCTCTTCGTTGATCACAAGCGGAATCGAGTGTTCGCCGCGCAGCAGGGCATCATTGATGGCAGTGATACTTGCGTCGATATCCAGGGTGCGGCCAACTTTGGATTCTGCGATCAAATCCAGTTGGCGTGTGTCGTCATTAAAAGTAAACTTCGCATCGGAAGCTTTACGATCTAATTGCTCCTTGACAGGTACCAGGAGATCACGCAATCCATTCTTATTCAAAACAACCTGCACGCCACTTGCCGTCCGCTCGACCCCCAGCAATTTCGCCAGATCTTCCGGGGAATAAACATAGGGACTTGGATCACCTTGCTCCGCATCGGAAATTGTCAGCGTGAGCGGCTGGCTCAATAGTTGCTGGGCCATTCCAGCGGCCGCGCTGACATCCAGAATCTGTGGCTGGACCTCTTGCACCACCAGCGGCACCTCGCCATTCGAAAACGATTGTAACTGTGCACCCAGGTAGATCAATGTGGCATCCACCTTCAACTCGCGGCCTACCTGTCCGGGTGTGGCGACAATACTCGTCCCTTGCAGATCGAGACTGCCCTCCTTTACGGGCTGGTTAATCTGTGAGGCGAGCTGACTCAAGTAAAAGGATGCCACCCGTTGATCGAAGATGACAACAGGTGAGATTTTGGCTCCTACGCCTGCTGCGCGAAGCTGTCCTGATAATGCACCGAAAAGTCCGCCGCTCCTGCCCAACTTATAGGCAGTCATGGCGCTGGTCGAAGGATCGAATACCATACCCAGTTCAACGGGGCTGGCCATCCAGGTATTTTGTCCATAACGCAAAAGAACTTTCCCATTCATGGGATAGGCCAATGTCTGGTTGAGCTTGATGGCGGCGTCTGTTGGTTTCAAGCCGGCAAGATCTACACCGGCCACCGAGACACCGGGAAAGATCCGGCCGGCATATATAAGCTGGTATCCCAGTACCCAGACAATCACAAGCATAAAGAACAGGCTCACGCCTCCGATGATGGCAACGGCAACCTGAGGAAGCACGGGCGTTTTTTGATAAGGTCGGGAAATGGTTGTCATTCGCTGATCAATAATGGTGTGTATCGCCTCGAGGAATAGATAGCATTCACCTTCAAGGCGAATACATAACAATTGTGAAAAATACAAATTGAACTTGGAAGATTATACCCTGTTGAAAATAAGGAAACTTAATCCAATATGAGTGGAATGCATGAAAAGTCTGCAAGGGTATGCAGTATTCAGTAAGACGCTTCTCAAGACGATTTGTTCCAAATTTTCAAGAGTGTAAAAAATAATATATTGATTGACTCATTTAAAAATATACGTTTAAATAAAAACGCGTTGACACGTCCATAAAAGCAGATGCATCGACGCTTTTAAATTTTACTGAGCGCCAAAGGCGGGTAATTCCGTTGCTTCGCCATCCGTCTTGACGGTGTAATAAGGCATCCAGGCCACGCCAAATAGAGTGACCAGAATATCCGATTTTTTGGGGACGACGGTGACCTCGCTGGCACTGCCGACGACCTTTCCCCATTTATCATGGATCTCGGCGATGATCTCTTGATGGCGCCTTTCCAGCTGGGCGAGCTGTGCTTTGAAATCCTCGATGGTATCCTGTGATTCTTCCACGTCCGCTTTCGCGTGCTCGGTCATGCGCCGTTTCGTCAAAGAGGACGAAAGCCTGCGCGCCGAGCGCCTGCCGCCAAATAGACCAGTGATATTTTCGAAGTGAGTACCGAGCTCCTCCATTTTGCGATTCGAAAGCTCATCTTCATCTTCGTGCAGCTCACGGGTTTCGCGCAGCAGCTTTTCTTCCAATACTTTGATCTGGCGAAGGATCGTGGATTCCTTTTTCTCGACTTCGGCATCGCGGGCCTCCCGGGCGGCATCGGCGCAGGCTTTCATAAATTCAGCCTGGCTGATATCGGGCCCGGCAAATACTTTCAAGATCTGGTTGGCGCGGGCCTTGACCGAGGTGGTTCGATAGACCCAATCGATGAAGTCCTTTTGCATTGCTGTCATTAGCTTGGTGTCGTTCAATGGAGAGTCGATGCTGCCAAAGCGGCCTGAGGGGATCGGTCCTGCATCCAGGTTCTCCAGGGAAGGCCCCGGGTATACATAATCCTCCCATCGCAGGGAGCCGCGCTTTTCGACGTTATTTACGAGCACTGTGCGGACGATCTCACTTTCAACGCCGAGTTTGCGATCCAGGATTCGGACGTGAGCCGACGCCAACAGGGTTGGTCGATAGATCACACCTTCGCTCATGACCTCGGCAGGCATGGTTTGCCTGGCAGCAGAAAAAGCCTCTGGCAGGCTGTAGTTCTGGGGCAGATAGTATTCCTTGATCCAGGC
>AR_comb_assmDRAFT_10125300_pt1 | contig 12956 bp, 8 predicted proteins | sample ArasoioldDNA_FD_10543 | JGI IMG/M metagenome (IMG submission 10543) | reverse complement strand
CGCGAAGAAAGTGGGCTTGACGTTGAACTGCTCGGCGAACGACCGCCCACGACGGAGCCAGGAACCCGCGCGCTACTCGCGCCCAGGTTCCTGGATATCCACCGGATCAGCGCGACGCATGAGCATATCGGCATGATCTATTTTGCGCGGCCACACGATGCGTCCGCTGCCCTGCAACTCGCTTCCACAGAACATCACGCCATCCGATGGTGCACGTACGAGGAGCTACGGACACTCTCCCCTCCGCTCAGTGGTGCCGTGCAGTGGTACTGCGAGCAGGCCATCCGAGAGATCGTGTAAAACCAGCGCAGACATGGAGAGCAATGTCCCCGGGCTGTGCGCCAAAGTCTCTCGCCCTGTGATAAAACCCTCGCCTTATAGTATGCGGTACGCATCTTGCCGGGCAAAGCTTACCTCCTTTCTCCCCCCTTTCGCAAAGGGGGGCGGGGGGGATTTCGAGGCCGCCGGTACCAGGGAAATCCCCCCTAACCCCCCTTTGCGAAAGGGGGGAATAGTATGCTGCGCAACAGCATGCTCCCTGGGCAACAAAGTGCCGACTATGAAAAAGTTGTTGATGCTGCTCCAGACTATGGTTCACTGCGATCCCAGCCGTCCAGCACCCAGTATCCGACATGCGGCACTTCCACCGCAGCGGGGAGTCCTTGGGCACGTTTGAGGCGCTGGATGTTATAGAGGTGAGTGGTCTCCTCAAAGTAGATGTGTCGCAAGGTCGCCTCGATAGTCATCACCACTTTGTTGCATTCGACGTCGAGGGTAACACCGCGAGGGTGGGCCTGATGCATAAGACGCCAGTGCTCGCCAACCGTGCGCTCAATGGTGTGGCTGCGGAGAAAGCCAACGCTGCGCTGTGCCAGCACCCGCTGGATCAGGGCGATGCCGTCCTGGAGGGCATGCAGGATAACGGGCAGGTCCCAGTAGCGCCGGTCATCCAGGCGGCGGTCGAAACCAGAGGGCGTGAGGCTTTGGATATTCTCGATACCATGGTGGCCGTCCGGAAACAGTGTCTGCCCCAGGCGGACGATCATCCAGCCGTAAATCAATGACGTCGTATGGCTGAGCTGGCGCCGGATACTCCAGTCGGCCCAGGCCCACTGGTCAGACCTGAAGTCGAGTTGCGCGTCCGTCAGTCCTGTGACCTCACGCGCGATGAGGTCGTACAGCTCTGCATACTCTGGAAAAAGCACCGTACCAGGAGCGTCGTCAGTGATAGTCTGCAGGGTCATGGACTTCCCTTTATCAAGGCGCCAACCCGGTGGCGGGATTGTGAGCGTAGGTGAGCAGCACCGCGTCGGCTCCGCGCCCCCCAAGGGGGATACCTGGGAGAGCAGCCTAGACTGCCTCGGTGATGGCCTGCACGCCGCCAGGATTCTCCAGGGACGAAAGATCGCCCGGTTCCTTCCCAAGATAGGTTGCCCGGATCACCCGGCGCATGATCTTGGCGCTACGCGTCTTGGGCAGCTCGCGCACAAAGAGCACTCGATCAGGGCGGATGGCTCGGCCCATGGCCTGGGTGACGCGGTCAATGAGGGCGCGGCGTAGGGTGTCGTCCACCGCAAAACCCGGTCGCAGGACGGCAAAGCAGATCACCGATTCTCCCTTGATATCGTGCGGCACTCCAATGGCCGCAGCCTCATTCACGGCTGGGTGCCCAACGAGCACCGACTCGATCTCGGCTGGCCCCACACGCTTACCGGCAAGTTTGAGCGTATCATCCGAGCGTCCGTGGATGTACCAGAAGCCATCCTGATCAATATACGCCCAGTCACCATGCACCCAGACATCCTGCCAGCGCGACCAGTAGGTTTCGAGGTAGCGGTCTGGGTCTTTCCAGAAGCCAGCCGTCATCCCAGGCCAGGGCTGTGTGACCACGAGTTCTCCCACCTCTCCACGCACCGACTGGCCCTCCTCGTTAAAGCAATCTGCGGCCATGCCAGGAATGGGCCCATAAAAGGAGCAGGGCTTAATGGGCGCGTTCGGGAAGCACCCGAGGATACCACCAGAGATCTCCGTGCCCCCGGTGTAGTTGATGATCGGCGCCTGGCGGCTCCCTACGTGCTCGAAGAGCCACATGTAGGGCTCAGGATTCCACGGCTCTCCCGTTGACCCGATAATCCGCAGGGCCGAGAGATCGTGTTTGAGGACCCATTCCACGCCGTGCGGCATGAGCGCTCGCACTGCAGTAGGCGAAATCCCCAGGTGGGTTACCTGATGGCGGGCACAGAGGGCCCAGAGGCGATCCGGCTGCGGATAGTCCGGCGTACCCTCGAAGAGCAACACGGTACCACCCAGCAGCAGCGTACCAGTGATGAGCAACGGTCCCATGAGCCAGCCCAGGTCCGTGACCCAGAACATCCGGCTCGTTTCGTCAACATCGAAGAGATAGGCCCAGTCGTGGGCCGCTTTCATGCCAAAGCCGGCGTGGGTAAGTACGGTCCCCTTCGGGCGCCCAGTAGTCCCTGAGGTATAGATGATCAGGGCCGGGTGATCGGCCGCAACTGGCAGGGCCTCACATACCGGCGACTCGGCCCTAACGGCCTCGTGCCACCAGATATCACGCCCGGCAGTCCAGGGAATGCTGGTCCCGGTGCGCTGCTGCACGACCACGTGCTGGACGGTAGGGCACGTAGACACTGCCTCATCCGCCGTCTGTTTCATCGGGATAAGCTGGCTCCGGCGGGTGAAGGCGTCAGCGGTAATGAGGACCTTGGCGTCGCAGTCCTGTAGGCGTGTCGCTACGGCCTGCCCGCCATAGCCAGAAAAACACGGCGTGTAAATCGCACCAAGGCGGGAGATGGCGAGCACTGCGATGACTGCCTCCTGGCACATGGGCAGGAATACGCCGACCGTGTCGTTCACACCCACCCCAAGGCGGCGCAGTGCGTTGGCGAGCCGCCCCACCTCCTGCGCGAGCGCCATATAGGTCAGGGCGCGTACAGTGCCATCTTCAGCCTCGGATAGCACGGCCACTTCATCCCGCCGTGAGCTAGTCAGATGCTTATCAACGCAGTTCGCTGCCAGATTCGTCGTCCCGCCTACAAACCAGTGCGGCCACTGCACGCCACGGGACGTGTCTACCACTTGCTGATACGGCGCGAACCAGAGCCATCCGAGGTCTCGCGAGACTGCGTCCCAGTACCAGGCGATGTCTGCGACTGAGCGCTGCTGCAGGGCCGCGAGCGAAGCGCACCCATGTTGCTGCATGAAGCGGGCAATACGAGTGCGTGAGGCCATCTCCGGATCCGGACGCCAGACAATGTCAGGGGAATCCATGCGCAGTCACTCCTCCATACGGGACGGGGCTCGTCGTTGAAGCAAGTATGCTATGGCGGACGCCCTTTCCCAGGGGTCGCTAATGGTGCCATAATCGGATTATAGGACGGTATAACGGGAAGAGCAACGCATGGGCGGAGGAGGCTGGGCTTCACATGCCTAGATACTTCACATGCCTAGATAAATGCCACAATACAACATATGCCGTTTCGTGTACAATCACCTGCGGTCTGCCTCCGCTGCACTCCGACAGATGGGGCCTTAAAGAGATTGAGACACGTTAGCAACACTGCACAGGGAGGGCTCACGTACATCTGTTTCGCTACCTGGCAATTGGCTGTCCACGTATGCTTGTATTTCCCAAATTAAGGAGGATCATATGCCACTCGCACAACGAGCCATCGCAGAGCTCATAGGTACCTTCTGGCTAGTCTTCGGTGGCTGTGGTAGTGCAGTCCTTGCCGCCGCATTCCCCGTTGTGAATGTCGGGAATCTGGGTATTGGGTTCTACGGAGTATCTCTGGCCTTTGGCCTCACTGTGATGACTATGGCCTATGCTATCGGTCATATTTCCGGCTGTCACTTGAATCCCGCGGTCTCCATCGGCCTGTGTATTGGGAAACGCTTTCCCGCCTCTGATGTGCTCCCCTATATCATCGCCCAGGTGATTGGGGCGATTATCGGAGCGGGCGTCATCTACCTTATTGCCATCGGCAAGGCCGACTTCGACCTGGTCAAAAGTGGCCTGGCTGCCAACGGGTTTGACGCCCATTCGCCTGGCAAGTATACCCTGGGAGCCGGCTTGGTAGCGGAAATAGTCTTAACGTTCATGTTTCTGATGATTATTCTCGGCGCTACTGACCAGCGCGCTCCGCAGGGCTTCGCGCCGATTGCCATCGGTCTGGGACTGACGTTGATTCACCTGATTGGCATTCCGGTCACGAACGTGTCGGTGAATCCTGCCCGGAGTACCGGTCCAGCCATTTTTGTCGGTGGTTGGGCCCTCGGGCAGCTCTGGCTCTTCTGGGTCGCACCGATTATTGGGGCCATCCTCGCTGGCATAGTGTACCCAGCGCTCTCCGGCGGAAAGGCGGCAGCGAAAACTCAAGCGTTTGCTTAACAGTTGAGCCCCGGCGGGGCGCGGAGATAAGACACGTAGCCATGGGCCCACGCCCGCTCGGGCTTGACACGCCTGGCGTGGCTCCCTATGCTGCCTCTGCACGTGCATGGAGTAACGCCTTTTCAGGGGGGAAAACGATGGCGAATGCAGTCAAGGGCGTGATCGCTGGTGCCAAGGGTGCGCCAGTCAGTGTGGAAACGATTCTCGTGCCTGACCCAGGGCCAGGCGAGGTGCTCGTACGCATCCAAGCATGCGGTGTGTGCCATACGGACCTGCACTATCGCGAAGGCGCCATCACCAACGATTTCCCGTTTCTGCTCGGCCATGAAGCGTCCGGCATGGTGGAGAAAGTTGGACCGAATGTCACCAATGTGGCGCCTGGTGATTTTGTCATCCTGGCCTGGCGGGCGCCGTGTGGGACATGCCGGTCCTGTCTGCGCGGGCGGCCATGGTACTGTTTTGCCAGTCGTAATGCCCAGCAGAAGATGACCCGCCAGGACGGCACGCCGCTCTCGGCTGCTATTGGTATTGGGGCCTTCGCAGAGTTGGCCCTGGTGGCTGCCGGGCAGGCGGTGAAAGTCAACCCGGCGGCACGTCCTGAGGCGGCGGGCCTGGTGGGCTGTGGCATCATGGCCGGCTTAGGGGCAGCGATCAACACGGGCGGTGTGAGCCGTGGTGACTCGGTGGCCGTCATCGGCTGCGGTGGCGTAGGCAATGCTGCCATTGCTGGTGCCAAACTGGCCGGGGCACATACCATTATTGGTGTGGACGTGGATGACCGGAAACTCGAGTGGGCCAAGCAGTTTGGTGCCACGCACACCATCAACTCACGGCACACCGATCCCGTGCAGGCCATCCGCGATCTGACCGGCGGCAACGGTGTCAATGTCGCTATTGAGGCGGTGGGCCGGCCAGAGACGTATACGCAGGCATTTCACGCCCGTGACCATGCCGGCACCGTCGTGCTGGTGGGCGTGCCCAGTCCGGAGATGAAGATCGAACTCCCCTTGTTAGAGGTGTTTGGCCGAGGCGGAGCGCTCAAGGCATCGTGGTATGGTGACTGTCTCCCCACACGCGATTTCCCGATGTTTATCGACCTGTATTTACAAGGCCGGCTCGACCTTGACCGGTTCGTATCTGAGACTATTACCCTCGATAAGGTGGAAGAGGCGTTCCACAAGATGGAACGGGGCGAAGTGCTCCGGTCCGTGGTGGTGTTTTAGGCAGCCATCACTACTGCATCCTACCCAGGGCTTGCTGCCGTCTTGACTGCCAGGGCCGTGCAGTTTTCGGGGGTATGCTCCATGCCCCCCTTTGCTAAATCCCCCCATCCCCCCTTTACCAAAGGGGGGTAAAAGTGAGCACTGCATAGCCCTGCTTTATTGCTGTGAGGGTTGCTGTACTGGCGGAGGTTGTTGCTGTTTCTTGCGCTGATCCTTGCCTTCTTCAGGGGCGCGCTGGGTAGCAGCACGCGGTTGCTGGGATCCCTGAGGAGGCACGCTTTGGGGTGGAAATGGCTGAGGGTTGTGTTGTGGAAGGACGCGCTGGCGCTCCAGGGCTTGTTGCTGCTGTTGTTGGAGGGCGCGCTGGCGCTCCAGAGCTTGCCGCTGTTGGAGCTGTAGTTGGCCTTGCTGTTGCTCCTGCTCCTGACGATCACGACGGGCTTTGTCCTCCAGAGCACGTCGCTCAGCCCCACGCTGCACACGTAATTGCTCGGGTGACAAACTCTGCCCCCCGGACTGTGGTCCCTGGCGTTGGCGCTCCTCAAGTGCAGCCCGCTCTCTGATCTGACGTTCTCGCAGACGGTGGTATGTATCCTCTTGCGGTTGCGGGAGGGTTGTGCCTGGAGCAAGCTGAGGCAGCGGAGCGCTCTGTGGTGCCTGCGCTCTGGCGCCAGGAGGAGTGGTAGGACGGAACAATACCACTTCACGTTCTCGCTCCCGCACTTGCGCTCTGTGCATCGCCTCTGGTGATTGCGTCTCCACGAGCCGCATACGGGGCACCGGCCGTGACGTGACCCTCTCGATGCGTTCGACAGGGACACCGCGGTTGACGACCCGATGCTGGATCACCGTATAGTGCGTGACGTTCTGCGTGATCTGGACGAGTGACACATTGTGGGCAGAGGGGGCGATGTAGGGGCTGACGTGGTGAGCCAGCATGCGGCGTTCCTCTACAAAGCAAAACCAAGATGGTTCGATATGCACATCAATATTGGCCGCTCTGAGCTCAATGCCGGGTCTAACCACGACCTGGGGTGGCAGCGGGGCCCAGCCGACCCAACCCGGCGCGTGGCGCCAGACCACCCAGGCGGGTGCCCAGGCGGTGCCAGGGAGCCAGACCCAGCCGTACGAGGCAACAAAGGCCCAGCGTCCGTAATGAAAGGGAGCCCAATCCCACTCCTGATCTGAGACCCATGTCCAGCCGTAATTGGTGTATACCCAGCGCCCTGTGGTGTAAGGGCGCCATCCAGCGGCAACGTCATGCGGGAGCCACACCAGGCCATACTCTGGCAGCGATATCCACGTGCCGTAGGGTGCCAATGGCTCATAAAAGACACTTACATCCGCGACGTCTCCTGGTGACTCTTGATAGAGCACCACGTCAGCGGCATCTCGGGTGTCCTGCGCCAGGCCTGGTACGGGCCTGCCCCATCCTCCCAGGCCCACACCGCTCACGAGGAGCGCGGTGAGTAGTATCAGCTCTATCCGTCTCTCTGCCATACAAGCTCTCCTTCGTATTGCTCAGTATTGATGCGGTGTTGTATATGATGTTGCCTACAAAAGTGTAGGGGTTATCAGTCGAAAGTTCCACTTGCTAGCGTTCCGCTTTTGTCATAGAGCAAAAAACATGCCGGGCAGAGGGAGGAGGTGGAGGAACAAGGCTTGGAGGATGGGTAACTCACCGAGAGCCAGTGTCATGCATGGGTTTCTCCCTGGGCCGCGGACGATGCGGATAAGGTACGTTGCCGGCGTAATGTTGTCGGGAGCCAGAACAGCCCGGGAAGGAAGAGCAGGCCTCCCAGGATGGCAGCTAGAGTGCGTGGGGTGGCAGCACTGTGATCAAGGCTCCAACCCGTCACGAACGTAGAGGCGGACATGACAATAGTGAACAGGGCAAAATCGGTCGCGAACACTCGGCCACGATAGGCGTCTGGCACGCTCAATTGGAGCAGTGTCGAGCTGAACACCCAGAGGACGTTCGCCGCCATGGTAGCCAGAGACAGGGCCGCCGCGGCGAGCCACAGGCTTGGCATATAGGCGAAGGTCAGGTGAAAGCTCGCTGAGATGAAAAAGGCTACGCTGATCGTACGTCCCATCGCTGCTGGGGTCTCGCCAACCCAACGCCGGGCCACGAGAGGGCCGAGCATGGCGCCGAGGCCACGGGCCATATAGAGAGTGCCCATACCCACGACTCCGGCCTGAAACAGACGCTCGGCGAACAGCGCGAAGAGGATGAGCAGGCCACCACCCACGCCGGCACTCCAGGCTTTCACCGACAGAAGACGCAGGATGGGTGGACGAGCCCCCATGTAGCGCATGCCATGCCAAAACTCCTGCCAACCATTGCGGGGTCGGCCTGTAGATAACCTCTCGACCGTGAGTGTCGCTGGGATAGGGACAGTGCTGATACACAGGGCCGATATGACATAGGTCGCAGCATTGATTACAAAGGCAGCTCCTGTCCCTAACACCGCCGCCACGACTCCACCGAGGGCCGCGCCAATGGCCAGCATGGCCGCCCAACTCGCGCTCGCCAAGGCATTCGCAGCCATGAGCTCGCGACGCGTGGTGATATTCGGGATAGTCGCTGCATGGGACGGATTGAAGAAGGCGGCTACGCCCATCAAGGCCGCAGTCAGGGTATACGCCAGCCACACCCGGTCCGCTGAGGTGACCAGCAGAAATCCCAGCGCTAATGCCGCCCGCACCAGATCGGCACTGATCATGATGGCTTTGCGACTGAAACGATCGGCCACGACACCGGCCACCGGGCTCAACAGGAACAGGGACAACGTCTGGGCCAGCACCACGCCACTCAGCGCCAGCCCCGAAGCCCCCGTAAGCTGCAGTACAAGGTGGTACAGCGCAATCATCCGGAACCAATCGCCGGCCATGCTGACCACGAGTCCCATCCACAGGCGGCGATAGCGCACATTGTCCCGCAGAAGTGCCCAGTAACCCACCGGCTCGGATGGTGACGCCGTCTGGCTCTCCAGGCTCACTTTTCCCTCCTCTCGCAGCTTCAACTCTGATCTCAGTACACCAGCCCGCTCGATGCTACACCTCCTGGAGGCGCGGAGCAAACACTTGTGTCCCCTCTCCCCCTGAGCGACGGAGCGCGGGGCAGCTCTTTACACAATCTTTATGTCCTCGCCCGCAATCTAAAGATTTTCTTGATATCCGACTTGGTACCATTCAATGCAGACATACGACATACACAGGAGGAAACCTATGGACATTGTGTATATCGCCGTGGGGCTTCTTTTCTTCGCCCTCTGCTGGGGATTTGTCACGCTGTGTGAGCGGCTCTAGGAGGATCACATGACCGTCATGTATCTCATTGGCGGGGTCGTGGCGCTGGGGTTGTTAGTCTACCTCATGGTCGCCTTACTCAAACCGGAGATCTTCTGATGACCTTCAATGGCTATGTCCAACTTGGCCTCTACCTTGTTGTCCTGCTGGCCTTGGCCAAACCGCTGGGGGGATTTATGGCGCGGGTGTACATGGGCCAGCCGAGTGCACTGGATCGGGTGCTCGGTCCCCTGGAACGGCTGATCTATCGCCTCTGCGGCGTATGCCCCGAGGAGGAGATGGGGTGGAAGACATACGCCATCTCCATGCTGCTGTTCAATCTGTTTGGCTTCCTGGCGGCGTATGCCTTGCAGCGGCTGCAGGGCGCGCTACCCCTGAACCCGCAAGGCTTTGGAGCAGTGACGCCCGATTCATCGTTCAACACGGCGGTGAGCTTTGCGACCAACACCAACTGGCAGGGCTACGGTGGTGAGACGACCATGAGCTATCTGACGCAAATGTTGGCCCTGACGGTGCAAAATTTCGTCTCCGCAGCCACAGGGATGGCCGTACTGGTCGCATTCATCCGCGGCTTAGCGGGACGCACGGTGCAGACGATCGGCAATTTCTGGGTGGACCTGACCCGTACTACGCTCTACATCCTGCTGCCCCTGTCTCTGGTCCTAGCACTTGTCCAGGTGTCGCAAGGGGTGGTACAGAATTTTAGCGCTTACCAGACGGTGCCACTGCTCCAGCCCACCACATATGAAGACCCGAAGCTCGATGAGAGCGGGCAGCCGCTCAAAGATGCGGATGGTAAACTCGTGACTGAGACCAAGGCAATGAAGGAGCAAGTGCTCCCCATGGGTCCAGCCGCCTCGCAGGTCGCCATCAAACAGTGGGGGACCAACGGTGGGGGGTTCTTCAATGTCAACTCTGCGCACCCCTTTGAGAACCCGACACCCCTGACAAATTTCTTCGAGATGCTGGCCATCCTGCTCATTGCGGCAGCGCTCTGCTATACCTTCGGCGTGATGGTCGGTGATACCCGTCAGGGTTGGGCGCTGCTCGTGGCCATGACCATGGTCTTTGTCGGGCTCCTGGCACTCTGCGTGGGGTCTGAGCAGGCTGGCAACCCGCGCATAGCGGCATTGGGTGTGGATGCTACTGCCAGCGACCTGCAATCGGGCGGGAATATGGAGGGTAAGGAGGTCCGCTTTGGCATCGTCAACTCGGCAATCTGGGCCACCGCGACCACCGCGGCCTCGAACGGCTCGGTCAACTCGATGCACGACTCCTTCACCCCGCTCGGCGGGTTTGTACCGCTGTTCATGATCCAAATGGGTGAGGTGATCTATGGCGGAGTGGGTTCCGGGTTGTACGGCATGCTCGTCTTTGCGATCATCGCGGTCTTCGTCGCCGGGCTGATGGTGGGACGGACGCCAGAGTACCTGGGCAAGAAGATTGAGTCCTACGAGATGAAGATGGCGTCGCTGGCCATTCTCGTCATGCCGTTAGTAGTCCTCCTGTGCACCGCCTTGGCGGTAGTGACGGAGGCCGGGAAGGCCGGCCCCCCGAATCCTGGTGCGCATGGCTTCAGCGAGATTCTCTATGCCTTTTCGTCCATGGGTAACAACAATGGGAGTGCCTTTGCTGGGGTAAGTGCGAACACCCCATTTTACAACTTCCTCGGTGGGCTAGCGATGCTGGCTGGACGCTACTGGATCGCGATCCTTGTGCTGGCGATTGCGGGCTCACTGGCCCGCAAAAAGCTCGTCCCGGCTGGCCTGGGCACCTTGCCGACGCACACGCCGCTGTTTGTGGCCATGCTGATCAGTATTGTGATCATCGTCGGCGCCCTGACCTTCATCCCTGCGCTGGCACTGGGGCCGATTGTCGAGCATCTGCTCATGGTCGGGGCCTAAGCGACGCGGCATAGGACTGTGGTCCTGTGCCATGGGGTCATTCTGTACAGAAGGATAGCCTAGTATGCCCACACAAGTACGAACCCGTTCCCTGTTCGACCCGTCAATTGTGCGGCGGGCCATTATTGATTCGTTCGTCAAGCTCGACCTACGCCATCAGGTGAAAAATCCCGTGATGTTTGTGGTTGAGGTCGGGAGTGTGCTGACCACGCTCTTGTTCCTCCAGGCGCTGGTCGGTTACGGCGAAGCCCCAGCCGGCTTTATTCTCGCTGTCTCCTTGTGGTTGTGGTTCACGGTGGTCTTTGCCAACTTTGCAGAGGCTATGGCAGAAGGCCGCGGCAAGGCCCAGGCTGACACGCTGCGTCGGGCTCGGCGCGATGTTATGGCCAAGAAACTCGCGCGCCCCCAGTACGGTGCTCCCTCTACCTCGGTCTCGGCGGGCACGCTGCGTCAAGGTGATGTGGTAGTAGCTGAAGCAGGTGAGTTCATCCCCAGCGATGGGGAGGTGATTGAAGGGATTGCCTCCGTCGACGAGAGCGCCATCACCGGTGAGAGTGCGCCGGTCATCCGCGAGAGCGGTGGCGACCGCAGTGCGGTCACCGGCGGTACACGCGTGCTTTCGGATTGGCTGGTGGTGCGCATCACGGCCAATCCGGGTGAGACATTTCTCGACCGCATGATTGACATGGTTGAGGGCGCCAAGCGCCAGAAGACGCCCAATGAGATTGCGCTCAACATTCTGCTCGCCGCCATGACGATCATCTTCTTGCTGGCGACCGTGACGCTGCTGCCGTTCTCCATCTATAGCGTGGGTGCCGCTGGCCAGGGGGCACCCGTGACCGTGACCGTGCTAGTGGCGCTGCTGGTCTGCCTCATCCCAACCACCATCGGGGGGCTACTGTCGGCGATTGGTATTGCCGGCATGGACCGCATGATCCAGGCCAATGTCATCGCTATGTCCGGGCGCGCGGTCGAGGCCGCTGGCGATGTGGACGTGCTGCTGCTCGACAAGACGGGTACGATCACGCTCGGTAACCGCCAGGCTACTGCCTTCCTCCCCGCGGCTGGGGTGAAAGTCGAGGAGTTGGCGGATGCCGCGCAACTGGCCTCCCTGGCCGACGAGACGCCCGAGGGCCGTAGCATTGTCGTGCTGGCCAAAGAACAGTATAGGATCCGCGAACGCGACATCCACAGCATGGGGGCAACGTTCGTGCCCTTCACGGCCCAGACGCGCATGAGTGGAGTCGATTTAAACGGACGGCACATTCGCAAAGGTGCCGCCGAGGCTATCGAGGACTATATGCAGCAGATGGGCAACCTGTTTCCACCGGCTGTCCGTAACACGGTGGACGATATAGCCAAGCAGGGCGGTACGCCCCTGGTGGTAGTCGATGGCGCACGAGTTATGGGGGTCGTGCAGCTCAAAGACATCGTCAAGGGCGGCATCAAGGAGCGCTTCACGGAGCTGCGCAGCATGGGCATCAAGACCATCATGATCACCGGCGATAACCCCCTGACCGCTGCCGCTATTGCGGCAGAGGCCGGGGTGGACGATTTCCTGGCGCAGGCGACGCCAGAAGCCAAGCTGCAGCTCATCCGCGAGTATCAGACCGGCGGGCGACTGGTCGCCATGACCGGCGATGGCACGAACGACGCCCCCGCGCTAGCCCAGGCGGATGTCGCTGTGGCTATGAACACCGGCACACAGGCGGCGAAAGAGGCCGGGAATATGGTGGACCTGGACTCCAATCCGACCAAGCTGATCGAGGTCGTCGAGATTGGCAAGCAGTTGCTGATTACGCGCGGCGCCTTGACAACGTTTAGCATTGCCAACGACGTGGCCAAGTACTTCGCGATCATCCCCGCGGCTTTCGCCACCACGTATCCGGCCCTGGATGCGCTCAACATCATGCGCCTGGCCACGCCGCAGAGCGCTATCCTGTCGGCGGTGATTTTCAACGCGCTGATTATCATCTGCCTGATCCCGCTAGCGCTGCGCGGTGTGCGGTATCGCCCCATAGGGGCGGCGACCTTGTTACGGGATAACCTACTCATTTACGGTCTCGGTGGCATCATCGTCCCGTTCATCGGGATCAAGCTCATCGA
>AR_comb_assmDRAFT_10123921_pt1 | contig 12958 bp, 9 predicted proteins | sample ArasoioldDNA_FD_10543 | JGI IMG/M metagenome (IMG submission 10543) | reverse complement strand
TATCCCGATGCCGTGCCCATTCGCGATCCCTTTGAGCCGCCGAATGCTGAAAAGATCGTAACGCGAGCGATCAGTCGCACCTGGCCGATGACCGTCACACTGCCCGACCTCGGCGCGTCATTTGCCGTTCAACCGATCTCGAGCACAGCTCAACAAGTACGGGCTGCGAATGGCTCATTTGCGGTGAGACCTGGAGTTTACGTGCTCAGCGCGCGTGGGCCCGTGGACCTCGCAACGATGCCGGCCCGCGTTGGTCAACTTGCGTTCAACGAGTATCACGCCCCACCCACCGACACAGTGGCGCTCTCCGTGCAACCGCTGGCGGCGCAGCAATACCTGGCGGGAACGGATGCCGAGATTCGCGCGCGGATCGTCAGTACGGTCTTGCCGGATTCGGCGGAGCTCTTTGTCCGTGGGTCCCCGGGCGGCTCATATCAACACGTGTGGATGCGTCGTGTGGAGGGGTATGACTACGCCGCGACGATTCCGGCCGCGACGCTCCGCCCGGGTCCCCGCCAATTTGCCGTCAGCGTCTCCCGTGGTGATTCGATCACCACATTTCCCGGCGGAGTGTCCGGCAAGCCAACGGACTGGAACTACAGCAATCAGCTCACCTGGGGATTCGACGTGGTGACCGCGACAACCCCCTTGCGTTTATTTGATCCCGGAACCGACGCGGGGCGGCTCACATTTACGCGCATCGGCGATGCGGGGCGGCGCGGGCTGTTTCGGATCGTACCCTCGTCGTCGACCGGCCAGCCCGCCTTCCACCTGGAGCTGCCAGTGGACTCGAGCGGCTGGAGCCCGCCCGATTATACCGCGTCGCTCGTCGTCAAGTCACGCGCGCTTGCGCGTCGCGAGACGATCACTGCCGCGCGCGAGTTGCGCGTGCGCTTGCGTGGTCTCTCGGCACAGCAGACTGTGCACGTCACACTGATGGAAGACGACGGGACCAGCTGGACGGCCGCCCTCACCGCTGACAGCACCTGGCAGGAACAGACAGTGCCGCTCTCACGACTTGCGGTGGGTCGCGGCGTGCTGCTGCCCGAAGGATTCCCAGGCGAATGGAATTACTGGGTCGGACCTGCGGCGGGACGAGGAAGCAATGGCGATCATCTGCGGCTCGATCATCTGGAACGGATCCAGATCTCACTCAGGCCGCATGAAGGCCGCGGCATAGAAATCGACTCGATCACGCTCGGCTTCTAGCCGACGCGGGGATCCTCTCCGGACTCTTCCGCCGACAGCGCACGCCGCCATCCCGCCCAACCACCCGAGGCGCGGTGGGCGAGCACCAACATCAGGATCCCGAACACAACCAACACCACGCCCCACCACAGATTCACGTTGATGCCCAGCGATTTCTGATAGATCGCGGGATCCGATACCAACCCATAGATCACGAGCATGACTCCCGTGATCGTGAAGAGCCCGCCGATCGGCCAGCGAATGTCGAGTCTCACCAGAAGATCACATTGAGAATGGTGGATGCGACCAGAATACCGATCGCGAGCGTCACGGGCCGCTTATACCAGGGCATCGCTTCCTCCTGGATCCGGGGCGTCAGCGAATAGACGAGCCCGCGCAGCTCGTCGTCCGTCTTAGTGCGCGTGGTGAACAGCGAGATCACGATGGTCGAGACGAAGCAGCTGGTCCACGCGAACAACGCGGTCCAGAAGTTCAGCGCCATTTCGCTCGGGTAAACGTGCAGCGTCGTGCCCAGGAATCCGCCGTGAATCCCGGGGCTCGCGCCGCGCGGCATCGTGAGTCCATAGTGCAGCGCCGCAACGAAGGTCCCGGTCAGCAGTCCGGAGAAGGCCGCATGTCCCGTCGTGCGTTTCCAGAACATGCCGAGCAGGAAAGTCGCGAACAGTGGGCCATTCACGAACGAGAAGACGAGCTGCAGGATGTCGTTGATGTTGTTGAACCGCGTCGCGGCGTAGGCCGCCACGACACTCGCGAGGATCCCGAAGACGGTCGCGGCGTGCCCCATTCGCAGGTAATGCGCATCGCTCTTGCCCGGCCGGAGAAACGTCTGATAGATGTCGTACGTCCAGACCGTGTTGAATGCCGTGACGTTCCCCGCCATGCCCGACATGAACGACGCCATCAGCGCGGTCAGCCCCAGCCCCAGCAGGCCCGTGGGCAGGTAATGCGCGAGCAACATGGGAATCGCCAGGTTGTAATTCGGCTGACCGTCAGAGCCGATCGGGAGGAATCCACCGCGCGTGGCATGCATGCCGATCGCCAGCATCCCCGGCAGAATGACGAGCGCCGGCATGAACATCTTGGGCACCGCGGCGATCAGTGGTGTGCGCCGCGCGGCCGTCATCGATCCGGCCGCCATGGCGCGTTGCACCACGAGGAAGTCGGTGCACCAGTAGCCGAACGACATCGCGAATCCCAGCCCCATGACGAGGCCGAACCACTCGATGCCCATGGGATTATGGGTCGGCGAATCCATGTACTTCCACGAATGCGACCAGGCGCCGGGCTGGAAGCCCGCATTCGTCGCGACGACCGACAACTTCGCGGTCAGCCCGCTCCACCCGCCGACATCCTTGAGCCCGAGCAACACGAGCGGCAAGAAGCCCAGCACGATCAGAAAGAACTGGAGCACTTCGTTGTAGATCGCGGACGTGAGGCCGCCGAGGAAGATGTAGATGAGAACGATGACGCCCGTCAGGATGATGCTGGCGTGGAAGCTCCAGCCCAGCACGAGCTCCAGCAATTTCGCCAACGCATACATCGAGATGCCCGACGAAAACACGGTCATGATCGCGAACGTGATCGCGTTCAGCCCTCGCGTCTTCTCATCGAAGCGCAGCTTCAGGTATTCCGGGACCGAGCGCGCGCGCGAGCCGTAATAGAATGGCATCATGAACAGGCCGACGAACACCATCGCCGGCATCGCGCCGACCCAGTAGAAATGGCTCGTCATGATGCCGTACTTGGCACCCGACGCGCCCATGCCGATCACTTCCTGCGCGCCGAGGTTGGCGGAGATAAACGCGAGGCCGGCGATCCACGCGGGAATCGACCGGCCTGACAGAAAGAAGTCTTCGCTGCTTCTGATGACTCGCCGAAGTGCCCAGCCGATGCCGAGCACGAAGGCGAAATAGATGATCAGGATCGCATAGTCGATCCCGCCGAGGCTAATCTGTCGCAGTTAGTGCGATCCCTTCGTGCGGATCAGGATCACCCCGTGCGCGCCGCGGACACCATAGATCGCCGTCTCACCCGGGTTTTTGAGTGCTTGAACGAACTCGATGTCCTGCGGGTCGAGCCAGCTCAGTGTCCCGTCGGTTTCGACCGGCGTCCCGTCAATCACGAACAGCGGCGCCTGGTTTCCGATGAGGGACGTCGGCGTCTGTAGCCGCACGATGATACCACCGCCCCGCGCCGGCATCACATCCACCCCGGCGATCCTTCCGGCGAGCATCTGATCGAGTGATGTCGCCTGGTTGCGCGCCACGTCACCGCGGATCGACGAAGCCGGGAGCGGCGCACGGACAGCAACGGTCTGGCTTTGCTGATGTGTGGCAGGAGCGCAAGCGATAAGACTGCTGGCCACCAATGGGAGATACTGCTTCATGGGGCCTCCTTTTGTTGCCCCCAATATGCCGAATTGAAACGCCGTCCGCGACACGGGACTATGGACGTTGCGTCAACTCGTAAATGTAAGCGGTGCGCGGCGCCAGCGTGGGAAGCGCTCGGCCCGGAAAGGCAAGCGTGGCGGCCTGTTTACCCAGATTCGCCACGACGAGGAGGTGACCCCGCGTGTACGCAATCACCGACTCATTGCCCGTTTCCACGGGCTCGAGCGGCGCATCCCTCAGCGCTGGGTCCTGGGCTCGGCGCCGGATCAAAGACCGATACAGCGCGAGCAGTGAGCCTTTGTGTTCCTCGGCCGCCACATTCGCCGTGAGTGTATCCGCCTGCAGTATCTCCCAGGCCTTTCCAGTCGTAAATCCGCGCGATGTCGCGGTCCACTGCATCGGCGTGCGCAGCCGTTCATCCGGCTTGTCGCCCGTCATGCCGATCTCTTCTCCGTAGTAGATAAAAGGCACACCCGGCAGAGTCATGAGAATCGTCACCGCGAGCTTCGCGCCTAACGTGTCGTTGCCCAGCGCGGTCATCGTCCGCGTCTGGTCGTGATTGCGCTGGAACGGCGCGAAGCGATACGCCGGCACCGCGCGCTGAAACTGCTCGACGGTTGCGATCAGTCCGCCGGCCTTCCCTGTCTTCACCGCGTCGATGAGCGCTTCCGAAATCGGGAACGCGAAGTACGCGTCGAGCTGATCGGGATAGTACGTGAGAATGACGTCGGGATTGTCCCACACTTCGCCGATCGTGTACGACTGCGGCGCGATGGCGCGGACGTACTGGCCGAAGTCGCGCAGCACGGCATGGGTCCCGGGTGTATTCGAGACCTCGTTCCCGACTTCCACCAGGTGCCGCACGGCGTCGAGCCGGAATCCGTCCACGTGCATCGAGTCGAGCCAGAACCGCGCGACGCGCTTCATCTCGTCCAGAACGGCAGGGTTTTCATAGTTGAGATCGGGCATGCCGCTCCAGAACAGCCCGAAGTAGTACTCGCTTCTGACCGGCGATTTGTGCCAGTTGTTTGCAGGGGTGCTAGACCAGCGATACCAATTCCGGTGCGGCGCCGTGGTGTCCTGGAGCGCCTCCTTGAACCACGGATGCTCGCTCGACGTGTGATTCAGCACGAGATCCACGAGCACCTTGATCTTGTGCCGATGCGCCGCCGCTACGAACGCCTTGAAGTCGTCGTTCGTCCCGTAATCGGGCTCGACCTTGTAATAGTCGGTGACGTCGTACCCGTGATAGCTCGGCGACTCCGCGACCGGCATCAACCACACGCAATCGGCGCCGAGCCCCTGGATGTAATCGAGCTTCTGGGTCAGACCGCGCAGATCGCCGATGCCGTCGCCGTTGCTGTCATAGAATGACCGGACGAACACCTCGTAGCAGGTGGTCGGACGCTGTAGCAGCGCCAACAGAATCAGGGAATACATTCGAAGCTCGCCTCTTGCCCTTCTGCCGAGTTCGGTCCGACATAGACCCGGAACGTCCCCGGTTCGACCACGGGCTTCATGTCGAGCCCCATGAACCAGAGATCCTTTATCGCAATCGGCAGGTCGATGGCCTTTGACTCGCCCGGCTTCAGCGTCACGCGGCGGAAAGCCTTGAGCTCGCGCAGCGGCCGGCTCACACTCGCCACCATGTCGCGCACATACAACTGCACGACTTCCGTGCCCTCTCGACCCCCTGTATTCGTCACGGTGACCGTGGCGGTGACTGTATCGCTCACGCGCGCCCGCGCGGTACTGAGCTTGAGATTGCCGTAGCTGAACGTCGTGTACGACAGTCCAAAGCCGAACGGATAGCGCGGCGTCACCGGGACGTCGATGTACTTCGAGGAGTATTTGTTGTTGACGTCGGCGGGCCGCCCCGTGGGGCGGCGATTATAGTAGATCGGCACCTGGCCCAGCACGCGCGGAAAAGTCACCGGCAAACGGCCGCTCGGGTTGACGTCGCCGAACAGCACGTCCGCCGTGGCATTCCCCGCCTCGACTCCGAGGAACCAGGTCTCGACGATGGCCGGCACGTGATCCGATGCCCACTCCAGGATGAGCGGCCGGCCGTTCATCAGGACGAGCACGACCGGCGTGCCCGTTGCGACCACCGCTTCCAATAATTCTTCCTGTCTACCAGGCAAACCTAGCGATGAACGGCTCGCGGCTTCTCCGCTCATCTCGCCGCGCTCGCCGAGCACCAGCACCGCGACTTTTGCCTGCTTCGCGGCCGCCACTGCCGCCGCAAATCCGGCGGTCGCCGTATCCTCGATGCCCGCTCCTTGCGCGTACAACACCTGCGTTCCGGCCGGCACTTTTGCCTTGATGCCCTGCAGCACGGTGACGACGTCCTCGGCCCGACCTTGCGTATGCCAGGGACCGAGCGGCTCTTCCTTATTGTCTGCGAGCGGACCGATCACCGCGATCGGGCCTGTCTTGGGCAGCGGTAGGATTGAGCGCTCGTTTCTCAGCAGCACGATCGACTCCCCCGCCACGCGCCGCGCGAGTGCGCGCAGCTCCGCATTCGCGGGCGCCGTGCGCGCGCGATACGGATCGCGAAACAGGCCGAGCCGCTGTTTGGCGCGCAGGATGCGCATCACGGCGGAGTCCACGACGGCCATCGGAATCCTGTTCGAGCGCACCAGCGCCGCGAGCGAATCGACGTAGATGCTGCTCTGCATGTCCATGTCCACGCCGGCGGTAAGGGCGCGCATTCCGGCCTCCGCCTGCGACCCGGCCACGCCGTGATTGACGAGCTCATTGACGGACGTCCAGTCGCTCACGACGAAGCCGCTGAACCCCCACTCGCGCCGCAGCACCGTATCGGTGAGCCACGCATTGCCCGACGCCGGCACGCCCGAGATGTCGTTGAAGGCGGACATCAGGCTCGCGACGCCGGCGTCCACCGCCGCCTTGAAAGGCGGCAGGTACAGCTCGCGCATCGTGCGTTCGGAGATCTCGGTCTCGGCGTACTCGCGTCCCGCCTCGGCGGCGCCGTAGCCGGCGAAGTGCTTGGCCGTCGCGAAGATGTTTTGCTGGAAGCCGCGCACGCGCGCCGCTGCCATCAGCGACCCGAGATAGGGATCCTCACCCGCGCCTTCGGCGATGCGGCCCCAGCGCGGGTCGCGCGCGATGTCCACCATCGGCGCGTATGTCCAGTTGATGCCGGCCGCAGCGGCTTCCAGCCCTGCTGCCCGCGCGGTCGCCTCGGCCGCATCCGGATCGAACGATGAGGCCTCGCCGAGCGGGATCGGGAAGATCGCGCGGTAGCCGTGAATCACGTCGAGCCCGAGCAGGAGTGGGATCTTGAGCCGCGACTCCGTCACCGCCACGCGCTGCACAGGGGTGGTGTTCTCGGCGCCGATGACATTGAACAAGCCGCCGAGTTTGCCGTCGCGCGCGAGTTGTAACTGTTGTGGCGACGCGCGTCCGTTGGCCGACAGGAGATTGAGCTGGCCGAGTTTTTCCTCGAGCGTCATGCGACCGAGGAGCGAGTCGAGCCGCTGGGCCGCCGCGGGCGTGGCGAGAAGCATTGTCAGAATCAGCGTGTTGCAGAGACGCAACATGGAACAGGTCTCCGGCGCTGGAGAGATGGACCTTGAAATTACGGCGCAAAACGGCATGCCGTGAAGGTCTGGCGTTTCTCGCGCCGCCAGGGGAAAGTTAGGGCACCGACTCACTTTTTACGGAGATCGATCCATGCTACGTCATCGTTTCTTGTGGCTCGTCGGCATTACGCTCCTGTTGCTCCCTCTCTCACTCAGCGCACAAACCACCACCGGCACCATTCGTGGGTTCGTCAAGGATCAGAATGGCGCGCCTGTGGCGGACGCCGGGATCCAAGCGCGGGATACGGCTACGGGGGTTGTCCGCTCCACGACTACTCGGTCCGATGGCTCATATGTCTTGCCCGGACTGCCGCCCGCGTCCTACGAACTGTCGATCCGCCAGATCGGATTCGCGCCGCAGCGGCGCATGGTCACGGTTCAGGTTGGCGCCACCATGTCGGCGGATTTCAACCTTCAAGCGGGTGCCGTAGAGCTGCAGGCGGTATCCGTAGAGGCGGCACCTGCTGTCGAGATGCGCACCTCTGAAGTCGCGACGAATGTGACACAACAGCAGATCCAACAGCTACCGACGAACAGTCGCAACTTCCTCGACCTCGCGCAGCTCGCTCCTGGCGTGACGGTCACGGAAGATCGGATCAATTCCGGTGCAGGGTTCAGAACGTTTTCCGCCGGCGCCCAGGGGGCGAACCAGGTCAACCTGTTCGTGGACGGAGCGAGCCTCAAGAACGATCTCACCGGCGGCGGCGTAGCCGGCCAGGATGCGAGTCGCGGCAATCCCTTCCCACGCAACGCGATTCAGGAGTACCGCGTCGTGACGCAGAACTTCAAGGCCGAATATCAGAAGGCGTCGAGCGCGATCATCACGGCAACGACACGCAGTGGCGGCAATACATGGACAGGGAACGCGTTCGTGGGCTATCAGGACAAGGGCTTGCTGGCGCTCGACACATTCCAAATCAAGGACAAGAACGCGAATCCCTCCGGATTCAAAAAGCCTGACTACAGTCGTGTCCTGTCTGGCCTGTCGATCGGCGGGCCGCTCATCAGAAACCGGCTGTTTTTCTTCGGCTCATACGAGGGGAATTACCAGAATCGGGCCAATACGGTCGCCATCACCGCGCCCACAGGCTTTACAGCTCTCGACAGCGTCAACCTGAATCAATTCAACGGGCACATTACTTCGCCATTCCGCGAGACGCTGTTGTTTGGGAAGCTGAACTATTCACTGGGAAATCATTCGTCCCTTGAGTTGAGCTATAACAACCGCCATGAAACGGATGTCCGTGACTTTGGTGGGCAGGTCGCCGCACAGGCAGCGGTGAATTATCGCCAGGACATTGGCCTCGGGATTTTGAAACACAGCTATTTCAGCGGTGAGTGGCTGAACGAAGCCAGCGTCACATTCCAGCGTTTCAATCGAAACCCATCTCCCGATATCAGCGATCTGCCGTCGCGCGAGTTTCTGAACGGCTCGGCGAGCAGTTGCTGCACTTCGTTTGGGCGGATTGGAAGCTTCCTCAGCATTCAAGACTTCACTCAGAAGCGAGTCGGCTTCCGGGACGATCTCACATATACGGGCTTCCACGGCGGCGGCGACCACGTGTTCAAAGTCGGGGCAACCGTGGACATGTTGAACTACGACATCATCAAGCGGAACGACGAGACGCCGCATTTCTTCTACACCGACACCCTGGTGCGCAACGGCGATACCCTCGCGTACAACTACCGGAGCCCCTACCAGATGACGTGGCAGTACGGCAACCCGGGAGTCAAAGCCGATAACACGCAGATAGGCGCCTATCTGCAGGACGACTGGACGCCGACTCCACGATTGACGTTGAATCTCGGTGTGCGCTGGGACTATGAGACGCACATGATGAACTACGATTATGTCACGCCGCAGGCGGTCCGGGATACGATCAGGGCCTACAACAGTCAGTTGTTTTTCCCCATTGACACGCTGGAATACTTCACCAATGGCAGCCAGCGTGAGAAGTTCAAGGGCGCGTTCCAACCGCGACTCGGATTTTCCTACTCGCTCGACAGCGACGACAGGACCGCGATTTTCGGAGGCTGGGGAATTTTCTACGACCGCTCACTCTTCGATATGTCGGTCGACGAGACGCTCAAGCTCCAGCGACCGTCGTATACCGTCTTCTTCGCGCATCCCGACTCGGCCCCGGGGCCGGGCGAAGTCGCGTGGAACAACAGTTACCTAACCACCGATACGAGCGTACTCGCTCCCCTCGTCACAGGATCACCGGGGAGCCTGGGCGAAGTGTGGCTGATTCCGAACCACGCGAAGGTTCCGAAGTCACACCAGTGGAACGTGGGCATCCGGCATGCCTTCGGAAGCCTGGTGGCGTCGCTCGCGTACACCAACGTGCGGGGCTACGACCAGCTCGTGTTCAACTGGGCCAACATCAAGTGGAACAACTTCGGCACGCCGACGAGCTCGTGCTGTGATTTCTCCCGCACACCATTCCACGGCTTCAGCAACATCCTTTACGCCACCGAAAGCGGCAACACGTGGTACGACGCGTGGCAGGTTCAGCTCACGCGACCCTATCGGAGAACGGCTGATTGGGGTTGGGGTGGCGGCTTGGCATATACCAATGCGAAGCGTTCGGTCGAGGGAATCGATTTCCCGAACGACCAGTTCGCGTTCCCTGGGACCAATGTCATCCCCAAGCACCCCGTGAACGATGAGCTGAGCCGCGTTGTCATGAACTGGGTTATGGACGTGCCGGTCGTGGACGTGCAATTCAGCGGCTTGCTCACGCTTGGCAGCGCTCCCCGGCAGGATTTCTCCGGTCGCTTCGACCCCGCGAACTACAAGCCCGGCGCTGTAACGGTTCCTGGCGGGACGTTCCCGTTGTTCCCGGGGCAGTGGGGATATAGAAATGTGGACCTGCGGCTTCGCAAGGACTTCCCTACCGGTAGGGGAAGTATGGGAGTGACGGCGGACCTGTTCAACGCGTTCAACTATCAGAACTTCGGCTGCACCAATGGTGGCGTCACACCTAACTGCGTGGTTAGTGATCCTCGCAGGCTGCAGATCGGCGCCGAGTACACATTCTGATCGGACGCCGTGGTAGTTGTAGCACTGTGCTGTTTGCCCTGGCCCTCGGAGCCTGCTCCGCCAACTCCGGGGGCCCGGCGTCTAACCCGGCACCATCCGAAACCCCGCGGCGCCGAAGTGCCGGTCGAGCGTGAGCGCCTCTTGTATCCCCCGCTCCGCCATCACCGCGAAGCTCACCGCGTCCGCGAAGGAGAAGTCCTGGTCGTCGTAGCGCTCGAGCCATTCGGTGATGGCCGCTCGCTCGAGGTCCGCGTTGCTCCGCACCACGAGCATCTGCGGGTCGATCATGCTACTCGCAAAGGCCATGGCCGTATCCCGCGACGTGCGGCGCAGCAGGAGGGCGTGTGTCTCGGCGACGACCAGATTGGTGGTGACGAGTCGGGCCCTATGCCTCACGGCGCCCTGAAGCGCCGTCTTAACCGCGTCGTGGTGAGGGAGACTGCGCACGAGCAGTGGATACCATGCGCTCGCATCAACAAACAGCTCAGCGGCCACGCCGCCGGCGCCGGGGAGTCGGGGCACTCCAGCTCGCGATATCGCCCCGAGCCAGCTCCTCGTCGTGCTCCGAGCCGACGTCGAACGGCGGTAGCCCGGGACGCTCGCGATCTGCGATGCCGATGAGCCGGAGCACCGGATGGGAGGCTGGATCAAAAAGCTGGCGCTCCATCGCCGCCAACCCACGCCGGAGCACGTCCGACTTGGTCGTCTGGAGCTCGCGCGCCAGGCGCTCGAGCCGCTCCCGATCGGAAGCCTCGAGGTATACTTGCACGGGCTCGGCCACCACACCCTTCTTACGTTTCATATATCATGAATCATAAACACATTTCATGAAAATCCAAGCTGCCGCACTGGTCTCCGTGGCGCTCGCCCTCGGAGCCTGCTCCGGCAACTCCGGGGGCCCGGGCGTTGCACCCGACACCGCCGCATTCCTCGACACCCTGCAGCAACGCACGTTCAACTGGTTCTGGGACCTGACGCCACCGTCGAACGGCCTCACGCCGGACCGCTGGCCCACGCCGTCGTTCTCGAGCATCGCCGCCGTCGGGTTCGCGCTGACGGCGTATCCGATCGGCGTCGAGCACGGGTGGATCACGCGCGCCCAGGCCGCGGATCGCACGCTCACCACGCTGCGCTTCTTCTGGACCGCGCCGCAGGATTCGGCCGGCCCAAACACCACCGGCTACCGCGGTTTCTACTATCACTTCCTTGACATGCAGACCGGCTATCGCTTCCAGCAGGTCGAGCTCTCCACCATCGACACGTCGCTCCTGCTCGGCGGCATCCTGTTCGCGCAGAGCTATTACGACGGCACCGACACAACCGAAAAGCAGATCCGCGCGCTCGCCGATTCGATCTACCTGCGCGTGGACTGGCAGTGGGCTGCGACCCGCCCGCCCGTCGTCAGCATGGGCTGGAATCCCGAAAGCGGCTTCATCAGCGCCGACTGGATCGGCTACAACGAGGGCATGATCCTCAACATCCTCGCCCTCGGCTCACCAACCCACCCGGCCGATACCTCGGCGTGGAGCAAGTGGGTGAGCGGCTACCAGTGGGCGACCTATCACGGCCAGACCTTCGTGCAGTTCGCACCGCTATTCGGCCACGAGTACTCGCACGTCTGGATCGATTTCCGGGGGATTCACGACAGCTACATGGCGGGCAAAGGAATCGATTATTTCGAAAACTCGCGGCGAGCCGCGCTGTCGCAGCGGGCGTACGCGACAGCGAATCCTCAGGGGTTTGCCGGCTACGGCGCCAACGTCTGGGGACTCACCGCCTGCGATGGCCCGGCGAACAAGACGCTGACGATTGGCGGCCGTAGTCGTCAGTTCCACACCTACATGGCTCGCGGCGCGTCGTCGCTCGAAGAACCCGACGACGGTACGATCGCACCCACAGCCGCCGGCGGCGCCGTACCGTTTGCTCCCGAGATCGCGATCCCCGCGCTCCTCACGATGCGTACAACGTACGGCGCAAAACTGTTCAGCACTTACGGGTTCCTTGATGCATTCAATCCAACTTTCGCTGCAGCAGGCCAGCAGGAAACCGGCACCGTCGATCCGCAGCTCGGCTGGTTCGATGTCGATTATCTCGGCATCGATCAAGGTCCGATTCTGGCAATGCTCGAGAACTACCGCACCGGGCTGGTCTGGCGCGTGATGCGCACGAATCCTCATATCATTCGTGGGTTGCAGCGAGCGGGATTTACGGGGGGATGGCTACCATGATGCCGCATGCGACATGCCGCATGCCACATGCCGCATGTGGCATGAGGCATTCGGCATAGCAGTGTCAGCTCTGTTGGCCGCACTCAGCGGTCTCCCCAATGCCGCAGAACCGGTGACCGGCTGGATCACGGGCGGCCAGCCCACCGAGCAGCAACTCAAGGCATTCAAGTCCGCGGGCGGTGAAGTCGTGGTCGACAACCGCGATCCCATGGAGCCTCGCCCCTTTGACGAACCGGCGACGGCGCACGCGTTAGGACTCGAATACGTCAGCCTGCCCATCACCCACGGTGCAGTCACGGTCGACACGATGAAGCAGATGCACGCCGCGGTTAAGACGCTGGAAGGAAAGAAAGCGCTCCTGCACTGCTCGAGCGGCAACCGCACATCAGCCGCGCTGATTCCCTACCTGATGATCGATAAAAAGATGGAGCAGGATGATGCGGTTGATACGGCGATGCGCGGTGGATTGCGAAGCGCGGA
>AR_comb_assmDRAFT_10231407_pt1 | contig 12960 bp, 11 predicted proteins | sample ArasoioldDNA_FD_10543 | JGI IMG/M metagenome (IMG submission 10543) | reverse complement strand
GGCATACGAGATATTGGCGTGACTGGAGTTCAGACGTGTGCTCTTCCGATCTACCCTCGGCGCGGACGCCGAGGACGTCCAGCAGGTGGCGAACGGGATCGTCTCGGTGACCGACCGCTATGACGGCGTCGTCAGCGACTCTCAGGTCACCAGCGACCGGGGCGGCGCGCGGGCTTCGTTCACCCTCGAGATCCCCTACAAGAGCCTCGACGCCGCGCTCGCCGATCTCTCCGACCTCGCCGATGTCGTCTCGCGCACGGAGGGCACCGAGGACATCACCGCCCGCGCGGTCAAGGACCAGCGGGAGCTCGCGAACACCCTCGATCGCATCCGCGAGGCGAGGATCGAGCTGATCCAGGCCGACACCCGGGAGGAGAAGCTCGTGATCCGGTCGCAACTGCAGTCGCTGCAGGCGACCGCCGATGCGCAGCAGGCGGCGCTCGACGGCGTCAAGCGCCAGGGCCGCTTCGCCACCGTGAACGTCGAGGTGAGCTCGGCCGCTCAGGACCACGCGGACGACGGCGGCTGGAGCCTCGGCGACGCGCTCGACGACGCCGGCCGGGTGCTCGAGGTGATCGGCGGGGTCGCCGTCGTCAGCCTCGCGATTCTCGTCCCGCTCGGGCTGATCGCCGCCCTGGTGGCGTGGGTGGTCCTGCGCTCGCGGCGCCGAGCTCGCGAGCGCGCCCTCGACTCCTGAGCCGCGCGCTACTCGTAGGGCTCGAAGTCCGCCTTGCGCGCCCCGCAGACGGGGCAGAACCAGGTATCGGGAATCTCGTCGAACGCCGTCCCGGGCGGGATCCCGCCGTCTGGATCGCCCTCGTCCGGGTCGTAGATGAACCCGCAGGAGGTGCAGATGTAGAGCTGCTTCGCGATCGTTTCCTGGCTCACGGTCCCGGCAGGTTATCGTCCGGCGGGTGAGCGAGAGCCCGGCGACTCCCCGTCCGGCGGCGACCATCCTCCTGCTGCGCCATGGTGGCCGGCACGCCGACCGCGGGGTCGAGGTGCTGATGGTCCGCCGCACCACGGAGGCGAAGTTCATGCCCGGCGTCTGGGTCTTCCCCGGCGGCGTGATCGAGGAGGGCGAGAGCCCGGCCGAATGCGCCGCGCGCGAGCTCGCCGAGGAGGCCGGGGTCGAGCTGGCCATCGACGCCGAGCTGGTCGCCTGGTCGCGGTGGATCACGCCCGAGGTCGTCCCGATCCGCTTCGACACCCACTTCTTCGTCGCCCTCGCTGCGCCCCACGCGAAGCCGCAGCCGGATCGCACGGAGGTCACCGACGCGGACTGGTTCGCGCCGCGCGCCGCCCTGGATGCTCACTCGGCGGGCGAGCTCGAGCTCGTCTTTCCGACGATCAAGACGCTCGAGACCCTGGTCTCGCACCCCACCGCCGAGGCGGTGATCGACACGGCCCGCCGACGGCGGATCGAGCCGATCGTGCCGCGAGTGATCGGCACCAGAACCGACCACCGGATCGTCCTCCCGTGGGAGGAGGGCTACGACGGTGCCGTCACCGATCCGGGTAAGTTGGCGCCATGACCGCGAGCCTGCCCGCCGAGGCGCGCGAATGCTTCTCGCGCTTCATCACCACCGAGTACACGACGATCGATTCGCGCCAGCAGCCGATCACGTGGCCGGTCACGCCGTACTACGTCGACGGCGCCCCGACGATCGACGTCACGACCGGCCTCGGCTATCCGAAGAAGGCCGACGACGCGAAGCTCAATCCGCGGGTGGCACTGCTGTTCAGCGACCCGACCGGGTCCGGGGTCGGCTCGCCCGCCCGAGTGCTGGTTCAGGGGATCGCGCACGTCGACGAGGAGGACCTCGAGGCAAACCGCGAGCGCTACATGCGCGAGTCGTCGCTGAAGCTGCCCGCGACCAAGAAGATGCACCCGCCGAAATTCATGCGCGGGCCGCTCAACTGGTACTACGCGCGGATCTACATCAAGGTCCGGCCCGAGCGGGTGTTCATCTGGGCCGACGGCGACCCCGAGCGCGAGCCCGAGGTCCTCGACTCACATCTCGAGGAGGTCCGCTCCGGCCACGCCGAGGAGCCGCCCGAGCCACACGCGCCGTCGGCCGGCGGCTCGACCGCCTGGGACCCGCGCATGCTCGAGCTCGGCAGTCGCCACCCGATGGGCGTGATCTCGTGGGTCGGGCCCGACGGCTTTCCGATCGCGGTCCGAGTGCCGATCTCCCGCGACGACGAGGCGCGGCTGATCTGGCTCGAGCAGAGCCCGGCCGGGCTGCCGCTCGCCGAGGGCCGGGCGTGCCTGACCGCGCACGCGCACGCCGAGGACTTCACCTGGCAGGAGAACTTCCAGGTCCGTGGCGACCTGGTTGAGCGCGACGGCCGATGGGCCCTGGTGCCGCACCGCATGGTGGGCGGCTTCGAGCTCCCTAAGGGCATCGGGCGGATGCGGTCGTTCACCAGCCGCCACTGGCGCTTCTACAGGACCGCGAAGCAGCGCCTCGCCGGCCGCGGCTGATCAGTCGGGGAAGGGTTCGAGCCCGGCGTGCCACGGGCCGGCCGGGTAGGTGTGGATGCCCGACTCGTCCATCTCGCTGCGCAGGCGCGTGAACAGGCCGGCGGCGGTGTCGAGCGCGCGGGCGTATTCCTCCGCGGTGCGCTCTGACAGGCGCCAGTTGAAGTACAGCTGGCGGTCGGTGATCCCGAACTCGACCTCGTTGCGGATCTGGGCCGCCCAGTCGAGAAAGCCCGGGCTGAACAGCTCGCGCAGGGCGATCGGGTCGTGATCGAGCGGCACCGTGGCGAGGTAGCGCCGGTTGAAGTCGATCGACTCGAACTCGACCTTGCGCCTGCTGGCGAGTTGCTCAACCCGATCCTCCGCCTCGATCGACTCGACGTTGAAGATCGGCACGACCTGCGCGAGATCCGGCATGTGGGCCTTCGCGAGGATCGCGCGCGGGAGCACGGTCTTCGAGAAGATGCCACCCTCCTCGCGCTCGTCCGCGTCGCACGAGGCACCCCAGAACTCGCCCGAGAGGTTCCCCTTGATCCGGTTGGTGCCGCCTGGGCAGAGCGTCGCCGGGCCCCCGCGCGGGTTGAGCCCGCCGACCGGCTCGTAGGTGAGCCCGCGCTTGGTCGCGAGCCCCCGGACGAGCTCGGCCCATTCCTCCGCCTTCACCGTCAGGCCCCCACCAGGTCCGCGCGGCCCTGCTCGAGCAGCTGCGCCTTGTAGCGCGGGAAGACGGGCTTGGTGAGGGGCACGAGCTTGAGGATCTTCGCGACCGGGCCCGTCGCCTTGATCTCGCCTCGGGCGAGCGCCACCGTGACGTTGACCTGGCCGAGCCAGAAGTGATGCGCCGTGTCGGCCGACATCGTCATCGTCACCTGGGGCTCGAGCTCGGACTCGCCGAAGTCCACCTGCACCGGCTCGCCCGGCTGGAGCCGGACCGTGATCGCGGAGCCCGGGTCGCTGTGTTGGTAGCGAACGATGGTGTTCGCCTGGCGAAAGCGGGCCGACAGCTCCTCGTCGGCGGCGAGGTCCGTGAACAGCTTGCCCAGCGTGGCGTAGAGCTCCTCGGCGTCCGCGAATACCGGCATGGGGTGGATCCTATTTGCGCGGGCGCTCGCCGCTTGGCGCTCGGCCGAGGGATTGGCCGGGGTGGCACTCCCGGCGCTCGCCGCTCGCCGCTCGGGGCGGGGCGTGCGCACGCGCCGGGAGGTCGCTACGGATCCGAGAACAGGCTCGGGAAGCGGCCGCTGCCGAAGTCGTCGCCCTTCACGCCGGGGAAGTCGCCCTGGATGAAGCACGGGGCGAAGTTCGTCTCGACGCCCGGCGGCTCGCCGTTGTTGACGCCCGGCACCGACTGGCCGGGGAGGATCTCCTCCTCGTCGGTCGGCTGCGAGCTCGCCGGCGCGCCGGCGGCGTAGTCGGTGTTCTTGCAGTCGAAGTTGGGGAAGATCCCGTTCTTGGCCGCCGAGTAGCTGACCAGCGCATTCGGCGGCAGGTACGCGTTCCCGCGGTTGCCGGGCAGGCGGCTCGGCCAGATCGAGAGCGTCTCCTGGCCGGTGTAACCGAGCTGGCGCAGGCCGAGGCGCGGCGCCGGGTCGCCCTGGACGCCCTGGTACTGACCCGACAGCGCGACGCTCGGCGCCATCAGGAAGTCGGCGACCGTGCCCTTCTGGAACTCGAGGTAGCGCAGCACCGGGTTCAGGTTGGCGAGGAACGGATCGAGCTGGTCCAGCACCGGCCGCAGCCCCCCGAGGAAGTCGCGCAGCGCCGGGAAGCCCTTGATCGACGCCCGCTGGAGCTGGTCGAGGTTGACGAAGAGGTCGCGGAGGCTGGGCGAAAGCTGGCGGACGGAGGCCAGGGTCGGGCTGAGGTCGCGCGCGACCGGGATCAGGTCGTCGATCAGCGGCTTGGTGTTGGCCTGGAACGTGTCGAGCCGCTCGAGCGTCGCCCGGGTCTCGCGCTGGAAGGTCGGCAGGATCTCGAACGTGTCCTGCAGCGCCCGGTCCTCGGAGGCGAGCGCGTCGAACGTGTTGTCGGAGCCGCGGATCGCACCGGCGAGCGCCTGATCGTTGGCCGCGAGCGCGTCGAACACCGTGCCCGTGTCGCGGACGAGGCCCTTCAGCGCCTCCTTCTGGCGCCCGAGCACGTCGACGATGTCCGAGGCGTCGGTGAGGAACGGCCCGAGGTTGCCGAACGAATCGTTGAGGTCGACGCCGCGTCCGTTGATCGCGAGCGCCGCGTTCTGCTGCCAGCGCTGGAAGGAGGTCCGCGTCTCCTCGTCGAGGGCGTTGAAGATCTCGTCGATCTGCGTCGCCTCCTCGGTGTGGCTGATCCCGAGCGTCCCGCCCTCGGGGATCGCCTCGACCGACTTCGACTCGGCGTCGGAGACGTTCGCCGCCGCGCCGAGCGACACCGGCGCGGAGTTGCCGTCCGGCTCGGATCCCGAGGTGAGCTCGACGAACGTCTCGCCGAGCAGGGTCTTCTGGCGCAGGATCGCGCGTGCGTCGGCCGCGATTGGGGCGAACTCCGGCTCGATCTCGATCACCGCCTCGGTCGTGTCCTTGCCGTTGACCCGCTCGTCGGGCGGCGCGAGGTCGATCTGCTTGACCTTGCCGACCGAGACGCCGCCGATCCGCACGTCGGACTCGACCGCGAGCTGCGTGGCCTCGGGGAAGTAGGCCGTGATCCGGTAGCTCTCCGGCCTCAGCGGGATCGGACCGCCGAACGCGATCCAGAGGAAGAGGATCAGGCCAAAGCACGAGAGCGTGAACCCGACCGCGATCAGGATCCTGCCGACGGATGGAGCTTGCTTTTGCATCTCAGGGGCTGGTCGGGGGGCAGAGCTGGGCGAGGACGGGGTCGGTGAAGCCGGTGACGACCTGCAGCAACGGGTTCACCTCGCCGGTCTGCGACTTGACGATGTTGCTCAGCTGGTCGCAGCCGGCGGTGAAGTAGATGCGGCGGTAGAAGCCGTTGCCGTCGCCGGTCGAGAACACGGTGTTGCCGTTGTGACCGAGCCACGCGGCCCAGTACAGGTAGCCCTCGTCGCGGTCGGCGGTGCCGGCGGGCTCGGCGCCGTTGGGGTTGAAGGCGGCCATGTTGCCCAGGCGGTTGACCTTGTGCGCGACCGTGGTCAGGCGCGGCGCCGCGGCCGAGTACTCGCCCGCGGCCCGGTCGAGGTCGTCGATCGAGGGCCGCGCGGCGCGCACGAACGGCCGGATCTCGTTCTCGAGCACCGGCGTCTCGGCGGTGGCGAGCCCCCGCACCGCCGTGTTCATCTCGTCGAGGTTGCGCGCGAACGGCCGCAGGGCGTCGAACGACGGGCCGAGCTCGGCGGCGAAGCTCGAGGCCTCGTTGAGCGTGTCGCGGGCCTGGGCCAGCGTCCCCGGCAACAGCGCGATCGCACGCTGGACGCTCGGGTCCTGATCGGCGATCGTGCCGAGGGCGCCGTTGGATGCGCTGACCAGGCGGGTGAGCTCGGAGTCCGACTGGCCGACCCGGGTGGTCAGCACGTTCAGGTTGTGGATCAGGTTGGCGAGGTTCGTGCGCCGCTGCGCGACGAGACGGTTGAGCCGGGCGAAGTCGCGATTGATCGGCCCGAGGCCACCGAGCAGCTCGCCGAGGTCCTTGTCGCGGCCCTCGAGCCCCTTGCCCGCGCCGACCAGCAGCAGCTTCAGGTACGCCTGGCTGTCGGAGTCCAGCGCGCCGAGGATCTCGTCGAGGTTGACGTCCGGGGCCGTGTTGGCCGCCGGGATCGTGTCCCCCTCCTCGTATTCGCCGGCCGACTTGCTCCCCGGATCGAGCTCGAAGAACATGTCCTTGAGCGCGGTGGTCGGACGCATCAGGATCGTCGCGTCCTTGTAGATGGGCAGGTAAGTGCGCTCGATATCGAACGTGACGACGCCCTTGCCGTCGACGAGCTCGACGTCGGAGACGTCGCCGATCTTCACGCCGGCGACCCGGATCGACTGGCCTTGGCCAGGCACCACGGCCTGCGCGGTGTCGAACTGGGCCTTGAGCTCGAACGGCTTCTCCTCCAGCACCGGGATCCGGATCCGCTGCTCCTCGAGGATGTAGCCGGTGATCGCCACCGCGATCAGCAGCAGCGCAGCGACCGCGATGAAGTCGCGCAGGTGCTTGCGGATCGTCGTCATCACCGCTGGTCACCCCCGGCGAGCTTCAGTAGGGGCTTCGTCTGCTCGCTCGTCAGCCCGAACTGGTCGGCGACGGAGCGGATGTCGCCGCGGGTGGCCGAGCTGAGCACGTCGGCCGGGTCGGCTGCGGGCGCGCTCGTCGTCTCCGGCCCAGCGCCCGCGCCCGCCTGGAGGTTCGGCGGCTCCTGGCGCTCGCACGGCTTGTTCGGCTTGAACGGGGTCTTCGCCGAGTCGGTCAGGCGGGGCATCGCGCCGAGGATCGGGAAGGCGGTGAGGCCGACCGCGTCCTGCAGGCCGAGGCCATCGGGGTTCGGGAGCGCGTCCGGGATCTTCACCGTGTTCGCGCCGCCGCCCGCCGCGACCCGGATGTACTGGCCGTTCGCGTCGCCGGAGCGGCTCTCCGAGGCGATGCCCTCGAGCCCGTAGGCGGTCTCCTCGAACACCCGGCCGGCCGGGTCGGACGGATACTGATTGGACGGGTCGATCGGCTGCACCGTGTCCTCCGACCACGGGATCACGACCTCGTTGAAGCAGCTCGAGAGGGCACGGGCCTGGTCGAAGAAGGCGACGCTGCGATCCGCGAGCTGAGCCAGCTTCGGGATCGTCGGGCGCAGGTCGGCGGTCAGGCCGCGCAACTCGCGCTTGGAGACGAGCAGGCGCACCTGCTCGACGAACGGCGTCGAGGCGGCCAGCGTCGCCGGGGTCGACCGCACGCCCGGGAGCGCCTCGCGGGCGAACGCCCGGACCGGCGGGAACGCCGCGTTCAGATTCGCGTACGCGGGGCGCGCGGCGCGCAGGACGTCCGGGAGCAGCTCGATCGAGCGGCCGAGTGCCACGTCCTGTGCCGCGAACGAGCCGGAGAAGACCCGGAAGTTGGTGACCAGGTCCTGGAGCGCCTGCTCGTTGCTGCCCAGCCCGCGCACGACCCGGTCGAGGCCGCGGATCACGCCGGTCAGGTCATCGGGCTCGCGCCCCAGCAGCGCCTGGTTGACCTCCGACGTGTACTTGAACGCCGGCGCCGAGGTGCGGTACAGCTCGCGGAACCCCTCGGCCCCGTGGTACTTGGTGAGGGCGTCGCCGAGCTGGTTGAGGAAGACCTGCAGGTCGGAGCGGACGTCGCCCTGGAGCGTCGTCAGGACCTGGTCGAGCTGTACCGAGTACGCGGTCTGGTTGACGGGGAACGTGTGGCCGTCGTCGATCTCGGGAGCGTTCGGGCTGCCCGGCCTCATGTCGACGAAGTAGTTGCCCTCCAGGAACAGACGCGGCCGCAGCTTGAAGGTCGCGTCCTCGTGTACGGGCATCGCGTTGTCGTCCAGCTCCATCGTCACCACGGCGGCTTGCTGGCCCGGGGCGGCGCCGGCCGACTCGGTACCGCCGACCTGCGCCGTGCGGGTGTCTACCTCGGCCGCGGCGAGCGGCTCGACCGAGGTCACCTTGCCGACCTCGATGCCGGCGATTCGCACGGGCGAGCTCGGGCGCAGGTTCTGCGCCGAGCCGAAGACGGCGCGAACCTCGAACTTGTCGCCCCACGGCAGCTCCTTGGTGAAGGCGAGCACCGACGCGACCGCGATCACGATCACCAACACGAGACCGATCAGCCAGCTCGGCAGCCGGCGACCCTCGCGCTCCCGGCTCATCGGCCGATCCCCTTCCACGTCTCCGGCTGGCGCGAGTCGATCCGCGTGTCCTGGAGCTCGCGCTCGTTGTTGTCGTTGTAGAAGAGGGTCGTCGGGCCGCGGCTGCCGGGCTGGTCGGGAACGCCATAGGCCGGGTTCGACGGCGACTGGCCCGGGACGAGGCCCTGGCCGAGCTCGTATCCGGACTGCCCGCCCTCGCAGTCGGCGTTCCTCTGCCCCGTCGGGCCGTACGGGTGGGCGTTGAGGATGGGCACCTCGTACGGCTTGAACGTCCCGCCGATCGCGGTGGCCTCGCGGCCGTTGGACTGCGCCGCCGCGTAGCCGTCAACCGGCGTCTGCGTGGTCCCCGGCGCCGGGAAGCGCGTCAGCGACTGGCGGAAGGAGTAGCCGACCTGGTCGCGGTCCGAGAGGCCGTTCGGGACGAACGTGAACCAGTAGTTGAAGTAGTTGCAAACCGTCTGGGCCGGGACGACGTACTTGGCCAGCGGCTGTGCGGTGTCGAACGTGTCCTCGAGCCGCTGCAGGGCGACACCGGTGCTCGGCTGCGAGACGACCGCGTTCAACGACCGCAGCACGCCCTCGAGGCGGCGGTTCGACGGCGGCGAGTCGTTGAGCACCGGCGTGCCGACCTCGATCGCGTCGTTGAGCACCGGGAGGGTCGCGCGCAGGTCCTGGACCCCGGGGCGCAACTCGATGCCGAGCCGGGTCAGCGAGGTGAGGAACGGGCGCTGGCGCGGCAGCGTCTCGATGCCGGTCCGCAGCGTCGGCGCGGTCTCGGAGATCGAGTCCTGGAAGGCGCCGACGTTGGCCGTGAACGCGGCGAAGGTGATCGCCGCCTTGGTGAAGACGTCGGCCTGCTGCTCGGCGACCGGGGCGACGATCCGCGCGACATCGCCGAGCGCCGGGAAGAAGTTGCGGAAGCGCGTCGACGGCTCGATCAGGACCCTGGTGACGGGTCGCAGCCCCTGGAACAGCGGCCGCAGGCTGGCGATCGCGTCGTTGAGCGAGGTGCCGCGGCCGGCGAACGCGTTGCCGAAGCCCTCCAGATTCGTGCGCACCGCGGTGCGGGTCTTCGTGTCGAAGGTGTTGGCGATGTCGTCGAACTCGGTCTGGCTTTGGAAGCAGCCGTTCTTGGCGCTCGCCGGGATCGAGTCCGAGAAGCCGTCTGCGTCGACCGGCAGCGCGCAGCTGCCGCTGTCGTCCGTGCCGTCGAACGTGTAGCCCTCTGGAGCGTCCTCGCCCTCGCCGCGGACGATCTCGACGTACTTGAGGCCGAAGGTCGAGCGGTAACGGACGCGGAAGATCGAGTCCTTGGGCAGCGGCTGGACGTCCTTGTCCAGCTTCAGGTTCAGCCGCGCGATCACCCCCCCGGTCGGGTCGGTCTGCGGGTCGGCGCCGGCCTGTGCGGTCGCGGTCGCGTCGCGGATCGGGTCGATGGACTCGACGACGCCGACGCGGTGGCCGCCGATCCTGACCTCGTTGTTGTTTGTCAGCCGGGCAGCATCGGGGACGTCGACCGAGACTCGGTACACGGGCACGAACGGCAGGCCCGAGTTGGCGTTGTAGGCGAGGAACACCGCGACGATCACGACCAGCGTCGTGACCGCGCCGACCATCGTCGGCGAGGCGGTGATCGTGGCGCCGACGCCCCGGCCCCTCATCGGTGGAACTCCGCCCGGATGTCGATTGCGCGGATCACTGGAACAGGAAGTCGAGGAGGTCGGCGGCCGCCTGGTCGCCGCTCGGCGCGCCATTGGCGCCGCCGTCGAGCTGGTCCTGAAGCTCGGGCGGCAGGTCGTCGAGAGCTTCCGGGGGCAGGTTCAGGATCTGATCGAGGATGTCGTCAGGGACGCCACTGCCGGGATCGCCGGGCGAGGTGGTGTCGCCGGAGTGCCCCCCGGCGCCGGTGTCGCCGCCCGAGTCGCCGGTCGGCCCGGTGTCCCCGGTGGCGTCGTCGCCGGTGTCCGCCCCCGCGCCGGATCCGCCCTGGCCGCGGCCGCTGGCCGCCGAGGACGAGCCCGCCTGGGCGCGGGTGCGCGCCGGGGAATCCGGGCTGCACAGGGTCTCCTCGGCGATCTGCGGCGCGGTCCCGGTCGGGCAGACCGACGGGTCGTACTTGGGCAGGTCGAGGCTCTCGTTGAGGCCCGGCTGGTTGGGCCCGAGCCAGCCGACGCAATCCGCGGCATCGAGGATGTTCGTCGTCGTCCCGCCGCCCTCGGCCGGCACCCCGGGCGCCCCCGTCTGGGGATCGCGGCCGGTCGAGAACGACCCGCACGGCCCGGTGAAGATGTCGTACAGGCTGAAGTGCAGAAGGTGGCCGACCTGGTCGAACTGGTTCAGCGCCCCGGCCTGGTAGTACGCGTAGTTGAGGATGCCCTCGAGCCCCGTGTAACCCTTGGTGTCCGGCTGGCCGGCGCGCGGGTCGGTGCGGTCGATGTCCTTCGGGACCCGATCGTCGATCTCGACCGCGCGCCGCGGGTCGTCGATGTCGCGCAGGAAGTCGGCGAGGATCTCCGAGGTCATCGGCGCCTTGCGGCCCGAGTCGGCGAGCTGGCGGATCTCGTCGCGCCCGCGGCGCAGCGCGGTGGTGCCGACCGTCGATGCGTCCCCGAGGCTGTCGAGCGACGCCCTCGCCGCGTTGCTGAAGCCGGGCAGGTTGAGCGCGAGGCGGTTGAGCCCCGGCGCCGCGGCGCGGAGGTCGGCGAGCACGGGCGTGTTCACGCGCGCTGCCTCGCCGAGCTTTGCCAGGGTCGGCTTCAGCTCCGCGAGGAAGTCGTCGAGGGTGGCGAAGTCGCGCGAGAGGTCGTCGCGGCGGGCGAGCGAGGCCTCGGCCGTCTGGCGCGCCTCGGTGATGAACCTGACCACGTCCTCGCGGCGCTCGGTGAGCTTCGCGATCACGGTGTCCGAGTTCGCGTTGAGGTCCCGGATGATCCGGTTCTGCGAGGCGAGGATCGCCGTGATCTTGCGCAGCTGGGTGACCGCCGGGGCGCCCAGCTTGATCGCCTGGTTGAGCTCCTCGGGATTGCCGGCGAGCGCGGTCCCGAACTCGTTGATGAGCAGCTGCAACCGCTGGGAGTAGGGCAACCGCAGCGTGTCCTGAACGAGGTCGTTCTGCACGGTCTGCGAGACCTGGCTTGCCGGGATCGTGCCGCCGTCCGCGAGCGGGGAGCCCGACGGGTCGCAGGAGATGAAGTACTCCGCGATCAGCGACTGGGGCTCGGATGAGCACTGGCTGTCCTTGCCGAGGGTCCCGAACTCGCCCGAGAGCTCGACCGTGACCACCGCCCGCTTCTCCGGGGTGATGTCAAGACCGGTGACCTGCCCGGCGTTGACCCCGGCGATCCGCACGTCGGAGCCAGTCACGAGGCCGAACGCGTTGTACATCTCGATCTTGTACGTGTGGGTGTCGTCGGCGCCCGCCGTCGCCGCGACGCCCGCGATCGCGGCCATGATCACGCCGGCGATGAGCGCGATCCGCCTCATGAGCCTGGAGCCGTCTGACTCGGGTCGCAGTTGCCGGGGCCGTCGCCGGTGAGCGCGCCGCCGTCCGTGAACGGCACCGAGTCGTCGGACGGGTCGATGTCGTTGACCGGGTGCTCGTTGCCGCCGGGGCACCGGCGGGTGTTGCCGGTGTCGAGCGAGGCGATGATCTGGTCGGGGGTGAGCGGGTCGAGCAGGTTCGGGGCCCCGCCGGGCTGTGAGACGCTGAACGGGTTGAGCGTGGTGCCGATCCGGCCGATCCCGCCGATCGCATCGATGAAGCCGGAGTGGCCGAAGTCGTCGAACCAGCCGACGAGCTCGGGCGTGTAGGCCCGGAACATCGACAGCTGCGGCTCGGAGTTGCGCAGCGCGCAGACGGCCTCGCCGAAGGCGCCCTGCGTGTAGTCGTCGTCCTGGGGGCTGGCGAGGTCACCAGGGTCGGTCGAGTCGTTGCCGCAGTCCGGGCTGCCGCTACCGACCGCGGCCTTGGCGAGCGCGGGCTGCAGGCGCGTGAGCTCGACGAGGTCGTTCGCGTCGCCGTTGCGACGCAGGATCGCGCTGAGGTCACGGATGGTCGGCACCGCGTCGGCGGAGGCCGCGCGCAGGGTGGCGAGGAACGGGCGCAGGCGCACGGCGACCGGCTTGGAGGCGTCCACGAGCGGGTCCAGGTCGTCGAGCGCCGCACGCAGGTTGACGAACGTGGTGTTGGACTCGCGCAGGAAGTCCGGCAGCAGCGAAATCGCCTCGGCGAGCCGCTCCTTGCGGTCGCCGATCGCGTTCATCATCCGGTTCAGGTTCGCGACCAGAGCCGAGATGTCGGGCGCGCGCTCGGCGAGCGCGCCGGAGAGCTGCGAGGTGTCGACGATGAGGTTCTCGAACGCGGCCTGATCGGAGTTCAGCTCCGCGAACACCCGCCTGCTCGTCGACAGGAAGGGGTTGAGGTAGTGCAGGCCCTTGTTCGCCTGCGGGCCGATCCCCTCATAGGAGGTCGCCATGCCCTTGATCAGGTGCTTGAAGTCGTTGATCGTCTTCGGCGAGAGCGTGTTGAACAGCTGGTCGAGGTCGACCGCGGAGACGGTCTCGGCCTGGGTCAGGGTTCCCCCGTCGTCGATCGGCTCGGCCTTCTCGCTCGACGGCGGCAGCGTGAGCTGGACCTGTCGCCCGGCGATCTGCGAGAGCGAGGGCGAGCGGATCGTCGCGACCGTGCCCC
>AR_comb_assmDRAFT_10290040_pt1 | contig 12964 bp, 12 predicted proteins | sample ArasoioldDNA_FD_10543 | JGI IMG/M metagenome (IMG submission 10543) | reverse complement strand
CCTGCGCCAGAAGAACTTCAACTTCTACGAGGAGGCGATCCGGGTCCCGCTCGTCTACTCCAACCCGAAGCTCTTCCCACACCCCCAGAGCACCGACGCACTGGTCTCCCACGTCGACTTCCTGCCCACCCTGGCCTCGCTCGCGGCGGCTCCGAAATCGGCGCGCACCAACTGGCAGGGAGTGGACTACTCCAAGCTCGTGCTCAACCCCTCCTCCCACGAGGACGTGCAGAGCTACATCGTGTTCACCTACGACGACTTCCAGTCCGGGCAGGCCAAACCGCCTTACCCGAAACCCCCCAACCACATCGTCAGCCTGCGCGAAGGGCGCTGGAAGCTCGCCAAGTACCACGACGTCAGCGCCGAAAACCCGAAACGCCCGCAGTGGGAGATGTACGACCTGAAGGACGACCCGCTGGAGAAGCGAAACCTCGCCTTCAAGGGGCACAAACGCACCCCCACGCAGGAGCGGGAATTCAAGCGCCTCAAACGCAAGCTGGCGCGGATCGAAAAGCGGCGGCTGGCGCCGCTCTGAGGCTGGACGAGGTCGTCTCCGGCTTTCCGCCGTGACCCCCGCATGCGTCGGCAGGCTCTGCCGACGTCGGTCCGCGGAAGTTTTTTGCTTCATATATTCTTGAGCAAAGCAGCCGGCTCTGCCGCAAGGGATTCGGGGCGAGCGGCCAAGGACAAACCAACCGAAGGAGCGATGATGAACTTTCGAGCAGGCAAGACGGTGGTCGCGCTCGCGCTCTGCGGGCTCGCGATCTGCGCCGTGGGGGTGACGAGCGCCTCCGCCGCGGGGATGACAGCTGTGAAGTGCGTCGAAGTCGGAGCCGGGGAAGGGAACTACAACAACTCCCAATGCCTCACACCAAAATCCGAAGGGGGCAGCTGGGACACAGTCCAGATCGCGGAAACCACAGAAATCGAAGGGAAGGGGACAACCAGCGGCCACGGACTCGGCAGCACAAATAGCCCGGTGGCCGTCGAGTATGCGCTGGTAGGGGGTCAACACATCATGATCACATGTGGCAAATCGCAGCTGGCGGGCAAGGTTACGAACCTGGAAGAAGAAGGCGGCAAAATGAAGATCCACGGCACAGAACTGGTCATGACGGCCGAAGAATGCCACGCCGGCCTTGAATCCGACCCGACGAAGATCTGCACGGTTCAGGGCGTTAGCCCGGCAACCGCGGTCGGGAGCATCCAGACCAACGCGTTGACATCCACAACCACCACGGAACACACGATCAAAATCGAGCCGGAAGCAGCTTCGTCCTTCAACGAATTCAAAGTCAACCCGTCGGGCGGTTCGTGCTTCACCAAATCGACCCTTTCCGTCAAAACGACTGGTGCCATTCTGGGTCATCTCGGCGGCGAAACACACGCCCATATCACCTTCACGACCACGACCAACGGCACTGAATTCAAAGCCAACGGCGCGGCCGTGACCCTCGAATCGACACTTCTCACCTACATGAAAGGCAGCGAAACGGAAACAGTCGGTGCCGAAACATTCTGAGACAGCCACACGAGGTTGCAGAAACCCGTCTCCAGCACGGGTTTTTGCAACCTCGCGGCTCTAGGTCGCCGGCAGGATCGCTTCCAGCTGAGTGAGCGCGGCGCGGCGGTGGCCGGCGAGCTCGGCGACGAGGCGGTCGGCGTCGTGCTCGCGCAGGGCCGCGAGGATCCGCTCGTGGGCGCGCAGAGACTCCTCGCGCGCGTGCGGTGAGTTGTAGTAGAGGGCTCGGTAGGTTTCGGTCGAGTCCCAGAGCAGCCGGATCAGCCGCATCGTGTGCACCTGGTCGGGCGAGCCGAGGATGGCGAAGTGAAAGCGCCGGTTGGCGTCTAGCTCAGCCGCGACGTCGCCGGCCGCTGCGGCGCCAGCGCACTCGCGCGCCGCCAGCTCGATCCGGCCCGTGGCGTCCTCGTCGAGCAGCGGCAGGGCACGGCGCGCCGCCCGCTCCTCGAGCACCTCGCGCAGTTCGTAGATCTCGCGCACCTGGGCGGCGTCGAGCTCGGTGACGAAGTAGCCGCGGCGGGGCCGGTAGGTGACCTGGCCCTCCTGCTCGAGCACCGCGAGCGCTTCGCGCACGGGGGAGAGGCTGATGCCCATCTCCTCGGCCAGCTCCTCCTGGCGGACCCGGTCGCCGGGGGCGAGCTCGCCGGCGATCAGCGCCCGGCGCAGCCCCTCGAGCGCGTGCTGCGCGGCGGTCCCGGGGCCGGGGGACCGCTCGCGAAGCGCTGCGCCCCCGGCGCTCATCGGAAGGCCTGGATCCCGGTGACGGCGCCGCCGATGACGAGCGCGTGGACGTCGGCGGTGCCCTCGTAGGTGACCACGGACTCGAGGTTGTTCATGTGCCGGATCACCGGATACTCGAGCGTGATGCCGTTGGCGCCGAGCACCTGGCGCGCGTTGCGCGCGACCTCCAGGGCGGCGTTGACGTTGCCGAGCTTGCCCATCGAGACGTGCTCGGGGCGGAGCACGCCGTCGTCCTTCATCCGGCCCAGGTGGAGGGCGAGCAGCGTCGCCCGGTTCACCTCCAGCGCCATCTTGGCGAGCTTCTGCTGCTGGATCTGGAAGGAGGCGATCGGACGGCCGAACTGGACCCGCTCGGTGCTGTACTCGAGCGCCGCTTCGTAGCACGCGCGGGCGGCCCCGGCGGCGCCCCAGACGATCCCGTAGCGGGCCTCGTTGAGGCAGGAGAGCGGTCCCTTGAGCGAGGCGACCTCGGGCAGGACGGCGTCGGCGGGCAGGCGCACGTCGTCGAGCAGCAGCTCGGAGGTGACCGAGGCGCGCAGGCTGAGCTTCTTGTGGATGTCCTGGGTGGTGAAGCCGTCGGTCCCCCGGGGGACGAGGAAGCCGCGCACGCCCTCGTCGGTCTGGGCCCAGACCACCGCAACCTCGGCGACCGACCCGTTCGTGATCCACATCTTCTGCCCGTGCAGGATCCAGTCGGTGCCGTCGCGCCTGGCGCGGGTGCGCATCGAGCCGGGGTCCGAGCCCGCGTCGGGCTCGGTCAGGCCGAAGCACCCGATCGCCTCCCCCGAGGCCATGCGAGGCAACCACGCTTGTTTCTGCTCCTCCGAGCCCCAGCGCCAGATCGCGTACATCGCCAGCGACCCCTGCACGGAGACGAGGCTGCGCACGCCGGAGTCGCCGGCCTCGAGCTCCATGCAGGCGAGGCCGTAGGCGGTGGCGGAGGCGCCGGCGCAGCCGTAGCCCTCCAGGTGCATCCCGAGCACGCCGAGCTTGCCCAGCTGCGGCGCCAGCTCGGCCGGGATCCGCGCCTCCTCGAACCACTCGCCGACGTTGGGCACGACCTCGTTGCGGACGAAGGCGCGGACCGCGTCGCGGATGTCGCGCTCCTCGTCGGAGAGGAGGCGGTCGATGGCGAGGTAGTCGGAGGGGCGGATCTCGGTCGCGGCAGTGCTCGTGGTCATCGCTATCCCTTGCTAGATTTTCCGAAGATCGAGGATTCGACGAATTGTAGGGATGATCGGCCCTCCGCCCTGGGCTCGCTGCGCGTGCTCGATTTCTCGCGGGTGCTCGCCGGGCCCTTCGCGACGATGATGCTCGGCGACCTGGGGGCGAGCGTGACCAAGGTCGAGCGCCCCGGCGGCGGCGACGAAACCCGCTCCTGGGGGCCGCCCTACGACGAGCGCGGCGTCGCCACCTACTTCCAGTCGGTGAACCGGAACAAGTCGAGCGTCGTGCTCGACCTGACCGAGCCCGGCGACCTCGCCGAGGCGGCGCGGCTGGCGGGGGAGGCGGACGTCCTGGTCGAGAACTTCCGCCCCGGCCTGATGGCCGGCCTCGGGCTCGACTACGCGACCCTGAGCGCCGGGAACCCCGGCCTTATCTACTGCTCGATCACCGGCTTCGGCGGCTCCGGCCCGGGCGCCGAGCTGCCCGGGTACGACCTGCTCGTGCAGGCGCTGGGCGGGCTGATGAGCATCACCGGGGAGCCGGGCGGGCCGCCGCTGAAGGTCGGCGTCGCCCTGGTCGACGTGCTCGCCGGGCTCTTCGCCTCGGTCGGGATCCTCGCCGCGCTGGAGCACCGGCGCGAGAGCGGCCGCGGCCAGCTGGTCGAGGTCGACCTGCTCTCCTCGCTGCTCGCGGCGCTGGTCAACCAGGGCTCCGCCTTCACCCTCGCCGGCGTCGTCCCCGGCCGGCTCGGCAACCGCCACCCCAGCATCTCCCCCTACGAGCTGTTCGCGACCGCCGAGGGGGAGCTGGTGCTCGCGGTCGGCAACGACCGCCAGTTCGGGGCGCTCTGCGAGGAGCTCGGCAATCCAGCGCTCGCCGCCGAGGAGCGCTTCGCGACCAACTCCGCCCGGGTCGAGAACCGCGACGCGCTGGCGGCCGAGCTGACCCCCCTGCTCGCCGCCCGCCCGGCGCTCGAGTGGGCCGCGCTCCTGCGCGAGCGCCGCGTCCCCGCCGGGGTCGTCAACGACGTCGGCGCCGCCTTCGACCTCGCGGGTGAGCTCGGCCTCGAACCAACCGTCCCGATCGACCGCGACGACGGCACCGCCGCCGAGCTGACCCGCAACCCGATCCGCCTCTCGGCCACCCCCGCCACCTACCGCCTGGCACTGCCCTCGTTGCCGGGCTCTCGCGACCGTGTCCGTCGCTACGATCGCTGACCGAAGCAATCGCTGCTCAGAGGGGATTCCAATCGCCAGATCAAGGAAATATGCGGCGCATCTGGGCGCGGATGATCCGCGCGTGGCTCGTGCGATCTTCACCTTGCGCGAAACCGCCGCATATCTCGGAGTGCCGAAGTCGACCGTGCAGTGGTGGGCTCGCCCTCCGGGCGCGAACCAGTCGTTGATCACCTGCTTTCCCACGCGGGGCAGGCAGGCGACCGTTCCCTTCATCGGCTTCGCCGAGGCCTTCGTCCTGACCAGCTTCAGGCGCGCGGGTGTGCCGCTGCAGAGGATCCGTCCCGCGGTCGAGGCCCTCTCCAAGGAGATCGGCGTCGAGCACGCCCTCGCCTCCAAGCGCCTCTACACCGACGGTGCCGAGGTGCTGCTCGACTACGCGGACAGGACCGGCGAGCGCGAGGTGATGGAGCTCACCGTGGTCCGCACGCAGCAGCGCCAGTTCTCCGAGGTCGTCAAGGGCCACCTGAAGCGCATCCACTACGGCGGGGATGGTTGGGCGGACTCCGTCAGCCTTCCGACCTATGCGAACGCCGAGGTGATCGTCGATCCGAAGGTTGCCTTTGGACTGCCCCTGGTCGTGCACGGCGGAGCCCGCGTCGAGGATCTGGTCGACCGCTTCCAGGCAGGCGACTCCGTCAGCGAGATCGCGACCGACTTCAGCGTCCCCGCCGACCAGGTGGAGGACGTGATCCGAGTCGCAACCCGAGCGGCGGCCTGACCCCCCGCCGGAGGAGCCTGCGCCCGAAAGTCGACGGCGATGGCTCCCAACCGCGAAAAGCCGCCGGAGTTCTTCGTCGATCGAAGCCTTGGCAAGAGCATCGCCGAGGGCCTGCGAGCGGCGGGACTGACCGTCCACACGATGGCGGACGTCTATGGCGAGCGAAAAGCGCAGCGTCTCGCCGATGAAGTCTGGCTCCGAGACGCTGGGAGGAACGACTGGATCGTCCTCACCAAGGACGACGCGATTCGCCGCAGGCCCGCCGAGCGGGACGCGCTGACCGACTCGGCAGTTCGAGTCTTCTGCCTGACCACCGGGCAGCTCCGCGGTGCTCAGCAGACCGAGCGTTTCTTGGCCAACCGACATCGCGTATTGCGTCAGGCGCGGAAGCCTGGCCCGTACATCTACGGCGTCTATGACGGGGGAATACGGCGCCTGTGGCCCTGAGCCCTGCAAGGGATTCGGAGCGGCGCGGCGATACGCTCCGCCGGGATGGAGGGCGCTGAGGAGGTCCGGCTCGAGGTGCGCGACGGCGTCGCCGTGCTGACGCTCGACCGGCCCGCCGTCCGCAACGCCGTCGACCTGCCCACGGCGCGGCGGATCGCGGAGGCGATCGACGAGCTCGAGCGGCGTGAGGACGCGGCGGTCGGCGTGATCGCCGGCGCCGGCGGGACCTTCAGCGCCGGGATGGACCTGAAGGCGCTGGCCGCGACCGGCGAGCGCCCGACCGACACCGCCCGCGGCCCCTTCGGCCTCTGCGGCCGCCCACCCGAGAAGCCCCTGATCGCCGCGGTCGAGGGAGCCGCCTACGGCGGCGGCTTCGAGATCGCCCTCGCCTGCGACTGCATCGTTGCCGCCGAAGACGCTCGCTTCGCCCTGCCCGAGGTGAAGCGCGGCCTGATCGCCGCAGCCGGCGGCGTCCTGCGCCTGCCCCGTCGCCTCCCCCGCAACGTCGCCGCGGAGCTGGCGATGACCGGCGAGCCGCTCGCCGCCCCGCGGGCGCGAGAGCTCGGCCTGGTCAACCTCATCGCCCCACCCGGCGAGGCGCTCCCGCAGGCGCTGGAGCTGGCCGGCCGAATCGCCGCCAACGCCCCGCTAGCGGTCCGGACCTCAAAGCGCATCGTCGAGGAATCGGCGACCTGGACCGAGGAGGAGATGTTCGAACGCCAGCAGCCCCTAGTGGACCTGATCCGCGACTCCGAGGACGCCACCGAGGGCACCCGTGCCTTCGTCGAGAAGCGCGCCCCCCGCTGGTCGGGGCGCTGAGCGGCAGCGCGTGCGGCCTGTCGGAGGCGCGATCGCCCTAGCGCCAGGTCCGAGCGAGCCGACGGAAGAACGGAGCCATCGTCAGAGATGAGGCCGCGCGCCTTCGCGTCCCGTTCTTGGGAGCGCAGCGTGAGCCCTCGCAGAGTTTCGCCCTCCAGCCCGGTCCCGTCAGGGCCAAAGGTGCCGCGAGGCCAGGCAGCTCGACCTGCAGGTCGCCTTCCCAGCTTGCCGACGTCGGCGATTCGAGGTGAAAGGCGGCGGAGCCGGTGAACGCGCCATGGGGGGTGACCGTTGCATCCCGAAGGACTCCCCAGGGGTGTGGCACGAGCAGTCCTTTGCCCGTCACGCCAACTGTGCGGAAGGTCGTCACCCCGTGTCGTAGGCCCAGGGCATATGCCAGGAAGAAGTTGACGGGACGCCCCCTGAAACGGATGCGGGTCGCAAGAAAGTTGACGAATTGCCCGGCGATGGTCACCGGGCCTGCGTAGAGCTGCATGCGAGCGCCGCCTTCAAGCCCCGCTTTACGCAGCTTTTCTCGGAGTTCGCGTGCGAACCTACCGTCCGGACAGGTTTGCTTGAAGGAGCGGACGATCGTCCCGGATGCGCTGCGCCGATCCAGCTTCGTGTAGCCCTGTTCGCCGTGGATGACGATCCTTCCCTGGAAGACGCCACGAAGGACCGCTTCACGGGGTCCTTCACAGCCCGAGGGCAAAGTACGCCTTCCGGTCTTCAGCGTGCGGAAGTGGACCGCGATCCGCCCCACTCCGGCAAGTCGCGCTCGGACGACGCCCGGTCGTTTGGCCAGGGATCGGACCAGATAGACGACCTGGGTGGTCCCTTTTCGAGCGGTGATCCAGACGTAACCGGGCCCATGGGATCGAGGAGCTTCGAACGGGATTTCGGTTGAAACATCTATTCGGTAGCCGTGGGTCGCCCGGAGTGAGAATTCATTCGTCTGCTTCGCGGGCACTTCGAAGGTTGCGGGGTCCCCAGAGGCAGCGGCAGGAATGGCCAGCACGAGCAACGCCAGACAGAAACAACACCGCATCATGGGGAATACCTTAACCGGCGATACTCACTTCGATGAGCACATGGGCCGGCAATGTTCGAGCGTGCAATCGACGGGGCATCTGTGTGGTCCTGACGGCAGCCTTGTCGCTCTGCGTGGTGATTCTTCTGTCTAGCGCGTCGGCATCCACCTCACCAAGGTTCCGCCTAGCCCATCACACATCCGTTCGCCTGGCATCTGGAGGCCTTGTTCACGGTCGATTTCGGTGGAAGGTGTCCGTCTCTCGTCCGGCGGATGGTCCTCAGCCGCGGCTCCGCCCCTGCATTTCCGTGTCGCTACGGGCGGCGGGTAACCCCGGACCCGAAGGAGTCTCGATCGACGACACCGAATGTCGCCGGCCGATCGTCTTCTTTCCGAACATTCTCGCCAGCGTGGACGAACTGCATAAGCCGACGATGACTGTGATCGGTATGGCCCTTGTACGCCGGGCTGCGACCGTCCGGCTTTACTTCGATGGTCCCGCTAGAGCGCGAACGATTCGTCTTCGGACACTTTCGAGAAACCAACAACTTCGGATGGGTCTTGCCCCTTACAGCTATGCGGGCCTTGCATTTGCTGGAAATTCCTGCGTGAGTCGCTTCATAGTTCGCGACTCGGCGGGCAAGATCATCGACGATGGCGGCCGGATGCGCTGTCGGAGTTGAGAGGGAACTGTCAGTTCCCGCCGATGTTCGAGGGGCTTCTGCTGGTCCTGGTGGTCTTTGCGCTGGATACCTATCGCAGGGATAACCGCCGTATCCCCCTGGGAGGCGGATGATCAGGTGAGAACCCGGTCGGCTAGCGAGGTGGGGTCCAATTTCGCTGGTCGGCCTTTGCGTCGGAATGCCACCAGGCGGCTTCCTGGTAGGCCCAGAACTCGACCGCGCCACACACGACGAGCAGGACCAAGCCTATTGCTCCGACGATCATGGGGATAAACCCTACGGATCCGGCAGGCGGCGCCGGCCTATGTTCGCCGCCCAGGCGGGTAGAGGCCGCCTGGTCACGTAGGTGTAGGTGCTCGGCCAAAGCACGAGCACGGACGAGAAGACCATCCAAGCAAATGACCATCCCAGATGCCCTTCGAGTGGCATGGTGAGAAGCCCGATGGCAGCGCCGATGGCGCCGAGCCACCAGAACCAACGCAGGCGAAGCAGCCAGAGGACGACAAAGAGCGGCGTCAGCGGGAGGAATGCAATCCGCAAGGTGTCTCCGGCCACGATCGCCACGGTGCCCATGATGACCCAGTACAGGAGACTGGCGGCGATCAAGAGCTTGAACGACCAGGGCCCCTCTTCAAAGCTGGTCGTCAACCGTGCGGAGAATCTTCTGAGCATGAGTCGAATCCTACGTCAGCTCCAGTAGGCTGACGCCATGCCGCACTTGGAGGTGAATGGGCAGCGTCTCTATTACGAGGTGCATGGGGAGGGGGAGCCGCTGCTTTGCGTGATGGGCCTGAGTGCCGACACGCTGGGGTGGACGCTTCAGGTTCCCGCCTGGTCGCAGAGCTACCGGACTATCGTGTTCGACAACCGGGACGTTGGGCAGTCCTCGGAAGCCGGTGGCGAATATGAGGTCACTGATATGGCCGCGGACACGCTTGCGCTTGCCGACGCGCTGGAGCTGGAGAGCTTTCACCTGCTCGGGCTCTCGATGGGCGGGACGATCTCCCAGGAGGTCGCGCTGGCGGCGCCGGAGCGCGTGCGGACGCTGACCCTGTGCGTCACCTTCGGGGGCGCCGGGGCCTGGGGGCGGGCGCAGGGCGAGGCCTGGTCGCAACGGGTGGTGGGCACCTCGCTCGAGGAGCGGGTCGAGGAGCTGCTCCTGCTCTGCCTCTCCGAGCAGACCTTCGAGAACGCCGAGTTCGTCGACTTCTTGCGGCAGGTCCTGCTCGGCAACCCGCATCCGCAGTCGGTCGAGGGCTTCGTCCGTCAGCTGCGCGCCACCTCGCGCCACGAGGCGCGCGACCGGGTCGGCGCGCTGGAGATGCCGGTGCACGTGATCGGCGCCGAGCACGACCTGCTCGTGCCGGTCTGGAAGTCCCGAGAGCTGGCCGGGCTGATCCCCGGATCGCAGCTGACCGTGCTCGAGGGCGCCGCTCACGGCGTCAACCTCGAGGCGGCGGAGGCGTTCAACGCGGCGGTGCTGGACTTCCTCGGCGCGGCGGCGTCGAGCCCCGCGGGCTGAGGCCTAACCGCCGAAGCTGCCGAACCGGTCGGCGGCGTTTGCCGCGCCGGCGCCGATCGCGCCGATGTCGTTGCCCGCTCCGAACGGCCCCGGGTCGCCGGCGTCGACGTACGGGCTGCCCGCGGTCGGGGTGTAACGGGCGCGGTAGGCGGCGAGGATCTGGCTCACCTTCAGGGTTCGGTTCCAGACCGCGACCTTGTCCATGTCGAAGGGCGAGGCGGTGGGGAGGGGGCCGGCGAACCGCGGGTCGGTGGAGGCGCCGCCGTTCAGGTCGTGTACGCCCGGGGTGACGCTCCCGTAGTTCTTGGTCTGGGGATCGAAGAAGCCGTTGTAGTCGGCGTGGACGGTGCCGCCGAGGCCGGCGACCGTGCTCACGGTCCAGGTCGGCCAGTTGAGGAAGGCGTTGGAGCTCAGCGTCGTCTCACCCTTTTCCCACCCGATCGCGGCGCGGTTCAGCGGATCGAGCATCCCGTCGAAGGTGTTGTTTTCGATCCGGTCGTGGTTTTCGTAGAACTGCATGATTCCGGCGACGTCGTTTTCGCCGCCGACGAAGAGGTTGTGGTGGATGAAGGCCTGGTCGCCGGGCACCATCCACTCGTGGCCGGCTTCGAGCACGAGGTTGTAGGCGAAGACGCCGGGGTTGGCTTCCGAACCGCCTGAGATCCCGCGCACCGGCCAGGAGCTGTCCATCAGCACGTTGTGCTCGACCGCGATCGGGTGGCTTTCGTTCAGCTCCAGCAGCTGGCCCTGGCTCCAGCCGCCGTAATAGTCATGGTCGACGAAGTTGCCCTCGACCAGGACGTCGGAGGTTTCGATCACTTCGAAGGCGGCGCGGGCGCCGATCAGCACGTTGGAGTCCGCGTCGGAGGGGCCGCCGATCGTCCAGGCGTGGGTGCGTTCGAACACGACCGGCGCGGCGGCGACGTTGTTGGCGGCGAAGACCTTGGGCGCGGTGGAGGTGCCGTTGGCGTGGATCACGGGCACGGTCGAGGAGATCCCGGTCGGGTCGTGGCCGGGCTCCTGGCCGATCGGCACCCTCATGTTCGAGCGGAAGAGGTTGCCGCGGATCTGCGCGGTCGAGGAGCCGTCGAAGGTGAGCGCGAGCTGGTTGGAGCTGTCGAAGGTCGACCCTTCGATGTCCACCGATCCCGAGCCGGTCATGGTCACTTCGACGCCTGGCTGCTCGGTGTCGGCCGCGCTGCCGAGGCCGTAGACGTCGACGTCCCGCAGCCGGACGTGGCCCGAGGTCCCGTTCGGCGCGATGATCCTGTGCCCGTTGCCGTTGAGGCGGATGCGGGCGCCGGGGGCGCCGAGCAGTTCGTAGGACTCGTTGGGGCTGAGCACGACGTCCTGGGTGAGGTCGACGACCTGCGCGTAGGCGGGCGGCGGTTCGACCGTGATCGTGATCGGTTTGCTTTTGATCTCTTCGGCCGGTTCCTTGTAGGTCGCGACCGCACACACTTCGTGCTGTCCGGGGGCGGCGGCGAGGCCCTCGGCGAAGCCCTTGAACACGTGGTACTCGGCTTCCCGGCCTTTCCGTTCGAGGATCTTGGTGCCGTCGAGGAAGAATTCGACCCTGGTCGCGTTGGTGCCGTGGCCGGGGTTTTCTTTGGTCGGATCGTCTTCGTCCTGGTTGGTGAACACCCGCGGGTCGTGCCCGATCCCGACCAGGCGCAGGCTGAGCGGTGAGCCGAAGGTCTCGCCGTTGGTCGGGGAGACCATCGCGGCGAAGCGGCCGACGCCGGAGCCTCCCCCGCCGCCACCACCGCCTCCGCCTCCGCCTCCACCCCCACCGCCGCGGGGGCCGTCGCTTCCCTTGACCTGTTCGACCGTGAGCTGGGCGTCGTCGAGCGTCGCTTTGATCGCCGAGGCGCCGGCTTCGAGCTGCAGGTAGACCCGGGCGAGGCGCTTTTCTTCCGGGTCCAGCGAGAGCGAGACGGTGTGGACGGTGGCGCTGCCGGAGGCCACGTTCTCACACTTGGACTTCGGCACGTTGGTGTCTTCGAAGTAGGCGATCGCGCAGACCGCGAGCGTGGCGCCGGCGGCGGTCGGCGCGTCGATCCGCAGCTTCGCGTCGATCTCGACCCCCTTGCCGATCGGGCCGGCTTCGAACCCGTAGAGGTGGGCGCAGCTGGCGGTGGCGAAGTGGGAGAGGTCGAGGCTGAGGCTCTGCGCCTGGTCGATCGGAGTGGCGGCGTCGAGGCCGAGCGTCCCGTCGTTCGGGTTGACCCCGAAGCACCCGCTCCCGGGCTGGCCGGGGTCCTCGAACCCGGGGTCGGCGATCAGGTCGACCCGCTCAAATTCAGGCCCGGGATTTCCGCCACCTCCGCCGCCGCCCGTTTCTTCATGAGGAGGTTCGTGGGGCGGAGCCGGCGTCGGTGGCGTCGGGATGCGCGGGGCACCTTCGACCGGCGGCGGCGGCCGGTGCGGCTTGCGCCGGCAGGGGCGGCGCTTGGCCGGCCGGTGGCGGGGGCCGTGGTGGCGGGTGGGCCGGCACCGGTGCCGCTTCGGCTTCGCCTTCGCGTCGGCTGCGGGGCCCCGCACGCTCGGCATGGCGAGGCTCGGAAGCGGCATCGCAAGCGCGCCCACCGCGAGCGCGAGGCAGGCGAGGACGAGGCGAAGATCGATCGGTCGCATCCGGGCCATCCCGCTGGGCAGAGGGTGGCACGGGCCCCGACGCCGTTCGACGGATATACGGTGCTGGGGATGGGGGTGACGATCGAGGAGCTGACGATCGCCGACCGGCCCGAGGCGTGGCGGGCGCTCGGGTTCGCGGTCGAGGGCGATTGCTGCGCGATCGGCGAGCTCCGGGTGCGGCTGGTCGGGGCCGATGCCGGCCGCGGGCTGATCGGGTGGTCCCTGCGCGGCGCCCGGAGCACCGAGCTGGAGGGCCTGGCGACGAGGCACGCCGATGGTCCCCCGGCGGCGGATGCACCCGCGCACCCCAACGGCATCACGGCCGTCGACCACGTCGTCGCCTTCACGCCGGCCCTCGATCGCACTGTCGCGGTGCTGCAGGCGGCCGGCCTCGACCTGCGCCGGGTGCGCGAGCAGCCGACCCCGGCCGGCGCTCCCCG
>AR_comb_assmDRAFT_10076762_pt1 | contig 12965 bp, 17 predicted proteins | sample ArasoioldDNA_FD_10543 | JGI IMG/M metagenome (IMG submission 10543) | reverse complement strand
TCAACCGGGTAACATTTCAAAAATTTTCCGGTCGACGGCGCGCGTACCAGCGCCATTTCCTCGGTAAGCATCTGCTTGGGGTGTTCGTCGTAATCCCAACGGCAGGCTATATAAGGCACCTCTGGATTTAATCTGCGCGCTAAACCGGTTGTCCCGGTTGGCTGGTAGCTTAAAAAAAGATGTGGGGCCTGATTCCAATCTGAATATAGCGCGAGACCCTCCGAAGGGGAGACCCCGTGATCATCCGGGCCCCCGAAGGTCGAGCATCTGCCTTCGAGCTTCATTGTCATTGGTCACTCCGTTTCGGAGCAATGTGCAGTTCGCGCGTCATGATGTTTACGATCCGGTCAATGCTGGTCTTGTTATCCTTGGTCGCTGCTTCCAGCACCGTCAGGCGATTGTTGATTTCCCCCAAATGCGGCGAGCCGCGAATTTCAAGTGTGTTGACCCGCGTCTCCAGCCGCACCATGTAGGCCGTCATAGAAAGAACCGCCGCACCGATGGCGATGCCTTGCGCCAGCAGAAAATAGACCAGTGCGTGGTTTTCCTTGAACCATGATTTTATTTCCGTCACGGGCTCCTCACATGGCCGCTACCGGCCAGCGTTGCCGCCGCCTGCCACTGCACCGCCGCATTGAGCGATTGCTTGAACATGATCAGCCCGACCATCTGCGTGGCGACGATCCCGGCGTTGGTGATGATCCGTAACTGATCCTTGAAGTAACCGGGCGCGTACTTGGCGGTGACCTCTGCGGCGACCGTGATCTCGATCTTGCCCGCCTCGGGTCCGTCCTGCGCGATCTCGATGCCATTATTGAGTGTGCAGACCGCCGCGCTGCTGCCATCGGCCGCGTCGAGGTACCACTCGATCCCTGCGTTGGTGAGATCGATTACGTTGCCCTTGGCATCCGTGCAGGTGACATCCATCAGGATGGTGTCCCCGATATAATAAACCAATAGTTCGTGCGTGGTCGGTCCGCTGGTCATTGCTCAATCATCCCTGAATTGTTCGACCACAAACTTGCGCCGCACCCGCCGCCCAACAATCGTATCGGGCCCGACGATGCTCGGCGCGGTTTTATGATACGCAAAGCGGCGATCATGGAAGCGCGCCGTTACCTCCGTTCGCGTGGTCATCGCGCTTTCACCGAGCAACGTCGCCAAGATAAGACCATTCACAACCTCGGCAGCATCGAGCGAGCCGGTGATATCGATCTCGGCCGTCGCCGCGTGCCGTTGGGTCGACACGACATCAAGCGTGCCGGAGATGGCCAACCCGGCCGATGCAGCAAGCGCGGTCTTGCTCGTGACGTTCAGTGTACCGCTACCGGCGAACGCGGCACTGACCGGCCGATAGGCCGATGCGCCTGCCGTCAGGCCGCCGGTCGGTCTGAACACCGCCGACCCGGCCCACTGGAAAACCTGCCCTTGGATACCGGCGAAGGCATCGAGTGTGCCAGCGGCAGCAAGGGTCGCGCGCGCAACGTGCTGTTGCGATACCGTTGCCGCGAGCGCGCCGGTCCCGGCAAAGACCGAGGTGGCGAAGGCCTGCCGGAAGGCTGCCACCGCCAAGACGCTCGATCCGGCGAACGACGCGGCGATGAGCCTGTATGGCAAAGTCAGCGCGGTAAACGTGCTGGCACCGGCAAAGGCGCTGCTCGCCCGCCATGCCTGCCCCGCACTAGCCGTCAGCGCACTTGCACCATCGAACCTTGCGCTGGCGGCAAGCCACAGCCGCGCCGTCGCAACGAGCGAACTAGCACCGGCAAAGACCGAGGTCGATGCCGGAACCTCGCCGCTGATCAGCGCGGTGGCACCGAGTGTGGATGCCCCGGCAAAGACCGACCGAGCCGCCAGCGTGGCGGCCGTGCTTGCTGTCAGTGACGAGGTGACCGAAAAGACTTCGGCAGTGTCGAACTGAGAGCGCCGCGCATCGACAGCAAAACTGCCAACGCCGTTGAAGGCTGCGCTGCCGACAAGATACTTGAACGCAAAGGCAGCGAGCGCCGACGATGCCGCAAAAACCGAGGTGGCGGTTTGCGCGACACGGAACGCCGCATCGGCGGCGAAGCTCCCCGCCGCGTTGAACGTCGCAGCGCCGATGAGATACCTGAACGCATTCGCCGATAGCGCGGACGAACCGGCAAACACCGCGCTTGCGGTTTGTGTCCCGGCGGCGATAGCGGTGAAACTCGACGCCCCGGCAAAGGCGGCGGCCGCCGCACGGAAGACCGATGCATCGGTGGTAAGGTTTGATACGCCGGAAAAGATCGCGCTCGCTTGTGGCGCAAGAACAAGGCGCGCCGCATCGGCGGAGAGACTGCTCGTCCCAGCGAATAGTGCCGAGGTCTGCAGCCACTTGGCCGCGTTGGCAGCCAGTACGCTTGCACCGGCAAACTGCGCCGTCGCCAGCGTAAAGCGTTTGGTGTCGGCTTGCAGCAAAGACGCGCCAGCGAATGTGGCTGCTGCCGCTATCCGCAAGGATGCCGTTACAGAGAACGAGGCGGTTGCCGCGAAGACCGCACTTCCGGCCCACGTCACTATCCCGGCAACAATAGTGGCGTTGGCCGCTAAGCTGCTGCTGGCAGCGAACGTAGCGCTGGCCGTTAGTCCAGCAGCCGCGTCGGCCGAAACGCCTTCGACCTCTATCCACGAAACCAAAATCCGGGGCGTTGCCGAAAGCGTGGCATCGGCGGCAAGGTTACCGGCACCGGCAAAGACCGCGCTCCCGGCCCACTTTACAGGCTGAACCGCATTTACTGCGAGGCTGCTGTCGCCCGCGAAACGCGCGGTAAGAAATGCCGTCTGCTGCGTGCCGGTGGCGACCCCACTGCCAAGAGCGGTGCCGCCTGCGCCCGGGCGAAGTGTCATGGTGTCACGTTAGTGTAATCTTGAGACCGCCTGCGGCGAAGGTCGGGTTATCGTTGGCCGACTTGCAGCCGAGCGCCGCCGTGAGCGTTCCATACATCAGCCGCGTTCCCCCCACCGAGCGGTCATAGATGTTCCAGCCGACCGCTGTTGCGGCGGCCGATGGTGTGGCCCCACTGATTGCCGCCAGATTGGTCACCGATCCTTGCGGGGAATTGGCCGGAGCAAACGTCACCGTGCGACGTGAGGTGAAGGCACCGTCGAAGGCCGAGGTTTCATTGGGCGAAGCCGTCGCCCATTGTATCCAGCAACCCGGCGGCCGGGTCGGCGATCCCGCCCCGGTGATCCAGTCGATGATCGCCTTCTCAATGTAGGGATCGAACGGCATTTACATGCTCACGGCGGGCTTGCTTGAAACTCAATAAATAAATTGTCGAAGTCGGTTATGGTGGCCAACTCGCCCGTGCTTAATGTTTGCTCCACGGTTTGAAAACTCTCCGTCAACCCGGCCCCGGTGTGCGTCCATGATTTAATGAGCGTTGTACCTTGCTTGAGTGAGACAACGAGTTTTTGGTCATCGGATGCTATCTTTTTGAAGCGATAGCGAATGATAACCGGATCGACCAATGTTTTGCCGGTTGTCGGATCAGTTAAACGAAATCGCGCCGTGGTCCCGGCAGGAATTGGCGACTTGATATAGTCGGCATCATCAAAAGCCGTTTCATCAATAGAGTGGAAAAGGTTTGTCGTACCGTCAGTTTCGTTTGTCCAGTCGCTGATGCTGTCATCGGCATCAGGTCGCAGTATTTCCTTGGGCACGGCAACAATAACGACGCCTTCCGGTATCGCCGCATAGGGATGCAGCAAATCTTGCGATGGATACCAAAACGACCAAGGGTCCACCGCCCACGCCAACAGTTGTGCTTTATTCATATAGGCTGCGGAACACATCGCGGGTCCGTAGCTTCCATTTACTGATCCAAAGCATGTGGGATCACCAACACCGCCGAGATGCTGGAAGGCACCACTGTTCATAAACTCATAGACAATCTTGCCGGATTGTAAGTCGGTGCTCACAACATGTGCGCCGAAACCATAAAGCCAACTACAGGCAACGAAGTACGAGCGCCCCACCGAAACAAAGCTTTGACCAGACGGCCCAATCGTGACTGAGCCATTAAGCCCAACGGCCATACTGCCTTGCGTTATCAACTGCGCACCATACGAACCGCTGCTCGTATTGCGCATCGCCGTCATGCCGCCGGTAACATCGTCATACATTATGATTGCTGCGAGCGTGAACGGCTCATTCAGCACGATAGCTGGCCCGCTGAAGGTTGACATTGACGAAGAAAACCAACCGCCAGTGCGAGCACCGGGACCAATCTTAGTTATTGATTTCGTAACCGCAGCACCGCTGTACACCCCCGGCCTGCCGGTCAACAGACTTATCATGTTTGTGCCATGTGGCACGGCAGAAAGACGTATATTTGACGAAGCTAGATGCGATGGATCAAAGCCCGGTGCGCGGCCAGCAGGAAACGCGAGCGGAGATGAGATAGGGTACTTAAAGCCTGCTGATGCCGGAAAACTTTCCACCCATCCATGAACACCAAAAACTTGCGCGCCAAACGAATTAAACATTCGGATACCAAAGCGACCAAGGGTCTACCGCCCATTTCATCATTTCCGCCATTGACATGAAATTTGACGTATAGCTGGCCGCAGCAATATCTATATTGACTGAATTATAGGGCGCTGAGCCTATCGTGACCGTCCCGTTTGGCGCACTGTAAGACAGTGCCGCCGTATCGGCGGACGTATAAAGCCGTCCGGTTTTCAAGCTCAACGCCAAGTATCGCGCACCGTATGTCACATGCGCGGAACCGATTAGAAAATACGCTTCATCCGCGTTCAAAGTGATGCTGGAAAAATTTGCAAAATTAAACATTGGCGTAACGCCGCCGCTGAGTTGAAAATACAAACCGCTGATGCCTGACGAGTTTGACATAACGTCAGCGCCCGCCGTTGTGACGCGCGTTCGCGCCATCACCCCGAATGTTGCTGATCCTTCGGCAGTGCTTGAGCTTGCCCAACCAACATAGTCATTGCCGTTATTGGTGAAATTTGTGCCGGGGCCAATAGCGCCATCGAAAACGCCAGTCATGGCCGCGCCGCCGCCAGATGTAAGAACACCGGGAACGCCGGTCAAAAGATTTACCCACGAATGTTTTGCCGTTGCGACCGCCAGCAACCCGCTGCCCCGTCGCATACCTTTTGCCGCAATATGGCTAGGATCAAACCTCGGCGTTGCGCCAGCGGGAAATTCCAAACGGTTACGCGCGATGGCGAACGACACATTTAGACCGCTTGCATATTGACCGGCGCGGCGCGCAATGTGTTGCCGGATGATGCGAGGGTTTGTCCGGTGTTGTTTTGTACGCCGACTTTATATTTTAACGCTGGCAACATGACCAAGCCGCCAGACCCCCACACCGTCGCAGCGGTTATGGTTGCGGCTGGTAGCGGAATGATGAAGTCAGGCGCGCGGGGCGGCACGGTTGAGTTTGGGTTTTCAAAGGTGGTGCCGCCATCATATGACAGCAAAAACCATCCCGCCAAATTCGCGCCCGCACTTAATGCCGAGCCAATCGCGCCAAGCGTTAAAAACAATTGCGCCCAAATTGCTTGATTGGTGTCAGCGTTGGTGAATATACCAGACGCGCCGCTAACCGATGAAACAACATACGAGGTGTTAGTCAGCGAAGCCATTTCTGACGTATCGGCAAGCAATGTTTTCGCGCTGGCACTAAGACCGCTGTTGCTTGAGCCGGGCAGCCAGAGAAAATTTGTTGACATCAGATGATCCCCGCTGCTTTGAGGTCATTCATATTGACCATGCTGGTCAAACCGCCGCCGCCCTGCGCGAGGGTCGCGGTAGGCCATGGGATTTTCGGCGCATCGAACAGCGCAATGTAGTTCTGCAAATTCGTGTAGGAGACCTTGCCTGATGGAAACAGCGTGAGCATCTGCGTTCGCGCGGAGGTACTTGGACTAAAGTCAATCATGTCCTGCGCAAGGATGCGCTGCACCGATTGCTGATCTGCCACTGCCAGCGCGCTGTATTCTGATCGAACCAGCCTGTTGTAGATTTCAGAATACGGCACCTTCATTGCAATAGCCGCGCCTGTCACCGTCTGCGCGTTCACCCAATCTAACTTTTGTTGCGTGGTGCCAGCGGGGGCCTGCGCCCACTTCGCTATCAGCGCGTCGTAGTATGCCATCGTGGCACTCCTCTTTAAGGTGCGGTGCGCGTGCGGGTGATGATGCTGTCGCGCCCCTTCGCCACCAGCCGATCCGGCCCGGTGATCGTCGTGCGATAGAAGTGATGCGCCAGCGTGCGGTCGCGAAGCTCAAGCACGGTCGCAACGGCAAGCGTGCTGCGCCCGGCAAACCTTGCCGAGATAACCGTGTTGGTCGTGCCCCGGACAGCGAGCTTGCTGTCGGCCTTGATGACGATGGTCGAGAGGTGGCGTTGTGTGACGGTGACGGAGAGTCCGCCCCGCGCCGCCATTCCGGCCCGCGCCGCCAGCATTGCTTTGCTGATCTTGGCCGTGAACGATCCGCTCGCGGCGAAGGAGGCACGCGCGGGCAGCAGGAGCCCGGCCCGGCCCGTCAATGTGCTCGTGATCGCGAAGCGCTGCGGCACCATGCCGGTGCGCAGTCCGCCGCTGGCGCGCAGCGAGCCGACACCGGTAAAGATCGCCCGTATGGCCCAGCGCTGCGAGGCCAGCGTCGCCAGCTTTGCGGTGATCGTAAACTGGCTGGTGGCAAAAACTTGCCGCAGCGCGGCAGCCCGCAGCGTGCTTTGGATGGCGAAGTGCGGAGCGATTTTGAGCGGCGAAACCGGCGGTGAAGCAAATGCTATAAACCAGCCGCTGCCAGCAAACTTTGCGCTGGCTGGCCTGATGATCGAGCCAAACGCCACAACCGCGCCAGCGCCAGCGAACCGCGCGCTGATGCGCGGCACAAGCGCGGTGGTCGCCATGATCCCGGCAACAGCAGCAAAGCGTGCCGTGCCAGCCAATCGTTGCACAGCAACAGCGGATAGATTGCCGCTGCCAGCGAACGCGGCCGTGCCCGCCCACCGATGTGTGACAATACTGGAAACGCTGAAATTGCCGATACCGTCAAATTGCGCCGCGTCAACCCATCGCGCGATAGTGTCGGCAGACAAGGTGGATGTGAGCGTCAACCGGGCCGTGGCTGGCACCTGCCCGCGTATAAAAGCATCGCTCGATAATATGCCCGTGCCGCCGAACTTGGCGCTCGTCGCAAAGCGTACTTGCACCGCAACGGCGACCGTCGCCGTCCCGGCCAACACCGCCCGTATGTTTGGGCTCGTTGCAAGCGGTGGCAGGAAATTGCCGCTGCCAGCAAATACGGCGCTTACCTTAAACTGGTAGCCAGCGGTCGCGGCAAGCGATGATGATCCGTCAAAGCGAGCACTGGCAGTGAGCCGGGCATTCGTAGTCGCAGCGACCGTGCTGTTGCCCGCAAAGAGCGCCGATAGCGGTATGCTGCCAATCGTCGCGCTGCCGAAGGTCGAACTACCCGCAAAGGTCGCGCGCGCCGCCAACGCGATGGCCACGCTTGCCGACAGGCCACCGGCACCAGCGAGCGCCGTGGACGCCGTGAGATATTTGACTGCGTTGGCGGCCAGCGCGCTCGCACCGGCAAATGGTGCCGAGACTGGTGTGAAGCGCCGGGGGTCACTGAGCAGCGCGGTCGTACCGCTGAATGCGGCGGCTGCGACCATCCACTGCGATGTGGCCGCCGCGACCGATGAGGTCGGGACAAACGCTGCCGTACCAAGCGGATTGAGTTTTACAACCGTCGCATTGACAGCGAGCGAGGATGCCCCGGCGAATCTGGTCGTGCCTTGCCATACCGTGAAGTAAATGACGACAATGCAGCCCTGCGCACCAGCGCTGCCACTGCCACCGGTTGGGCCGTAACCGCCGCCACCACCGCCGCCGTAGCGGCCGCCAAAGCTGAAATTGATGCCATCTGAACCGAGGCCGCCACCACCGGCCCCTGCGGTGCCTCCGGCCGTGAGCGCGTATTCGGAGCCATCCTGCCCCGCACCCGCTCCGCTGCCGCTGCTCGGACTGCTGCCATCAGCAGTTTCCGAACCGGCACCGCCACCGTTGCCGCCCGGCCCAACGCCCCCGGTCTGACCGGGGCCACCAGCGTGTTTTATGTCGCCAACAGAACCAAAGGTGTCTGCTCGGGCACCGGCCGCAAGCACCGTCGCGCTGCTACTGAACCAAGTGTTCCCACCATTACCGCCGCCAATCTGGATGCTGATGGCAGCGCCGCTGGTGATGGGGAAACTATTTTTGACAGAACAGGCACCGCCATTGCTGCCATTGCCGCCGATACAACCGGCCCCGGCGGTACCGTCACCGCCACCGCCGAAGCAGACGATCTTGGCGTTTGCACCAATCGCATCCGATGGCGGGGTCCATGTCGTGCCGCTGTTGATGAGGACTCGTTTGACGGCCATCGCGGCTTACCGGGGTTCGTTGATGTTGATGATAAGCGTTCCGGCTTGCGTGGCCTGAATGGCATGAGGTTTGCCTGCGCCAAGCCCGGCAAGCTCGCCAGCTTTCAGAAACAACTCCTTTCCATTGCCGTCATAAATGCGAACGCCGCCCGCCAGCACTTGGCAGTTGTGCCAGTGGTCATGCGTGTGCAGCGGTATCTCATCGCCTGCCTCGGCAAACGTATAAACCGATGCAAGCATCGATTTGCCATCCGGCAACACGCTCAAGAACACTTGAGCGACCGGCAGCATCAGAAATCGATCTGTTTCGGCGGAGACGGTGGCTCACGAATCCGAAATGTCGCGCCCGGGAAGCGCTCGGGCAGCACCGGATCATCGAGTTCGGTAACCAAGCACTCAATGACTTTGCCATCTTCGGCCACAACTTCGATCTCAGGCATGAGCCGATCACGACAAGGTAATTGTCAGCGCTCCCGCTGCGACCACGAGTGAATCGCCCGGGCCGACCGTGCGCGCGGTCTGCAACGTACCGAACATCAGCATGTTGCTCGACCCGACCGGCGAGCCGTCCCAAATATGGATGCCGAGGATCGACATCGCCGAGGAGAACGGACCGAAGGTCATGGCCGCGCTATTGCTTGCCGATCCGGCTGGCGAGTTCGCCGCAGCAAACAAAGCGCTGACGCGCGAATAGCCGATGGAGGTGTTGAGTTCGCTGCCGCCGGTTGAGTTCGGCGTGCCCCATGCAAGGCCACCCCAATTCGCACCCGGTCGAGTCGGCGTCGCACCGTTGAGAACCCAATCGAGCATCGCTTTGCCCAAGTACGCCGAGATATTAGCCATCTGTCGTCACTCCTCTGTTGAAATGAAAAACCGCCACGAGCGAGTGGCGGTCTGGATCGTCGAACGGTCAGCTTGGATTATTTATTCGGCCGCTTGGCCAGCTTCCTTGAGCAACTCTTTCACCAGTTGCGGATTACGCTCGCAGAAGAACTTGAGTTGATAGCTCTCCGGCCTGCCGAGTTGCGGCGAGCGCAGCACAGCCTCGATCCGCTCGCGCAGACGTGCCTCATCGAGCACCGCGCCCCAATTGAACAGGGCATGAAAGCCGAACGAGCGATGCGTCGGCGACGGGCGGCAGCACTCAAAGGCAAAATCATGCGCGATGTGCTCCGGTGCCCATACGAAGCCAGCCTCCTCAAGCTGCGGCCGGTATTTGCGGCAGAGCAGATCATCGTCAGCGGAGGTGTCGCAGGGATACTTGTCGCGATGCGCGGACACATAGCGCTTGAGCCGCGTGCTCACCAGCGAGAAGCCGCCGTTGCCTACATTCTTTCCGTCTTTGTACCACCACGGCGCGCCGATATAGTCGTAATCGAGAAACTCGTCACGCCACATCGACGGCTCGACAATCCAGCTATCCCACTGGATGTTGAGCGTCTGCCGTGTGCGCAACAGCGGCGGCACCTCGAACCACCACGCGCGTGACCAGCCGATTTTCTCTGGCCAGTCAGGCACAATATGCACGCGCGGTATCTGTCCGGGGCGATATGAAAACGTAAACTTATCCGGTTTATCGGTCAGGATCAGCACGTCGCCAAACTCGGCAGCGGCAAGACAGTCCTCAATTGCCATGCGCGCAAGCTCGTGCTCGCGCGTCTCGACACAGACCAGTGTCACGTCCGGCAGTTTCAGTTTTGGCGTTGCCATATCCATCGGTCATAAGCCCTCTGTCTTGCGTCCCGGGGCCGAGGCAGCAACCGCCGCCACCACGGGATATTGAAGTGCTCGACAATCCGCTCCGCCAGATATCCGGCACCGGGGCCACAATGCACGGTGCAAACGACGCGATGCGTGGCGTCGGCAATCTGCGTATCGCCGTTTCGTGCCGTCGCGGTTGTGAGCGGTAGTTTCATAAGACCCATTCGATCATGAGCTTGCTAGGTATTTCCTTATCGCCCGGCACGAAATTGAGTTGTCGGCCGGTAATAACAATCACATGCTCATGCGCGAGCGAGGTCAAACACTTGACCAATTCGCCACCAAGACCTTCGCGCCATGCGTCGGGATAATCTGGATCGACACACACTTTGGTGACATCGCCAGTCTTGAAGGCGTAGAGATGAATGCGGTCGGGCCGCATCGATGGCGGCGCATCCGACGCCAACCATAAACATTGAAAATCCCGACAGGCTTGCGGCCGCCCGTCATAAATCCGGCAACCCTTGCCAACCTCGCAATGCTCGCACCAGCGGTTCGCCGGTTTGGTCAATTCTGGCGTGGTAACCGGCTCAAGATTGCAACAGAGCGTACAGCCATCGCACGAGTTCATTTCGGTCGCATGACCAGCCAGTGCATCGTGCTCGGGCGGCCTTCCGAGATCGCCAGCCAGCGCTTGTGCGAATGCAAGTTGCGCAGGCACTCGAACTTGTTCGGGTCGCGCCAGCCTTCCTCGATCCCCCATATATTATGCGTGCCGGTGAAACGCGGCACGAGCACCGAGGCGGCATTGTTGTGGCACTCGACGATCATCGTCGTCATGAGCAAGGACGGGAAGCGGTCGGGATTGAGATAGTCGACTTCGGCTCCCTCGCAATCGCTGACGACGAGATCGGGCATGGCCATCGCGGCATCGCCATCATCACCATTGGTGATGACTTGCACATTGACGCCATTGAGATCGGCCGTCGCTTTGGTAATGCGCAAGGCCTCGGGATCGATATCGATGGCCGCAACAATTGCCTGTGGCAGACGCCGCGCCAATCCGACCGCGTAATAACCTTCCGCGCATCCGATATTGACAATGGTCGGTTCGCGGACTTTTGCCAGCCGGGCGATCTCCTCTTCGACCGCCTGATGTAATTCCTGCTCGTAACAGCCGAGCATCTTGGTGCCGAGGTTGCCGTCACGCCAGTTGGTTTCCTCGTAGATCATTTTCATGCCAGCGAACGGACCGGTCTGCACAATGCCTTTGGTTTGCTCGAACAGCCAATCATTGAGCCCGTTCTTTTCCGTCTGCATATCGGTCATTCAGCCGCCTCGCGCAGCACGCGCACGTTGGTGTCGGCCTCGAACTGCTGCTGCATGAGGAGCTTGCGCACAGTATCGAGGATGGTCTCGACCGATATGTCGCTGATGCAGGCAGCCGCGTGGCCGCCATCCTTGTTCGGGACGCAGGTCGAAATGTCGTCATGCAGCCGGTGGCATGGCCAGCACGGCACGCGATTCTGATCGGCGTGCAATGTGACGGTATTGACCCAATGCTTGGTGATGTTCTCGACGCTGGCGTGCGAGACCGTCATGATCTTCGGCATCGGCTCCATCGCGACGGCCCAACCGGAACCGGTATCGGGCGTGATCACCAGATCGGATTGCAACAGCAGCGCCAGCGACGGCCGCAGGCCCCAGCGTTTTTCTTCCGGCAGCTTGCTATGCGAGATCGCAATATAGACGCCATCGCGTGAACCATTCTGGCGGACCACATGCTCGCGCATCTGATCGGCCATGTCCTTTTGCTGGTCGCCGATGCCGGTCATCACCACCGGCACATTCATTTCCTTGATGATGCGGGCAATCGCCATCGCGCCGTAGGGATGGATTTTATCGACGCGCGATCCCGAGATCACCCACGACACAAAGCGCGGGCCGAAGTTAGCGCGCTTGAACACTTCGGCGTTGGCCCTTTCCTCCTCGGTCGGAAAATACAACGGCCCCGGCTCAAACGGTACACCGACGATCTCGCAGGCGGTGTCGAGATAGGAGCCCGCGCACAGCTTGCGCCGGTACTCGACCGGCCAATGAAAGGCGGTGTTGCCGTAGTGCAGCGCGTGCCGCGTCTCGCATGAGTTGGAGAGGTTGACGAACAGATCGTACTCGTGCGCGCGCGAGGCAAACCACTTGTGCCAGTCATTGCCGCCGGGCAGATCGCCCTCGCGCTTGACCGCCAGCTTGTCGATGAACGGATTGTTGAGAAAGACGGCGCTCGCCGTCTCCGAGGTGATCACCTCGACCATGTAACCCATGCGCTTGAGCGGACGCAGGACGACTGATGCAATGAGGTTATCGCCGATCCCGCCGAGGCGGGCGATGCAAGCCCATCCCTTCATGCTTTACCTATTTGCTTACCGTCCGCACCTTCCAGCGTACCGTCCTTTCTCATGATCATCACGTTGTCATCATTGATGGTCATGCGCGGCCGGATACCCATTGCGTCAGTTGCTGCCTTGACGCGCAGCACGGTGTAAATCGCCATCGGTTTGAAACCCGGCGCTGGTGACCAGCCATTGGCGGCAATCTCGTCGAGCCGCGTTTGCAGGTTTTCATCGATTGGTAGCAGTATGATATCGTGCTCGATTTCCATTTTTTTGTTCCTCAGAGTTTGATCATGATGTTCCAGAAGGCGGATGGCTGCATGACGTTGTGCGAACCGCCACTGCCGCCTACGTTACCGGTGACCTTGACGAGGGTCACATTGGTGACTGCAGTCGAACCACCGGCCTCGCCGGAACCGGCAAATTGATTGGACTGA
>AR_comb_assmDRAFT_10507694_pt1 | contig 12967 bp, 9 predicted proteins | sample ArasoioldDNA_FD_10543 | JGI IMG/M metagenome (IMG submission 10543) | reverse complement strand
TTGCCATTCTCTTTCTTGTCACCATTTCCCTTATCGCCCTTGTCCTTATCGTCATTGCCTTTCTTATCACTGTTTCCTTTGTCGCCTTTATCATCCTTGCCATTATCTTTCTTTTCATTATTTCCTTTGTCACCTTTGTCCTTATCATCGTTTTCCTTCTTTTCCTTTCCTACGCCATTTCCGTTGCCATTATTCTTGTCGCCATTGCCATTGTCTTTTTTGTCGTCGCCATTGTGGTTGCCATTATTGCCTTTGTCATCCTTACCATTATCTTTCTTGTCGTTGCCATAATGGTTGCCGTTATTTCCTTTATCGTCCCTGCCATTGTCTTTTTTGTCGTTGCCATAATGGTTGCCATTATTTCCTTTATCGTCCCTGCCATTATCTTTTTTGTCATTGCCGTAATGGTTACCGTTATTTCCTTTATCGTCCTTGCCATTATCTTTTTTGTCGTTTCCGTAATGGTTGCCATTATTTCCTTTGTCATCTTTATTGTAATCTTTCTTATCGTTGCCATAATGGTTCCCATTGTCTTTCTTGTCGTCGTTGCCGCGATTTCCATTCCATCCATTGCCATTACCATTACCATTACCATTACCATTTCCATTTCCGTTTCCATTGTTCTTTTTATCATTACCATAATGATTTCCGTTATCCTTTCTATCATTATCTGCGTAATCTTTCTTTGTATCGCGACGGCCTCTATTCTTCCAATCTTTATATTGTTCGTCGTTGTAATCGACAAGGTTTATATGATTGTCATCTATATAAAAACGTTCGTCATATCCCTGCCAGTAGTAATATCCAACTGGATTCAGATAATAATATCTTCCATCAGCGTGCTTTCTGATAGCGATATCATTCGTGCGCACAATGATGAGCGGATAATTTCTAGAAATAATTTTCTTCGGAGGAGGAGGTGGTGGAGTTTCCTTAACTACTACAACTTCTCGCGTGGGAGCCGGTGCTGGTGCCTGGTGATAGATCTTACAAGAGCCTGCCGCCACAGTAAGAAACAACGCTACTATAACAGCCTGTAAAAAGGTTGAAATTTTCATGATAATGGATTTTAATAGATGCCTCAATTTGTCCCAAAAAGGGCAAATCCTGGCATAAATCCTATACGGATGCTTATTTTAATTTATTGTTCCCATCCGGGGAAATATTTGAGAAAACAGAGCAGGAGCGCTAAAAATGGGGAATTGATGGTATTAATTGTATTCCTGTTTGATTTAAAGCAATACAGTTGGGGTTAACCGTTTTTCTTCCCGTTGCCCTTATTATTGCCTTTATTTCCATTACCATTCCCTTTGCCATTCCCATTTGAATTGGAATTGCTATTCCCTTTATTTTTCCAATCGTTGAGCTGATCTTCGTTGTAATCAACTTGCGAAAGATGTTTTTCATCAAGGTAGAATCGATCATCATTTCCCTGCCAGTAATAATAGCCGGCTGAGTTTTGATAATAATATCTGCCATCAGCGTGTTTGCTGATTACGATGTCAGGAGTACGTATGATAATAAGAGGATAATTCGTTGTATTCCCATTTTTCTTTTGGTGACCAGGCGCGTATTCCCTGGCAGATTTATCTCCATAGATTTTCTTGGCCTGTCCCGGAGGCAGCTTTTCTGTTGAAACGGGCTTTTTTGTATTGACTACCACTGGCGGTTGGTTTTCGCGTGGTGCCTGGCGTGATGTTTTACAGGAGATCGCAGCAATTGCAAGGAGTATCATTAATACAACGGCTTGCACGACGTTGGACGTTTTCATAGACACGGATTTTGATTTCTGTTTCCTAACATAAGGTCAGGAGCTGTCAAAATAAAAAATCAATGCAGCAATTGCAATGATTGTTGATAAGTTATTGCTGCATTGAATTTCAAAACTGTACAAATGGGGTCAGCAGGAACGTATAGTGACCTTTGAGCCGACCCCAACTGTTTATTTCCAATTCTTTTTCTTTCCGCTACCCTTATCGTATTTATTATAATCCTTATCGTAATATCTCTCCCGATCATATCTTCTGTTGTCATATCTTTTGTTGTGACCTGGAGCATATCGGCGAGCCGACCTTTCACCATAGATCTTCTTTGCCTGTCCGGGTGGTAAACGATTAGGCACGATAATAATAGTTCTGTCATCACCGGGATACCTGCGCGAATCCGGATAAGGATACCTGCGTGACTCTGGATATTGGCGAGATGAAGCACATCCAATTGCTGCGAATCCAATGAGGGCAAGTACCACTGCCACTTGTATAAAAGTTGATAACTTCATGAGCGTTGATTTATATTTTTAGCTTCCAAAAAAAAGCCAGAAAGCGTTAAAACATTTTATCATGAAGCCAATTGCAATTCTATTAACAGTTTTTATTTGCATAGCAACTACCGGTAAGGCACAGACTACGGAAGATTCCGTAAAAGCAGTCATTAACAAATTATTTGAAGGAATGAAAAACTCTGATGGATCCTTAATTAAAGATGCTTTTGCTGATAGTGCAATTCTTCAAACAATTGGCAGAAGCAAGGAAGGAAATAATGTGATCCGTACGGACGAAGTAAAAGGATTTGTTGAGTCTATTGGCAAAATCGCAAAGGGAGACGCCGATGAGAGAATACAATTCGAAACGATTAAAATCGATGGTCCATTAGCGATAGTATGGACGCCCTATAAGTTTTATTTTAAAGGACAATTCAGCCACTGCGGTGTGAATTCATTTCAATTGGTAAGATTGAATACTGGTTGGAAGATCCAATACCTTATTGATACAAGGAGACGCCAGGGTTGTGAATAGGTAATTTATTTCTTCCTGCTGGTCCGGTATTTCTTTTGAACCTTGGGACTATTGAAGTATTCGTTTAGTTCCTCTTCCGTCATATCGTTGGTAAATTCAACAGGCACATCAATCAATTGGATCTGCGCCTGCTTAAGTTCTTCTTTGAGCTTATTTGTTTTTTTCGTGATATCGGCATCGCGCTCCCCAACAAGGTTATTATCCTTTAACATATAATCTAATCGCTTTATCGCTGACCGGACTGAGGAAGCCTGGTTTTGGTCAAATACCTTTGCTGGCGCAACTGCTTCCTTAATGGGAACAAGAGAAACACCTACGCCGGCCATGATCTTCCCAGCTTTAACGGTTCCTTCACTTGCAGAAGAAGTCATAACCGTTCCGCTCAACGCACTGGTTGATCCTGTCACGTCAAAAGTAGTTCTCGTTGTCTTGGTCCTTTTTACGTTCTTATCCAATTGTAAAAAGGCATACTTCAGTTGGAGTATGTATGTGTTTACATACTTCGCTTGCAATTGATATTCCTGTAAAGCGAGCGGGTAATTCAATGCGTCGCGTACAATAATCTTGACAGTGGCAGTATCCTTTATCATAAAGCGATTCGCACCAACAAAACTTAGGTTCACAATCCTTTCCTTTCCAGGATCCGTGTCCTTTACAAAATCAAAGGGCGGCGTCCAAACAAAATCATCATCACATTTCCGCACCAATGTGTAATTCTTCAACGGAGTATTTGCAAAAAAAGTAATGTTCTCAATCGGGAAGTTTCCATTTTCGCATTGAATCCTGAACGAAACAGTATCACCCTCATCCACGGTAAGCACAGATGTCACTGAAGGTTTTATTCTGGATTGAATGATTTCGGTATTATAAAACTGAATAGAGAAAAATGTATCAATATGATCAGAAGGATTGTCCAGGTTTTGCACGCCCATCGTCACTTTGTATTCGTTGTCGTACTTCAGTTTGCCAGATAAAAAATATGATTTGTCTGCTTTAAACGTAAGAATGCCGTTATCCTTATTAATCTTTAAACCCACCGGTGAGTTGCGCAGATACCAATAATATTTTGTCTCGTCGCGATTGATCTCCAAATTGTAACTAAGCGAAGAGTCAACATGAATGGAGAAATAAGGATTAAGGTTCTTAATCCTGAGAACTGTGTCGGTATTCAGCGGGAAGCTATCTACCACATGCTTAGTGAGCGTATCAAAAGAATTGATCTGACCAGTGGCCATTGTTGCCAAACAGCTACAAAGAATAATCAGGCCTATCTTGGGAATACGACGAACAGGGTTTCTCATGCGCGGCCGAAGGTAAAACATATAAATAAAAAAAACCACCCCTCTGGATCAGGGGTGGTGTTAATTTATTGACGCAAAATCTTTAATCTAAAAAAAACAAACGTTTGCAATAATTTTTTTAACGTTTACTTAATTATTGGATGTTGATTTGCTTTGCTGAAGGCTTCGGTTGTTCCTTCTTTGGAAGTAACAATTTCAGTACGCCATTGTCGTATTTAGCCTGAATATTTTCAGTATCAACATTCTCATCCAGGTTAAAGCTTCTTTTGAAACTTTGATAACTGAATTCGCGGCGAATGGTTTTATAACCTTCGGTTTTGTTTTCGTCTTTCTTCTCGAAGCTAACGGATAGAACACCGTTTTCAATATTGATTTTAAAATCTTCTTTGTTGCGACCCGGCGCAATCAATTCGAGGTGATAGGCCTCATTGGTTTCATGAATATTTGCTGCGGGCGAATTAAAAGAAAGATTTTTTAATTCATTATTCCAGGATGCTGGAAAATTTCCAATCAACTCATCAAAAAGACTGTCGATTGATTTTGCCAAAGGGCGGTTGTTGAATTTTACGTGTGTCATAGTAAAACGATTTTAATTTTTGCTTTCCATCCCTATTTTTCAAACCCTGTACCATTACCTTATTTCGGACTTTTTGTACGAAATCGATTGTGTTCTAAGACAAAACTTCATATTCATAAGACTTTAACTGACAAGCTTTCATCTTTCCTCAATTAGAAAATGATGGTCGAACTTTTTGTTCTAAATTTGCGTCTTAGAAATAAATAATACCGAAATGTATCCAGAACAAATAGTACTACCCATGAAGGAAGAGCTGACGGAAAATGGCTTTTCCGAAATGCTGACTCCTCAGGATGTTGAAAGCCAATTGAACGAGAAAGGAACGACCCTGGTGATGATCAATTCAGTTTGCGGTTGCTCTGCAGGTTCAGCTAGACCCGGTGTGTTAATGGCTGTTGCAAATGCGGCTAAAAAACCTGACCACTTAACAACAAGTTTTGCAGGATTCGATAAAGAGGCGATTCAAAAATTAAGAGAACGTTTACTTCCTTATCCACCTTCTTCACCTTCTATCGCTTTATTTAAGGACGGTGAATTGGTTCATTTTATTGAAAGGCACCAGATCGAAGGACGACCCGCTCAAATGATCGCACATAATTTAATTGCAGCATTCGACGCTTATTGCTAAAAACAATTAAGAGACAATAGGCAATGGGCAATCGGCAAACGAGTATTTTGCTTGCCAATTGCCCATTGTTTATTGCCCTTTGCCCTTTGCCTTTTGCCTTTTGCTTTTTGCCAATTGCTTATTGACTATTGTCAATTATTACATATCATTGCACCTTATTTTAATTAACAATCAAAACTTTCAATGTACCCCAACCTATACTATGCTTTCAGGGATTTGTTTGGAGTTGAGTGGTCAGGGCTTCGATTTGTAAATTCATTTGGCTTCTTTGTTGCCCTTTCATTTCTTGCAGCAGCATACATTCTCTCTCGTGAATTGAAACGAAAGCAAAGGGAAGGTATATTACAATTTAAGGAAGTAAAGATTGTCGTTGGTAAACCCGCAAGCGCTGCTGAACTATTGCTAAATTTTGTTTTAGGATTTATTCTGGGTTATAAAATAGTTGGACTATTTTTCTCCGATACAACAGCAACCAATCCCCAACAATATATTTTTTCGAGTGAAGGTAATTTTCCAGCTGGTTTAGCGCTGGGTATTTTGTTTGCAGGAGTAAAATGGTGGGAGAAAAATAAACGTAAGCTTCCTAAGCCAGAAGAAAGGCCAATTCGCATATGGCCGCACGATAGAGTAGGGGACCTTGTGATTTATGCAGCACTTTTTGGTTTTCTCGGCGCGAAGATCTTTCACAACCTTGAAGATTGGGATAATTTCAAAAAAGATCCGGTTGGCTCACTGCTTTCATTTAGCGGATTGACTTTTTATGGTGGCTTGATTTGCGCCACTGCTGCGATTTGGTGGTATGCGAAGAAACAGAAAATTCGATTTCGCTATTTGTGCGATGCAGCTGCACCCGGATTAATGATTGCTTATGCAATCGGTAGAATTGGATGCCAGGTTAGTGGCGATGGTGATTGGGGAATTCTAAATAGCGCATACCTGACCAACCCTGAATCTAAGGTCCAGAAAGTTGAGCCGGCACATTTCCAGCAAACACTCGAATACTACAAGAGCTTTTATTTAAAAGAGTTCAAGATTGATACTCTAAGCGAAGTACCTCATCATTCGGTAACGGCTCCATCCTGGCTGCCGGATTGGACAATAGCTTATTCATATCCTCACAATGTAATTGAACAGGGTGTTGCAATCAATGGCTGCACAGGCGATTATTGTAATCATTTACCAATTCCCGTGTTCCCAACTCCTTTTTATGAAACAATAATGGGGCTGATCCTTTTTGCTTTTCTGTGGGCAATAAGAAAAAGAATAAAAACACCGGGCGTCCTCTTTGCGATATATTTAATAGTAAATGGTATCGAGCGATTCTTTATCGAAAAGATCAGGGTCAATTATCATTATGACTTTGGATTCATACATCCGACCCAGGCTGAATTAATTTCCTCTGCGCTCATATTGGGAGGGATTGGTTTATGGATATACTTCCAAAAAAGGCCAATCGGCTCAAACCTTGAGATAGCCTAATAATACCTTTTCATTTCATCCTTATTTCTGCCGGTTTTGCCGTAAAGCGGGCACAGCCGACCGATTTCTGCTTGTCTTCAGGCCAGTTTTGACCCTAGTTTACGCTCAAATCCAAGGCATTTCAGCCAGTCCCGCTGATCCCAGCTTATTTGCCATTTATCCCGATTCGGGCGCAAGTCTGTAACCAAAACAAGGGCAGCACGTCATACTCCGGTCAGATAAATGAGCCAATTATCAGAAATATCAGCCTTTGGACACAAAACCATGTACTATGTAACGCATAGTACTTAGTTTTGGGCTGTAATTGTTAAAACACGGTAATCAATAATATCTAGAAAGTATAGCCATGAGAAAAATTTCGACTTTGCTGACTGTCCTTGGATTAACCTTATCCTCTTTCGTCAGCCTTGCACAAAACAAAAATGGAAAAGTGATTGGTATCGTAAATGATGCCAGTCAAAAAGCCTTATCCTCAGCAACGGTATCCTTATTAAAAGCAAAGGATTCCAGCCTTTTGAAAATCTCAGTTTCCGATAATACCGGAAAATTTGAGTTCGAGAATCTCCCGGAGGGAAAGTACCTGGTATCTGTAACCGCAGTTGGACATGCAAAAGCCTTCTCTTCTTCTTTTGACGTAAACGGCGCACCGGTTCAATTGGAACCAATCGCTTTGATTCCGCAATCAAAGGATATGAAAGAAGTGACGCTCGTTGCAAAAAAGCCCATCATTGAACAAAAGATCGACCGCACAGTAGTAAATGTAGATGCGTCTGTAACGAATGTTGGTGCAACCGCATTGGAAGTTTTGGAGAAATCGCCCGGCATTACACTCGACAAGGATGGCAATATCAGTTTAAAAGGAAAGCAGGGAGTCACTGTCTATATCGATGGACGTCCTTCTTACCTCTCTGGTCAGGATCTGGTGAACCTCTTGAAGAACATGAATGCAAACCAGCTTGATCAAATCGAGATCATGACCAATCCTCCGGCAAAATATGATGCTGCAGGAAATTCAGGAATCATCAATATAAAAACCAAGAAAAACAAGGTGAAGGGTTTCAATGGAAATGCTACTGCCGGTTTTTCACAGGGAGTTTATTGGAGAACAAACGAGAGCGTTAATATGAATTATCGCAATGGTAAAGTAAACCTGTTTGGAAATATTGGATATAATAAAAACAATTCTTTCCAGGAACTCACAATTCACAGAACATATTTTAAGCCTGACGGAAAGACTATTGACGCAATGTTTGACCAGGTTGCTTTTATGCCCAGAGATAATTCATCCACCAACCTGAAACTTGGAATGGATTATTTCCTCAACAAGAAAACGACAATTGGTTTTGTCGGTTCAGGATTTATCAATCCGGAAAATCAAAATAACTACAACACTTCTTACCTGAAGGATGAGATTGGCAATGTTGATTCAATTGTATACTCTACCGGGCATACTGAAAACAAATGGAAGAATGGCGCGCTCAATCTTTATGTACGTCACCAATTTGATTCAACTGGTCGCGAAATTTCTGCGGACCTTGATTATTCAGGTTACGGTTCAACCAATAACCAAAATTTCATGAACGCATCATTTCATCCTGATTGGGTGAAAAAAGGTCAAACAGATTTATATGGAGATCTCCCAGTAGATATCAAAATATATTCTGCAAAGGTGGATTATGTTCATCCTTTGAAGAATAACCTGAAGTTTGAAGCAGGAGTCAAGACCAGTTACGTAAATACTGATAACTCAGCTAACTATTATAACCTCGTGGGTGGAGATTGGCAAGTTGATTATTCAAAGACAAATCGTTTTCAGTATAAAGAAAATATTAATGCTGCTTATGTGAATCTTAGCAAGCAATTCAAGAAGCTCGGTGTTCAGGCAGGACTTCGTTTCGAGAATACCAATTATAAAGGACATCAGCTTGGAAATGTGCAAAAGCCAGATTCAGCATTCAGCAATCAATACAACAATGTATTCCCAACTATATTCTTAAGCTATGCGGCAAACTCGAAAAATACATTCACTGCAAATTTTGGTCGTCGCATTGATCGTCCAGCTTATCAGGACCTGAATCCATTCCTTTTCTTCCTGGACCAGTATACTTACGAAGCGGGAAATCCATTCCTGAGACCGCAGTATAGTACCAATTTTGAGTTGGGACATATGTATAACAATTTCCTGACAACAACGATCAACTATAGCCGCACTAATAATTTCTTCACAGAAACTTTTGAGCAAAGCAACTATGCAACGATAGTAAGAAATGGAAATATTGGTGTAAGAGAGAATGCAGGAATCAGCATTAGTGCTCAGGTTCCAGTGGTGAAATGGTGGACAGCTGTTGTTTATGGAAATTATAATTTCAACCGCTTCAAGGGAGAATTATATGGAGAAGAAATAAATGTAGAGGCATCGAATTTCCTTGTGAACGTGAATAACCAATTTAAATTCAATAAAGGCTGGGCTGCAGAATTGAGTGGATTTTACAGAACGAAAGGCATTGAAGGACAAATTGAAATTCAGCCAATGGGACAGGTTTCAATAGGCGGAACAAAGCAGGTGTTGAAAGGAAAGGGCACAGTTCGATTGACGGTAAGAGACCTTTTCTACACCAATTGGGTGAAAGGAAATATTAAGTTCCAGCAAACTGAAGCCTACTTTGAAAACGTACGTGATTCAAGAGTTGCAAGCATCTCCTTCACTTACAGATTCGGCAAGCCAATCAAAGGGCCTCAGCCAGGTAAGAAAAATGGAGGAGCAACGGACGAACAGAATAGAGTAAAAGTTGGCGGCGGTAATTAAAAATTTTTAATCAGTTTCTCATGTCAGTTGGTTTAAATATTCGGGTCCCATTTCCATGGGGCCCCATATTTTCAAATTTTTAACACTTGCACCGTTAACCTTTTTGCTATTTCGGAGTCTTATATATAGAAGCATAAATGATGAAAGATGAAAAAAGTTTTACTAATAGCACTGTTACTATGTTATCTGGTTGGATGCGGTATATCATATATGTAAGAGTAATACTTCTCATAAATAAATAGTCATACAGTTTTTCTCATAAGCAGTTAGTTTTGGTTGTCGGGCCCCGTTTCTACGGGGCCCTTTCTTTTGAGCAAAAGGCAAAGGGCAAAAAGCAAAAGGCAAATAGTAAACATTAAACTTTTTGAATGTTGCCTTTTGCCCTTTGCCCTTTGCCTTTTGTTAGAACTACCACATTTGGGTATAGGAATCGCTTCTATTCTAATGCATCTTTGTGTAAAGAGATTTGATGAAGAAGGTAGTTTTGATAGCGATATTGTTGTGTTACCTGGTAGGATGTGGTATCTCTTATTCCTAAACCGTCTTTATTTATAGAGTTTTTTCATAAGCAGTTAGTTTTTGGGTCGTGAGAAGCTCCATTTCGATGGAGCTTTTTTTATTGGCTTACTCTCTCATTTAAACCATTACAAAAAAAGTTAATGTACTGCCCTGATTTGGGGATTGTAAATCTTTTGCTGCAATCTCAAATTTGCAAATCGATGATGGATTATTGAGATAAAAAGGTTTTGAACCTTTCAAATCATACGAAAAATGAAAGCATTCAAAACCTTTTTTGTAATTGAGAACATTGAGTAATGAACAACAATTATTAAAGAAAAAACTACTACTTCAATCCGTCATATTGATGGGTTCATCTCTAAATTTTTCCGTTCATGTATCCGGCCCTGTTTTACTCCCTTCAACCTGATTTATAGCATACTGTCATTATTTGGTTTATTGAACAGTTAAAGATTATCATCTTTACACTGCATCACTTGACCATTAAAACAAAGCCATGAAAAAGACATTACTATCTATTGTCTATCTACTCGTATTTTCCCTAGTCACGTTCGCACAAAACAAGGTTGGAAAAATTTCCGGTTCTGTCAAAGATGGAAACGGAACTCCGGTTGAAGCAGCAACTGTTTCATTGTTGCGTGCTAAAGATTCTGTATTAGCAAAAGTTGCAGTATCGAACAAACAAGGTGAATACGAATTTGAAAAGATCAACGAAGGCAAATACCTCATTTCGGTATCAGCCGTGGGATTTGGAAAAAAACTCGGAAAAGTTTTTGAAGTCTCCACATCCAATTCAACAGTCCAGGGAATTGATTTTGCCCTGGAAAGAAAAGCAGGATCAATGGGCGAAGTTACTGTTATGGGTAAAAGGCCATTGATTGAAAACAAAATTGATCGCACTGTGATCAATGTCGAGGCCGCACCATCTAACGCAGGTGCATCGGCATTTGAAGTGCTTGAAAAATCACCAGGTATTACGATAAGTAACGATGGAGTGATTAGCCTGAAGGGTAAAACGGGTGTGATTGTTATGATGGACAACAAGCCGACATACCTTTCTGCTGCAGATCTTGCAAACTATCTTAGAAATCTGCCGGCATCGGCATTGGATCAAATCGAGATTATGCCTAATCCGCCTGCTCGTTATGATGCCTCAGGAAATTCGGGCATCATAAACATAAAAACAAAAAAGAGCAAGAATGACGGCCTAAATGGAAGCGTTACTATCGGCGGAACTGTTGGTTTATATAAAAGAGGCGATGAAATGCTAACACCTTTAAGACAGAATACAAGTTTGAATCTTAATTATCGCCACGGTAAGGTGAATGTCTTCGGAAACTTTAATTACAACTATAACGAGAATAAAAGCGATTTGTATCTCTCACGTAAGTTTTATGAAAAGAATGGAGACCTGAATTCAATTTCTGAACAGCACACGATGTTTAATGGACGTAACAATAACTATGGATTGAAGATTGGTGCCGACTATTACATCGACAAAAAGAACATCATTGGAATTGTGTTTAATGGCTTTGGCTTCTTCGGCCGCCCAACACCTTTCAGTGATCAAACGCTTACCGCTCCGGATGGAACTGTTGAATCAGTTCTTAAATCGCAAACGTTGAATGAAATGAATTTCTTCAACTATTCAGCGAATTTGAACTATAAGCACACGTTTGATTCAACCGGCAGGGAGATAACCTTCGACCTCGATTATGTTGGATATAGCAATCAAACCAATACTTTACTGGTGACAGATATCTATAGTGGCACAGGAGGAAAATTAGGAAGCATGCGACTGGTGGGAGATATTCCAAGTCTTATAAGTATCTATTCATTAAAGAGCGATTATATCCATCCGCTTAAGAAAAATATGCGCATTGAAGCCGGTTTTAAGTTGAGTTACGTAAATAATAACAATGAGGTCGATTACATGAGACCATATGATGGGCGATGGGTGCCAGATTCAAGATCCAATCATTTTATTTATCAGGAGAACATTAATGCGGCCTATGTTAGTGTGAATAAGAAATGGAAAAAATGGAGCGTACAGATAGGTCTTCGCGCTGAGAATACCAATTCAAAAGGAAACCAGGTTGCCATCGATTCAAGCTTTACAAGAAATTATACGAATGTATTTCCTACCAGCTATTTCAATTATGAGATGGATAAGAAAAACATCTTTACCCTTTCATTTGGTAGAAGGATTGAACGTCCCAACTATCAAGACCTGAATCCTTTCTTCTGGTTCCTGGATTCACTTACTTATCGTCAGGGAAATCCTTATCTCCTGCCGCAGTTTGCCTACAATTTCGAGTTGAGACATTCTTATAATAATTTCTTTACAACAACTTTGAACTATTCAATTACTGAAGACGTAATCTCGCAGTTACTGAAACAAAATACTGAAGAAAGGATCACCTATCTCACTGTTGATAATGTAGCCCGCTTCAGAAATATGGGTATTGCATTTAACGCGCAGGTGAAACCGTTGAAGGTTTGGAGTTCGAATATCTTCCTGAATATTTTCAACAATAGGTATACCGGTACTTATTATAATTCATATACTGCCAAGAATGATCCTATTGATCTGGGCTATACTTCTTTCACGATTAATGTGTCGAATACTTTCACCTTCAAAAAAGGTTGGGGTGGGGAACTCAGTGGATGGTACAGAGGCAAATCTGTTGAGCAGCTCAGCATTTCCGAGCCAATGTATTTCATGACTGTTGGTGCTCAAAAGACCATTTTGAAAAACATGGGAACCTTAAGATTGAATTTCCGTGATCCGTTTCATTGGCAGCGATATGCCGGTTCAACTCGATACAGCGATATTGACATGAAAATTAGAAACCAGTGGAG
>AR_comb_assmDRAFT_10070350_pt1 | contig 12968 bp, 10 predicted proteins | sample ArasoioldDNA_FD_10543 | JGI IMG/M metagenome (IMG submission 10543) | reverse complement strand
AACTTTTTGTTGTTGAAATGGACGAGCTTGTGCTGATTTGGATCCGACGCCGGCCGTTTTTGGGATTGAGACGTAACTCGACCAGCTCAGCGGCGCCGTTCAGTTCGTAAAGAAATAGTTGTTATACGAGCCTGCAGATCAGGCTCGTTCGGCCGGCGTCGCAATACCAGAGCGTGCCAGAGCTGTCGATATCGAGGCCGTGCGGTTCGGGATCGGTCGGCGACAGTTGAATCCTGCCAAGAATGCGCCCGTCCGCCGGATCGATCTTGAAGATCGTGCGGTCGTCCGAGTTGACCACCCAGAGAGAGTCCTTGTCCCATGCGATGCCGTGCGTCCGAGGCGTCGAACCAGGAGCCGGAATGCTGCGGACGATTTCACCGCTCTCTGGTTCCATCAGGTACACGCGTCCGCCCGCGGGGACTGCCATCCAGTACTTGCCGTCCACCCATTTCAGCCCGTGACCGCCCGACGGCGTATCAGTTTCCGGTTTCATCTTTCCGTAGTATCCGGAGCCGGGCGTCCGCGACGACTTCAAGGTCTTGCCCGTAGTCGGATCGACCTTCAGCGTGACCGGCGCGTCCTTCGGGTCTTTCATCTTCGTCGACGTAATCCACAGGGCCCCATTGCCGTACGTGATCCCGCTCCCGTGGATGGAGTCCGTCATGATTGCCCTGATGACCGCTCCGGTTTCCGGCTTTACGAGGAATGCTTTGTTCCCCGGCTGATCGACCTGGTCCAGAATCCACAACCCTTCGGATGTGAACTGCAGGTCGTTCGGCTGTCGGCAGCCGTTGACCGTGTAGAGCTTCTCGACACGTTTCGTGATGACGGGGAGATCGTCCGCGGCGTGCAGCGGCGGGACGCGAGGAAGTGACAGCGCGGCTGTCGCTCCGGCCATGGACGTCAGAAAGCGGCGCCGCGGGATTTCATGCCGGCTGGACATCGTTCCTCCCTGAGTCGACTGCATCATTGGTTACCTGACGGGGCGCGTCAAGGGGATACTATTGGCGATCTGAAGCCGCTCGTCGTCGGAGTCGTGTTGTTCGTCGTTCTATCGGCGTTCCTGCCGCGCATCCGTCGGGACATGACGGACTTCGAGGTGGATTGGCGAACCGGCGCGCGGTGGGCCGCGGCCGAGCCACTGTACCGCGTCGAGGACGGGCACTATCAGTACAAGTACCTGCCGGTCTTCGGCGCCGTGATGGCGCCGCTTTCGAAGCTGCCGCTCGGAACCGCCAAGACGATCTGGTTCTTTGTCGTCATCGCGTCAATCGCCGCTTCATTGACGCTCAGTCTCCTGCTGATCCCGAATCCGCGTCATTCGACGACGTTCCTCGCGCTGGCCACAATCGTCGCCATGGCTAAGTTCTTCGCGCGCGAAGCGGACCTCGGCCAGTTCAACGCCGTCGTGCTGCTGGCGGTGCTCGGCGGATTGGCCTTCCTCGAACAGGACCAACCTGTTCTCGCCGCGCTGGCATTTGCCGTCGCAGTTGTGACAAAGCCCTATGCGGTCGTATTCCTGCCCTATCTAGTCGTGAAGGGCCGCCTGAAAGCCGCCGTGGTTTTTGCCACCGCTCTGCTGATTGCGCTGCTGGTACCCGTCACGGTGTACGGCTGGACGGGAAACGCGGATCTCCTGCGAGCCTGGATTCGAACCGTCTCCGAATCCACGGCGCCAAATCTGCTCAACCAGGACAACGTGTCTGTCGCGTCGATGTACGCGCGATGGGTCGGCACTGGTGTCGTCGCGTCGTGGCTCGCCGTCACGACGTTGGCGGCGCTCGGGCTCTTGTTTGCCGTCGTGTTGCGGACCGGGCGCGCGCTTGCACACAACGAGTATCTCGAGGTGGGTCTGCTTCTGACGTTGATCCCGCTGGCCTCGCCGCAGGGTTGGGATTACGTCCTGCTGCTGTCGACTCCGGCCGTCATGCTCGTCATCGACAGGCTTGCGCTCATGGCCGTCTCGATTCGAGCGACCGCGATCACCGCGCTCGCCATCATCGCCTTCAGCATCTTCGACGTCATGGGACGACACGCGTACGCGCAATTCATGTCGCTGTCGGCGATTTCAGTCTGTGCGCTGACGCTCGTGGCATCGCTCGCATATCTCCGGTTCCGCCGGTTAGCGTGACGCGGGCGTGTTGCGCCGGCGTCACGCGTTCAGGCTCTCCCGGTCCGCTAATCGAGGTTCCGCACGAGAAGTCCGCCCACGAACATCGCCACTCCGATGAACCCGATGACCAGGCCAACGGGCAGAAGAACCATGGTGACGCCAAGCGCCAGCCCGATCACCATCGACACAAAGCCAAAGATGACGAATGCTGCGTGCTCCGCGAAGCCGACGAGGGTCCGAAGCGAGAAGATGTTTGTCATGCTGACCCTTCCTGTCGTGGCGGAGGAGGGCAAGGCACGTGCCGTGTCCGGGCCGACGCTTCCGGCCCTGATGTCAGCCGTCGAGACCGCGGAGGGCGCGCCGCCAGTCCCAGATCGGGGATTTTCCCCACGATTGAGGAAGATCTCGGACCGGAGCCTCAGTGAGCAAGATACCAGGGCACGTTCACGACCACGATGTCCTCGTCACCGCGGACCAGAAGAAGGGCCTTCAGCATCGCGGCGCGCTTGTTGTGCAGCAGGTGCTCGTACCATCGGCTCGCGATCAATTCCGGGATGAGCACGGCGATCTGGCGGTCCTGGTGACGCCGTTTCATCTCGAGGATGTAGTCGAGGAGCGGGTTGAACACGTGCCTGTAGGGTGAGGGCAGGACGACGAGTTGCGGTGCTGCGAGTCCGGCTGCCCTGGTCGGTCCCTCCACGTATTCGGGCCAGCGTCTGGCCAGGTCGTCTTCGTTCTTGGTACCGGTCTGAATCTGGACCACGAAGATGTCCGGCGAAAGCTTCAGCGCAAAGCGCAGACCCTTCTGCGACATCTTGTTCCATGCATTCATTGGCACGACGACGATCGGTGGCTGAATGTTGGCGACGTTCAACGGGTGGGGATTGGCGATCTCGAGCGACACACGATGATAGTGCCGCCGGACGCCGCCAAAGGCGGCGAGCAGCAGCGGAATCAACATCGCAGTCACCCAGGCACCTTCGGCGAATTTCGCGACGAGAATCACGACCAGCGTCGCTCCCGTCGCCGCGGCCCCGATGCCGTTGACGGCGCTCTTGACGCCCCAGCTGCTCCCGCCGACCCGCATCCAGTGCACCACCATGCCGGCCTGCGACAGCGTAAATGCGAGGAAGGCGCCGACAGCGAACAGCGGGATCAGCCTGTCGGTGACGCCGCCGAAGATGATCAGGAGCGAGGCGGAGAGCGCACTCAGGGCGTAAATGCCGTACGAATACACGAGTCGCCGACCGCGCGAGGCGAAGATCCTCGGAAGGAAGCCCGCTTCCGCAATCAATCGGCAGAGGCGCGGAAAATCGGCGAAGCCGGTGTTGGCCGACAGCGCCAGCACCCACAGGACGGCTCCAATGCAAACGTAGTAGAAGACCCCGCGTCCAACGACTGCGGCCACGAGCTGCGACAAAACGCTCTGGTATCCCGCCACGCCTGGTTCGGTCGCGCCGATGTGGTACGCATTCGAGAGGTACGCGATGCCCGCGAGCAGAAGCACCAGCACGACGACGATGGCGGTCAGCGTACGCCGGGCGTTGCGGACCGCGGGGGCGGCGAAGGCTGTTACGCCGTTGCTGACCGCTTCGACACCGGTCATGGCCGTACACCCGCTGGCGAACGCGCGCAGCAGAAGCCATAGGGTGGCCGGCGCGATTGCCGGCGGCAGGGCCGGCGGTGCGACCACCGGAAGGGGATGGCCATCGTGTGCCCACACCTTGGCCACGCCGATCACGATCACAACGAACAGGCAGACCACGAATGCATAGGTCGGAACGGCGAAGGCAATGCCGGATTCCCGGACGCCCCGCAGATTGACGATCGCGATCATTGCCAGGATCGCGAGGCACAGTAGCAGCGTGTGTGGCTGCAGGGAAGGAACCGCGGAAACGAACGCGCCCACACCGGCCGAGATGCCGACGGCAACGACCAGGACGTAGTCAAGAAGGAGGGCAGCGGCGGCGAGAAGTCCCGGAAAGACTCCGAGATTTCTCCGCGCGACCGTGAACGACCCGCCGCCGCCCGGATACGCGCCAATCGTCTGGAGGTACGAGACGTACACGACCAGGAGGATCGCGATGATGACCGCGCTGATCGGCCGGACGTAGCCGACACCGAGCGCGCCGAGCGGCAGCAGGATCGTCATCGCTGCTTCGGGCCCGTACGCGGCGGAGCTGAGGGCGTCGAGGCCGAGGATCGGAATGCCGGCGACGACCCCGACCTTCTGACCTTCTTCTTCGAGAGAGGAGAGCGGCCGCCCGAGAACGAGATCACGAAGATTCATCGTGTCTTTCTCCGCAGGGTAGCCGCTCTGGTGGCCTGGTTACAGCTTGACGAGCAGTGCGAACGTGACGCGCTTCTCGGAGTTCCTGAGGTCGGGTGCCCACCCCTCGACCAAGGAGCCTGGCGCGCCGGTGTTGCCGCCGGGAGGCGTCACGCCACCCTCGCCGCTGAAGTACGGCACGTTGGCGTGCCGGTAGTTGTACTCCGCGCGAAAGGTGACGAACTGGCTCGGCATGAAGTCGAACGTCGTTTGCATGTCCCAGGCCTTGTACGGATCACCCGGGTTGTACGTGAAGTACGGCGTACCCGAAAACGCCGTGGCGCCGTTGATGGGTGGCATCAGCACGAGATACCGTCCCGGGTTGTTGACCGCGCCGCCGCCGATCGTGAAGGCGTAGCGGTCCTTGTCGAACCAGAAGCGCTGATACGTCATGAAGCCGAGGAAGAACTGTGACGGCGCGGCTGTCGTCCCGCCGTTGCAGCTAACGCCGCCGCCGTACTCGCATCCGGCGTCGAACGTGAACGTCATCGCTGCCTTGTCGAACAGCGCATCGGGCTGGTCGTAGTACTTCCACTGGACGCTGTCGTCGGTATGAATACGCTTGCGATCCGGATTTCCGAGCGTATCCGTGCCCCAGTAGTTGTTGAAGAGTATCGACACGTTGCCGTTCGGTCGCCACAGCACCTGTCCGCCGATACCTGGCGCGTGGTTGAACTTGCCGTACGACTGCCAGCCGTTGATGAGCCACGGCTCGATCTTGAGCTTTTCGGTCGGGAAGATCTGCACGCGCATGCCGTTGAAGAACCAAGGTGTGTTCGACGACACGTACGACGGCTGGTACGTCCAGTTGTCGAAGTTGTAGTAACTCCACAGCCCGACGTACGACATGAAGATGCCCGCTTCGACGTTGATGCCGTTCATCTTGTCGAAGTGATAGCCACCATAGGCCTCCGAGACGTAGCGATAGGCGGTATCGAGCTGCCACTGGCCCCTCGCCGGGCTGGCGTCGTTGCGCGGCGTCGTCTGCGAGTACATGCCGAACTGGGTCATCAGCCTGCCCAGAACATTGTCGTAGTGGAAGTCGCCACCGACGCCGAGCTGCGTGACCTGAAACTCGCCAGAACGGAAGATCTCGCTGGATCCCGAGATCGTGTCGTCGATCGGCTTGTTGAAGCTGTAAGTAAAATTCGTGTCGGCGCGAAATTCACCGGTAAACACCTTCGAGTCGAGGGGCGACTCTTTCGTCCTGGGGTTGCCGCTCAGCCAGGTGAAGTCGGCAAACGCGAACGGATCCGGCTTCTTCTGCGGCTCGGTGGCGGTTTGAGGTTGACCGCCCGCGGATGCGGCGGCGGCCGCCGACTCGAGCGGTTCCTGTCCAACGGCGGTCCTCACCGGTCCGATCGCGAGTGCGGCGGTGAGGACGACCAGCGCTCGTGTCGATGTGATACTCATGCGTCCAACGTAGCGGGAGCCTGATTAGGAAGTCCTTAGCAGGCCGTTAAGATTTGTGCCACGGCGTCACAAGCGGCAAGAAGTCCTTAGTAATCAACCGGGATCTGACGTACCCTCGACGACCATCGGGATGGACACACGCTTCCTCGCGGCGGGCCGTCTCGCCGGCTCGCTTCTGGCGGTCGGGCTCGTCACGGCAGGCTACTCGGCATTTCTTCACGTCAACCCGACGACCATTGCCCTCAGCTACGTGGTGGTGATCCTTTTGCTCGCGACTACGTGGGGGATCGCAGAGTCGACCACGGCCTCGATAGCCGCGATGATCTGCTTCAACTTCTTCTTTCTTCCTCCTGTCGGCGCGCTGACGATCGCCGACCCGCAAAACTGGGTCGCGTTGCTGGCGTTCCTCGCAACGGCGATCGTCGCGAGCCAACTTTCGGGCCGTGCACGGATCCGTAACATCGAGGCGATCGGCCGCCAAGCGGATCTCGAACGACTCTATGCCCTCAGTCGCGCGCTGCTGCTCTCGGAGGGCGGCGGATCGCGCCCAGGAATCATTGCGCGCCATGTGGCCGATGCGTTCGGGCTCCGGGCCGTGGGCATCTACGATCAGCGGCGCGATACGATCGCGTGGGCCGGGACGACGGAGTTCCCCGGAAACGACGACAAGCTCCGAGAGGCGTCGAGGCGTGGCATTGCGATACAGGAACCCGGCGGACTGCAGGTGATTGCGATTCAGCTCGGCGGTCAGTCCATCGGCAGCGTCGGCATCATGGACGCGGTGTTGAGCGACACCGTGCTGCATTCGATCGCCAACCTGGCCGCCATCGGTCTCGAGCGGGCCCGAAACGAGGAGGCGACGATGCGTGCCGAGGCGTCGCGCCAGAGTAGTGAGTTGCGCGCGACGATCCTCGATGCGCTGGCGCACGAATTCAAGACGCCTCTGACGTCGATGAAGGTCGCGGCCGGCGATCTGTTGACGAGGACCACGGTCGCGTCGCGCGACCGTGAACTCCTCGCGATCATCGACGAGGAGCTCGACCGCTTCCAGAGCCTCCTCAGCGACGCGATTCAGATGTTGCGCATCGATGCGGGCGACTTCGTCGTGCACCGCGACCGTCACGATCTCGGGTCCATCGTCGAGGCGACGATCCACCGGTTCGAGCGCCGGCTGGAAGGGCACGAGGTCATCAAACGCCTGCCGGCCGGCCTGACGGTCGACGCCGATCGCGAGCTGCTGGCGCTCGCGTTGAGGCAGCTGCTGGACAACGCCCTGAAGTATTCCCCGCCCACGTCCACAATTGAAATCGGAGCGTCGGCGAACGGCTCGGTCGACATCACGGTCAGGAATTCGGGCTCGGTCATTCCGGACGCAGAACGTCCGCGCGTCGTGGAGCGCTTCTATCGCGGTGCCCGGGCGCGCAATATCCCGGGCACAGGGATGGGTCTGACGATCGTTCGACAGATCGCAGAGGCGCATGGCGGCACCCTGTCACTGTCCAGCTCGCCCGAGCCAGGGACGAGCTTCTTGCTGTCGCTCCCGCGTGAAGCCTTGACCGCATGAGCGCTGGCCGAATTCTCGTCGTGGACGACGATCCGCAGATCCGCCGCGTCATGCGTGTGACGCTGACCGGCCAGGGCTACGAAGTCGACGATGCGAAAGACGGGGAAGGCGCGCTCGAGAAGCTGCGCGCCCATCGCTTCGATCTGGTGCTGCTGGACATGAACATGCCTGGCATGGACGGTCTCGAGGCGTGCCGATCGATTCGGCGTCAGTCCGACATCGCGATCATCATGCTGACGGTCCGCGACACCGAGTCGGACAAGGTAGAAGCGCTCGACGCCGGCGCCGACGACTACATCACCAAGCCGTTCAGTCCGCCAGAGCTGCTCGCCCGGATCCGCGCCGCGCTTCGGCGATCGCCGTCGACGCTGGAACCGACAGGACGGCTGACTCTCGGCGCCGTTCAGGTCGACTTCGACGCCCGAGAGGTGACCGCCCACGATCGCAAGGTGCGGTTGACGCCGAAGGAATTCGACCTGCTGCGCTATCTTGCGGCGCACGCCAACAAGACCGTGTCGCACCGCGAGCTCCTGCAGGGCGTCTGGGGTCCGGACTACGGGGATCAGGTCGACTACCTGCGGGTTTTCGTCAATCAGTTGCGGAAGAAGATCGAATCGATACCGTCTCAGCCGGCATTCTTGGTCACCGAACCCTGGGTCGGGTACCGCCTCAACGTCCCCGCGGAGTCTTCGCAAAAATCCTAATTTGGAGTTAATGACTTCCTAAGGTCCGGGTTCCTACAGTGTGACTGGGTAGGTACCAGGCGTGAGTGAAGTTCACACCGGCGGCGTGTCCGTGCTGTTCACGACCGAGGAAGAAACGCTGGCGGCCGCGCGCGTCGGCGCGAACCTGGCCGAGGCCATGGCCGTGCCGCTGACGGTCGTCCACTTCCGGGCGGTCCCCTATCCATTGTCGGTTCACGCGCCCGTCGGCGTGTCGCCTGTCGAGAGCGACGCGTTCAGGCGGCGCCTCGAGTCGGCCGGCATCGACGCACGGGTCCGCGTGTACCTGTGCCGGAAACGTGACAGCGTCGTCCCGATGGCATTCCGAGGCCACTCGCTCATTGTGATGGGCGGCAAGCGGCGCTGGTGGCCGACGGCTGCGGAACGATTGCGAAGACGGCTCGAGGTCGCCGGTCATTTCGTCCTGTTCGTTGACGTGCGCGAGTCCGTCAGTTCCGAAAGCCTGGAGGCATCTTGTGCTTGATGTTTTCTACCTCGCCGTCGGAGCAGTCGGATTTCTCCTGTTATGGGGCATCGTGAAGGCCTGCGACCGCGTCTAGGGCCCGCGGAAGAGTAAACATGTTCGACTACATCGTCTCGGGGATCGTCGCGGCACTGCTGCTCGTGTATCTGGGATGGGCGATGTTCAAGCCCGAGCGGTTCTAGGGTTCGGCGGGGAAGGTTCGACCACATGACCAGCGTCGGCATTCTTCAGATTCTCGTGTTCTTCGGGCTGATCCTGCTCGTCACCAGACCGGTTGGTCTGTTCATGGCGAGGGTGTTCCAGGGTGACCGGACGTTCCTCCACTCGTTGGTCCGTCCACTCGAATCGCTCGTCTACCGCGTGTGCGGCGTGGGCGAAGAAGAAGAACAGCGGTGGACCGAATACGCGGGCTCCGTGCTTGCGTTCAGCTTCTTCGCCTTCGTCTTCACGTACGGGATCATGCGGCTCCAAGGCGTCCTGCCGCTGAACCCGCAAAAGTTCGGCACCGGCCTCATCAGCCCTGACCAGGCGTTCAACACCGCCGTCAGCTTCATGACGAACACGAACTGGCAGTGGTACAGCGGCGAGAACACCGTCAGTTACCTCGTCCAGATGGCGGCGCTGGCGGTGCAGAACTTCGTGTCTGCCGCGGCCGGTATCGCCGTGGCGATCGCGCTCGTCCGCGGGTTCGCGCGACACGAGACCGATCGCATCGGGAACTTCTGGGTCGATCTCACGCGGGCGACCCTGTACGTCCTGCTGCCGATCTCGATCGTGGCGGCTATCGTGCTGATATCGGCGGGATCGATTCAGAATTTCCGTCCCTACACCGTCGTGAGGACCGTCGAAGGGGCGACGCAGACGATCGCGCAGGGCCCGGCGGCCTCGCAGGTCGCCATCAAGATGCTCGGGACAAACGGTGGCGGCTTCTTCAACGCCAACTCGTCGCATCCATTCGAGAGTCCAACGCCGTTCACGAACCTGCTTCATCTCGTCCTCATTTTTGCGCTCGGCGCCGGCCTTACTTACACGTTCGGACACATGGTCAAGGACACGCGGCAGGGCTGGGCCCTGTTCTGGGCGATGGCGGTGATGTTCCTCGTCGGGGCCTTCATCGCGTACGGCGCCGAACAGGCGGGGAACCCGACGCTGGCGAAGCTCGGCGTCGAAAGCGCGCCGACCGACGCGCAACCCGGCGGCAACATGGAAGGCAAGGAGACCCGGTTCGGCATTTCCGCCTCCGCGCTCTTCGCGACGGTCACGACGGATGCGAGCTGCGGAGCGATCAACAGCTGGCACGACAGCTTCACGCCGCTCGGCGGGCTCGTGCCGTTGTTCAACATGCAGACCGACGAGGTGATTTTCGGCGGCGTGGGCTCGGGCCTCTACGGCATGTTGCTCTACGCGATCGTCGGCGTCTTCATCGCGGGCCTGATGGTCGGACGGACACCCGAGTATGTCGGCAAGAAGATCCAGCAGAAGGAAGTCAAGATGGCGTTGTTCGCCGTTCTCGCCACGGCGTTCTTCATCCTGGTGTTCTCGGGCGCCACGGCGGTGATTCCCTTCGCGAAGGGCAGCTACTGGAATCCACCGGGTCCGGCCATCGCGAACCTGAACAACGCGGGTGCGCACGGCCTGAGCGAGATCCTCTACACCTACACCAGCCAGACCGAGAACAACGGCAGCGCGTTTGCGGGCATCACGGTGAACACACCGTGGTACGACCTGAGCGGCGCGCTCTGCATGCTGTTCGGACGCTTTCTGTTCATCATCCCCGCGCTCGCGATCGCCGGCAGCCTGGCCAGCAAGAAGGCCGTGCCCACTTCGGCTGGCACGCTGCCGACCCACGGCCCGCTCTTCGTCGGCCTGCTCGTGGCCACCGTCATCGTCGTCGGGGCGCTGACGTTCTTCCCGGCGCTGTCGCTTGGACCGATCGTGGAGCACTTCCTCATGCGCGAGGGACGGCTGTATTCGAGCGTGTTCGTGTCGCTGCCGCTCTGGAGCTAGTTCATGGCCTCCGCCACTGTTGTGCCGTCACCATCCGTTCACGCGCCAGGTGCGCCGCCCCAGGTCGACGAGTCCCTGATCCCGAAGAAGCTCGTGCGCGCGCGGCCGCTCCTCGATCCCGAGATCCTGCGGCGGGCGCTCAAGGACTCGGTGCTCAAGCTGAACCCCGTCACGCTGATGAAGAATCCGGTGATCTTCGTCGTCGAGGTGGGCGCTGCTCTCGTGTTGCTGTTCCTCGTCCGTGACGTCGTCACCGGAGCGTCCGCGATCGGCTTCGAGCTCCAGATCGATCTGTGGCTCTGGTTCACAGTCCTGTTCGCGACCTTCGCCGAGGCCATGGCCGAAGCGCGGGGCAAAGCACAGGCGGAATCGCTGCGCAAGACCAAGACCGAGACGATCGCCAATCGCGTCGCCGATGGCGATCGTTTCGACAAGGTGCCGTCTTCGAAGCTGCGTGCGGGCGACGTTGTCGTCTGCAGCGCCGGAGAGACGATTCCCGGCGACGGCGAAGTCGTCGAGGGCGTGGCAACGGTGGACGAGTCGGTCATCACGGGGGAGAGCGCTCCGGTCATTCGCGAATCCGGAGGCGACCGGAGCGCGGTGACGGGCGGCACGCGTGTACTGTCGGACCGGATCAAGGTCAGGATCACGTCGAACCCTGGCGAAACGTTCCTGGACCGCATGATCGCGCTCGTGGAAGGCGCGGAGCGGCAGAAGACCCCCAACGAGATCGCGCTCAACATCCTCATCGCGGGCCTGACGATCATCTTCCTGTTCGCGGTCGTGACGCTGGTCCCATACGCACTCTACAGCGTGAGAAGCGCCGGTGCCGGCAGCGCGCCGTCGGTCGCGGTCTACACCGCGCTGCTCGTCTGCCTGATCCCGACCACTATCGGCGGCCTGCTGTCGGCGATCGGCATCGCCGGCATGGACCGCGTCATGCAGCACAACGTGCTGGCCATGAGCGGGAAGGCCGTTGAAGCCGCCGGCGACGTCAACACGCTGCTGCTCGACAAGACCGGAACCATCACGCTCGGCAGCCGCCAGGCGGTGGAGTTTCTGAGCGCGTCCGGCGTGACGGAGGGGGAACTCGCTGACGCGGCGCAGCTCTCGAGCCTCGCCGACGAAACGCCCGAAGGGCGCTCCATCGTCATCCTCGCCAAAGAGAAATATCGCCTCCGCGGCCGTGACGTGGCGGCGCACCACGCGAAATTCATCCCGTTTTCCGCGTACACCAAGATGAGCGGCGTCGACTTCGAGGGCCGTCAGCTTCGCAAGGGGGCGACGGACGCGATCCTGATCTTCGTCAAGGAACAGCACGGACGCGTACCCGTGGAAATCACGGAACTGTCCGATCGAATCGCGCGCATGGGCGGCACGCCGCTCGCCGTGGCCGATGGCCCTCGCCTCCTCGGGATCATCCATCTCAAGGACATCGTCAAGGTCGGCATGAAGGAACGCATCGCGCAACTGCGGGCGATGGGTATCCGGTCGGTGATGGTCACGGGCGACAACCCGCTGACCGCGGCGGCGATCGCCTCCGAGGCCGGCGTCGACGATTTCCTGGCGCAGGCGACGCCGAAGGACAAGCTCGAATACATCCGCAAGGAACAGGCCGGCGGTCGCATGATCGCCATGACCGGCGACGGCACGAACGACGCCCCGGCGCTGGCGCAGGCCGATGTCGGCCTGGCGATGAATACCGGCACGACCGCCGCGCGCGAAGCCGGCAACATGGTCGACCTCGACAGCAATCCGACGAAGCTGATCGAAGTCGTGGCCATCGGGAAGCAGCTGCTCATCACGCGCGGCGCCTTGACGACGTTTTCGATCATGAACGACGTGTCGAAGTACTTCGCCATCATTCCGGCGATGTTCATGACGACGTATCCGGCGCTCGCGAAGCTGAACATCATGTACCTGCGCACACCGGCCAGCGCCGTGCTCGCCGCCGTGATCTTCAACGCGCTGATCATCGTCGCGCTGGTGCCGCTGGCGCTCCGTGGCGTCCGCTACCGGCCGCAGAGCGCCGCGCAGATGCTCCGCCGGAATCTTCTCGTCTACGGCGTTGGCGGCCTGATTGCGCCGTTCCCCTGCATCTGGGCGATCGATCGGCTTCTCGGGTTCCTGCATCTCGCGTAGGTGACAAACATGCAGAAGGATTTGAAGACCGGATTTCTGATGATGGTCGCGATGACGGTGATCACCGGGCTGGCGTATCCGGTGTTCATCACCGTCGTCGCTCAGGCCGCGTTTCGCGAGCAGGCCAACGGCAGCCTGGTGTCGGCGAACAGGCAGGTCGTCGGATCGCGGCTGATCGGCCAGAACTTCGTGAA
>AR_comb_assmDRAFT_10085441_pt1 | contig 12969 bp, 12 predicted proteins | sample ArasoioldDNA_FD_10543 | JGI IMG/M metagenome (IMG submission 10543) | reverse complement strand
TGGTCAAGGCCACAGCCATGGCTGCCCTCAGGTGAATTCAGGGATCAGTCGGCAGAACCACGGCCAACGGACTCGTCCCTGAATCGATGATTTTGGGAGTAATGAGAACTACATCAGGCGTTACGCGACGCCATTCGATAAATCAAGAGTAATACGATCGATCCCAGGACTGCCATTATGAATCCGACCGGATCGCCTTCGCCATAGAGTCCCAGGAAGCGACCCAAGAACCCGCCCACAAGAGCACCAGCAATACCGAGTAAGGTCGTAATGATAAATCCACCGGGATCGCGACCCGGCATGAGAAATTTAGCGAGGATTCCGACGATCAACCCGAATATGATCCATCCGATTACACTCATGATTCATTCCTCCTATACTTTGACAGAGAAACTCTTCATTGGAGACAATGAGATGCGTAGCACACTTCTGCTGACACGGGCAAGCACTGGATAACCACGCTGCTTGCACTGGTGCACGCTGAGCGGACACAAGTGGCACACGAGAGGTGTGAAAATCGAGACGATCTCCAGGTCCGATAACGTCGTCTAGACGAAGGTTCCCTGGCGCAAATCGCGGAGCGTCTCTTCGATCTCTTCCCGCGTGTTCATGACGAAAGGACCGTAGCGCGCAACCGGTTCGTGCAATGGTTTGCCGGAGACCAGCAAGAAGCGCGCCGGGCTTTCGCCGGTGGCGATGTCGACGAAGTCGCCCTCGCCCCAAACCACCAGTTGCGGTGACCGAATGACAACTTTTTCCGCATCACCGTCGGCAAACTTCGCCTCTCCCTGGAAGAGGTACGCAAACACCGTATTACCGCTCGCGATGGCGTGAGTGAACTCAGTGTGCGGCGGGACGGAGACATCCATATACGTCGGATTTGCCGCAATCCCGCTCACGGGACCCTGCGTACCGTCGGCTTCCCCGGTGATCACCCGAATCCGGGTGCCGTTTTCTCCTATGATCTCGGGGATCTCAGCAGCGAGGATGTTTTGATACCGCGGTGCGGTCATTTTAAGATTCGCCGGCAAATTGACCCACAACTGAAATCCAGCGATGCCCTCCGGACGCACCTGAGGCATTTCCTCATGCAGGATACCCCGCCCGGCAGTCATCCATTGAACGTCACCGGAACCGATACTTCCGGAGTTGCCGAGTGTGTCTTTGTGGTGCACCACGCCCGCAAGAACATACGTCACGGTTTCCATGCCGCGATGGGGATGCAAAGGGAATCCGGCTTCGTAGTCGCGTCGATCCGTGGAAGCGAAGTGGTCCAGCAGCAGAAATGGATCGAGGTAGTCCAGAGTTTGGGTTCCAATGCTTCTCTTAAGCTTGACACCTGCCCCCTCAACGACAGCCTGGGGCTCAATGATCTTTTTGATACGTCTCGGTAATGATTTCACGATGGCCTCCTTCTCAAAACTCCGACACTCCACTACGTACTTCGCGCGCTGGATGCTCTTGCGCTCGACGTTAAAAAGAGTGTAACCACGTCTTTGAACTTGTAAAGTACACACTTTGAAGTAATGGTCTAACCGCAAAGTAACTATGGCGCGCGGTAGAAAAACCACCCACTGTCCCGCGGAAAGCACCCTCGGGGTTATCGGCGGCAAGTGGAAGCTTTTGATTTTGCGTGAGCTGCTAGCCGGCGCGAGCCGCTTCGGCGAGTTGCGCCGCCGCTTGAGCGGCATATCGGAGAAGATGCTTGCGCAGCACCTGCGGGAGCTTGAGAACGACGGGATTATTGCTCGGAAAATCTACCCGGAGGTTCCGCCGAAAGTGGAATATTCGTTGACCGCTTCGGGAAAAACTCTGAAGCCGATCATCGATGGGCTGCACACATGGGGTCTCGAGCATCTATCAGGCAAGACGAGAGTTTGACATCCTTGACCCAGGTTTAATAGAAAAGAGCATCACTCTCCTGCCCGAGCGACGTAAGTCGAGGTCTGGAAAAACCTAAAGGAGGACGCATGGCACGCATCGTTCATATCGCGCTAAAAGTGGATGATCTGGAAAAGACCAGCCAGTTCTACGAGAAGGTGTTTGGTTTCCAGCCCGTCGAAACCAGCAAAGTCAGAGACCACACTTCGCGTCACCTAAGTGACGGTGCGATCGACCTGGCGCTGATTAAATACGACAGCGAAGGGTCCGCGGAATCACTGGCCGCGGGATCCGGGCCATGCATTCATCACTTTGCCATTGAGGTCGATGACTTCGATAAATCCGTGGCTGAGATCAACAAGCTAGGTTGCGAAATTATCAGCGACCCGGGTGTGGTTCCAGTCAAATTCCGCGCCCCGGGCGGCACCGTTGCTGAAATAGTCCCCACGGCCCGTTACAAGAAGCCCAATTAGACGCCAGCCTGCAAATCTTGAGGCTCGGGGGCCTTAGGTCTGAGATTTGTGAACTGCAATCCCGGAGAGCCCTTCACATAACTCGGTAAAATAAACGGTTCGAAAAGAGAGAGGTACTTATGGACGTAACCGCAAAGATTGCCCGGTTCGTAGTGGATACCAAGTATGAGACGATCCCGCCAAAAGCCATCGAGACGGCGAAGATCGCAATGCGGGACTGCCTTGGAGTTGCGCTGGCAGGCAGTAAGGAAGAGGACGCCAAAATCTGCGCTGAAATCACACGCCAGGAAGATGCTAAGAAAGAAGCAACAGTTATCGGTCAAAGATTTAGATCTTCGGCGTTGCAGGCCGCGTTTGCCAACGGGACAGCCGCCCATGCCATGGACTTCGATCATAGCTTTACCCTGATGGGGCAGCCAACGGCGCCGATCATCCCGGCTGTTTTAGCGCTCGGTGAATCCCTGGGCGCGAGCGGACGCGAGATTCTCCAATCTTATGCGGCCGGATTCGAAGTCACGGCGAAACTCGCTTACTCGCTGCGCGACAGCAAGCATGACGCTTGGCATGCCCCGAGCACTTTGGGATCTTTTGGGGCGGCGGCCGGGTGCGCGAAGCTCCTCGGACTCAATAATTCTCAAACCGAGATGGCGTTAGGGATCGCGGCTTCCATGGCCAGCGGGATCGTGGGCAACTTCGGCACCATGACTAAGCCATTGCATGTGGGCCTCGGGGCGAGAAACGGCGTCCTTGCGGCGAAGCTAGGGCAATCCGGCTACACCGCAAACGCACAAGCGATCGAAACGGGGATGGGATTTTATAATGTGTTTCATGGCGGAACCACCATCCATAGCGAACCAGTGGAAGAATTGGGACGGTCCTACGCACTGGAAAGCGACGGCATCAGAATAAAGCCCTATCCCTGCGGCGGTCTGACTCATCAAGCCATTGACACGGTATTGGAATTCAGGGCGAAGCATAACCTCACTCCCGAGATGGTTGAGTCCATCGACGTCGATGTCATGCGGCACACCTATGACAGAATCATTTTTAAAGTTCCTCAAACCGGAATTCAGGGAAAGTTCTGCATGCCCTATCTTTTGGCCCGCGCGATCATCGACGGGCGAGTCTTTATCGATGCTTTCACCGAATCAGCCGTGAGGGATCCAAATGTGTTGAAACTGGCGGAAAGGATCCAAATGAGACTGGACAACAATCTGCCGTCTCGTGACCTGGGAAGCCGGCCTTGCAGAGTAACCCTGCGCTTGAAGAACGGTCAGACCTATTCCCGTGAGGTCCAGCACTCAAGGGGAGGACCCGAAGTTCCGATGACTGCCGACGAACTCAAAGGCAAATTTACCGATTGCGCGCGCCAGACTCTCAGCGAAAGCGCGACGAAGCGGATCCTGGATGACTTGGAGCGGCTGGAAACTTTGAAAGATATTCGGCCCCTGTGCGAGCTGTTGTTGGGGTAAGGATGTTAAAGAAAGCGGCGATCCTTGCGCTGGTTCTTCTGCTAAGTCCTGCCGCTTCCGTCCTCAGCCAGGAACTCAAAAAAATCAGCTTGGGCTACCCTTCCCTGGCCTTCACGCCGCTGCGACGGTCTTCAACCGATTTGATCCGATACATAGTTTGAGCAGTGACCCACTCCAAGAGGAGCCATGATGCGAACGAAACCGATAATCGTAGAGATGGTTGTTAGTCTTTTTACTGTAGCGTCTTTGTTGACCTTTGTTGCCAAAGGCGAGCCGGCACAGACGACCTCCGAGCCTGCCGCTGCTGCTCTTTCCGGCACGCAGACCGGTCCCGCCCCGTGGCTACCGGAAATAAAGAATCTCCGTGCTCGTCTGAATGCAATCAATCTTCCGGCTCTGAGCACGGAGGGGGAGGCGCTGCACATTCATCAACATCTCGACATTTTCGTGAACGGTAAACCGGTGACCGTGCCGGCCGGCATTGGGATCAATACGGACGCCAGATTTATCTCGCAACTCCATACGCACGACGTGAGTGGTGTGATTCACGTCGAATCCGATCAAGTCCGCGACTTTACTCTCGGTCAGTTTTTTGACGTATGGGGATTGCGTTTTACCAAAGACTGCATCGGTGGTTACTGTGCCAAAGATAAAAATAGGTTGCGGGTTTTTTCCGATGGCAAACCGGTGACTGGTGACCCGAGGAATTTAGCCTTAAGTTCCCATCAGGTAATTGCCGTCGTCTACGGCCCGGTGGAATCGACGCCGACTATTCGGACAACTTACCAGTTTGATGACTAGTTTTTTTTGAGTAAATGATGGTCGCGACCGAGGCCAACTAAGGAAACTCGTTGCCCAGCTTCTCTCCTTTGGTCCGACCGAAGACAAGTTGCCACTCCCTCGCTAAAGCGCGGGTCGCCATCAGCATCGCCGGCACAAGAGTTCGCGAAAAGGATTTTCCGGTTGGCGGCTCACAGTCGCTCTTCCCTCATCGCGCGATCGGTGCGGGTCTGAACCAATACTCTGGGCTTGCATTCGTAAAAACCGAACAACTACAAAAGCGCCGTTGCGTTCTTATCCCGCGCTGTTGTAAAGAGGCCCTGACAACTCACATGGAGGTTAGCCATGCGACAGAGAGTTTTATTGGTCTTGGTCGTTGCTCTCGGGATCTCCCTCGCCGGCGTCTTTTACCGGGGTATTCCGGCAGCAAATGCCCAAGCCCAGTCTTTCTATCAAGGCAAAACCATTCGCATCGTGGTCGGCTTTACCCCCGGAGGTTTCTATGATCGTTGGGCCCGTCTGCTGGCCCGCTATATGCCGAAATACATTCCCGGCAATCCCGAGATGATCGTGCAGAATATGCCGGGAGCCAGTTCTGTGATCGCTGCGAACTACGTTTACAACGTCGCCAAAGGTGATGGATTAACCTTACTCGTGCCCATCAATAGTTTGTATCTGGATCAACTCGTAGAACGTAAAGAGGTCCAATTCGATGTGCGCAAATTCGAATGGATCGGCACCCAGGAAAAAGCGCCGATCATGCTCTACTTTCGAGCCGATACGCCCTACAAATCTATCGCCGATATCATCAAGGCCCCTGAACCGCCCAAGTGTGGGGCAACGGGAACCGCCAGCACCGGCTATCTTCTAGCCAAGCTCATGGAAGAAAATTTGAAGGCCAAGCTCAATACGGTAACCGGCTATCAAGGCGGTAGTGAGGTGGATGTGGCGGTGGAACGCGGCGAGATCGTATGCCGGGGGATGGACATCCCGCCACACTTCGGCCGCGAGCCGTTCGATACCTGGCACAAGAACGGTTTTGACCGGCATATCCTGCAAGGCGGGCCAAAACGGGACCCACGATTGGCGGATACGCCTACATTCTTTGAATTGATGGATCAATACAAGACTCCCGAAGTGGGGCGCCGGTTGACACGTGTCATTCTCGCCAGCGGAGACTTCGGTCGTCCCATGGTCGCCAGTCCGGGAACGCCGGCGGATCGGGTGAAAGCTCTGCGCGATGCCTACGCTCTAGCAATGAAAGATCCCGGACTGATTGAGGAGGCGAAGAAGGGCCAGATGGACATGGAACACACCCCTGGCGAGACGCTTCAAGGTTTGCTGAAAGAGATAATGGATCAGCCTCGGGAGGTTGTCGACCGGGTAAAGAAAATACTCGCTGAATAACCAGATCGGAAAAGGAGATCTGAATGCCGATAGGAAAACAGATAAGAACTATTTCTCTCTTCTGCGCTCTAGCCTGGAGCGTATGCGTCGCCAACCTCAATGCTCAAAGCGAGCCGTTCTACAAAGGTAAAAGCATCCGCATCATCGTGGGTCTGACGCCGGGCGGCTTTTATGATCGCTGGGCCCGCATGCTCGCCCGCTATATGCCGAAATACATTCCCGGCAATCCCGAGATGATCGTGCAAAACATGCCCGGCGCCGGATCGATGATCGCGATGAATCACATTTACAATGTCGCGAAGCCCGACGGCTTGACGCTTGGCATGCCCAACTACGGGGTTTATCTGGATCAACTCGTCGGTCGCAAGGAAGTCCAGTTCGATGTCCAAAAAATCCACTTCATTGGCTCTCCCGAGAAAGCCGATGTGATGTTTTACGCGCGCGCGGACGCGCCGTTTAAATCCGTTCTTGATATACGCAAGGTAGCCGAGCCACCCAAGTGCGGCGCAACCGGGACAGCGAGCTCAGACTATTTCTTTGCCCGCCTTTTGGAGGACACCCTTGGGATCAAGATCAACACCGTCACCGGCTACGCCGGTGGCAGTGAAATCGATATAGCCGTGGAGAAAGGCGAAGTCATTTGCCGCAGCATGACTATCGCGCCCCATTTTGGCCGCGAGCCCTTTGACACGTGGCACAAAAAAGGATTCGACCGCCATTTGCTGCAAAGCAGCGAAAAACGGGATCCACGCGCCGGAGATGTCCCAACGATCTATGATATTTTCGACAAAGAAAATACCTCGGAAGAAAGCCGCCGCGTCGCCGATGTGATTTTGCGCGGCGGCGACTTCGGCCGTCCTATGTTTGCTCCGCCCGCTACGCCGGCCGACAGAATCACGATGCTGCGGGAAGCCTATGCGAAAGCCATTAAGGACCCGGAGCTTGTGGCCGAGGCAAAAAAAGGCAGGATGGACATGGAACCGGTCAGCGGCGAGGATTTACAAGCCCTGGCCAAACGGATTATGAATCAGCCACCTATCGTTGTCGAAAGGGTCAAGAAAATTCTAGGGCAATAGTATTTTTATCGAGAAGCGAGCGTCTTGTCTTCCATCTTCACCGATTCGGAGTTGCCTTAGTTCGTCTGAAGAAAACAACCACGGACCGCTAGGGTCTATCTTTATGCGCCCCGTCTGATATAGTCACTGACGCAGGAAACAATCCCAACGTCCAAATAGAACATAACGGTCTCTTATGACCGATTATCGCAGAGGCGGTCCCCTAGGGTGTCCGCCTCTTTGCGTTTTAGGAGCTGGCAAATCAGTGAGGACCACGAGCAACGGTTCTCAGAAATTATCTTTTGATCATGAAAACTTCCTCCAACCAGGCACCCATCAGCCGGATTGCGTTTATCGGTAACTACCTGCCGCGCCAGTGCGGCATTGCCACGTTCACCACCGATCTCTGCGAGGCCATCGCCACCGAACACAGCGACACCACGTGCATCGCGTTGCCCGTCAACGACATCGAAGGCGGCTACGCTTACCCGGCCCGCGTTCGATTTGAACTAGCGGAAAAAGATATTGAGTCTTATCGACGCGCCGCCGATTTCCTGAATATCAACAATGTAGATCTCGTTTGCCTGCAATTCGAATATGGAATTTTTGGCGGGCGCGCGGGCAGCCACATTCTCACCCTGCTGCGTGAATTGCGCATGCCCATTGTGACAACTTTGCATACTATTCTCCGCGACCCTGACGCCCAGCAACGCCAGGTATTGGAGAACGTCGCGGCCGTCTCGGATCGATTGGTCGTGATGAGTGATCGCGGCGCGGAATTCTTACAAAAAATCTATCGTGTAGCGCCGGACAAGATCGATCTCATTCCCCACGGCATCCCCGATTTGCCCTTTGTCGACCCGAGTTTTCACAAAGACCTGTTTGGAGTCGAAGGCAAAACCGTGTTGCTAAGTTTTGGATTACTTTCAGCGAACAAGGGTATCGAGAATGTCATCGCCGCGCTGCCCGCCATTTTGGCCAAGCATCCGAACGTCGTGTACTTCATCGTCGGCGCCACTCATCCCCACGTCAAGCGCCACGACGGCGAATCCTATCGGTTGTCCCTGCAATGGCTGGCTCAAGAAAAAGGCGTCGCAGGTCACGTAATCTTTTACAACCGATTCGTTAGTTTGGAGGAACTCGTTGAGTTCATCGGCGCGGCAGACATTTACATCACGCCCTATCTGAACCCGGCGCAGATCGTCTCCGGCACGCTCGCTTACACCCTGGGAGCGGGTAAAGCCGTGGTCTCGACGCCGTATTGGTATGCCGAAGAAATGCTGGCTGAAGACCGCGGGGCATTGGTACCGTTCCGTGATCCGAAGGCATTGGCCGAGCAAGTCGTCGACTTACTGGATAACGAGGCCAAGCGCCACGGCATGCGCAAGCGGGCCTATCTATTCGGTCGGGACATGATCTGGCCCCAGGTAGCGCGTCGTTATATGGAGAGTTTTCAGCGCGCCCGCGCCGAGCGTCGTCATTTCACGACCACGGATTACGCCGTCAAACCGCTCGACAAGCGTCCCGGCGAACTGCCTCCCCTTAAGCTCGATCACTTGCGCCGAATGACGGACGATACCGGCATGTTCCAACATGCCATTTTCACGGTGCCCAACTATCGCGAGGGCTATACTATCGACGACAATGCACGCGCGCTGACTGTGACGACTCTCTTGGAAGAACTCGGCCATGAAGAGGACTTAGACCTGGCGTCACGATATCTCGCCTTTGTCTGGTATGCCTTCAACACTGACACCGGCCGTTTTCGGAATTTCATGGACTATCAGCGCAACTGGTTAGAAGAGAGCGGTTCCGACGACAGCCACGGCAGGACGCTTTGGGCCCTGGGCACTCTGTTGGGCCGCTCCAACACACCGGCGCTTCATAGCATGGCCGGCCGGCTGTTCGAACAAGCATTACCGGTCATTATCAATACGACCAGCCCGCGGGCCTGGGCCTTCGCGCTCATCGGCATCCACGATTATCTACGGCGGTTTGACGGGGATCGCAGAGCCAGCCAGGTGCGCGAAGAATTGGCCGGGCGATTGATGGGGCTGTATGAAAATCAAGCTGCACCCGAATGGCGCTGGTACGAAGAATCGCTGACCTACTGCAACGCTGTGTTGCCTCATGCCTTGCTGATGTGCGGACAATGGATACCGAACAACGATATGACTGAGGCCGGACTGGAGTCGCTCCGGTGGCTGGCCGATTTGCAGCGCGCCGACGCGAGCGGAGGCCATTTTGTTCCCATCGGTTCCAACGGCTTTTACAAACGCGGCGGCGAACGTGCCCGCTTCGATCAGCAACCGGTGGAAGCTCAAGCCATGGTGTCTGCTTGCCTGGAAGCGCATCGCATCACCGGAGATAAAAGCTGGCACAAAGAAGCCAGACGGGCGTTTGAGTGGTTCCTCGGACGCAATGATTTGAACCTGCCGATGTACGATCCGACCACGGGCGGTTGTCGAGATGGTCTTCACGCCGACCGGCCGAACGAAAATCAAGGCGCCGAGTCTTCACTGGCCTTTCTTCAGTCCGTGCTCGAGCTACGCTTGTTTGAGAACACCCTTCAATTCATGACGGTGAGGGGTCAATGAACCATCAACCCCTCACACTCTTTCGCCGTCACAAAGGCAATCCAATTTTGACCGCCGCGGATTGGCCCTATCCGGCCAATAGCGTATTCAACCCTGGCGCGACCTTATTGCCCGACGGAACAACCTTGCTCTTGTGCCGGGTGGAGGATCGGCGCGGCCAATCCCACTTGTGTGCGGCCCGTTCGGCTAATGGCGTCGACAACTGGCAGATTGACCGTGAGCCCACTCTATTGCCTGACCCTAAACACGTACCCGAAGAATTGTGGGGTATTGAAGACCCCCGCATCACTTATGTTGGTGAGTTAAAGAAGTATGCCATTGTCTATACCGCTTATTCACGAGCCGGCCCCGGTGTGGCTTTGGCGCTGACCGAAGATTTTCACCGTTTCGAGCGCTACGGCATGATCATGTCTCCGGAGGATAAAGATGCCGCTCTTCTACCCCACCGGGTCGGCGGTTATTGGGCGTTAATCCATCGCCCCGTCAGCTATTTTGGAGCGCACATGTGGATATCCTATTCACCCGATCTGCGGCATTGGGGCAGTCACCGATTGATGCTCGAAGCCCGGCGTGGTGGATGGTGGGACGCCAACAAGATCGGCCTTTCGCCACCACCCATCGAGACGCCGCAGGGTTGGCTCGTGATCTATCACGGCGTTCGACAGACCGCTTCCGGCAGTATCTACCGGCTGGGGCTGGCATTGTTTGATCTGGATAGCCCGGAGCGGTGCCTGATGCGCGGCGAGGAGTGGGTTTTCGGCCCTGAAGAAGCCTACGAGCAGCGCGGCGATGTGGACAATGTCGTCTTTCCTTGCGGTACGACCGTTGCTCCCGATGGCGACACCCTTCACATGTATTATGGCGCGGCGGACTCGAGCATTGCCCTCGCCACCGGCAGTATTCGCGCAATCCTCAATCAGCTTGAAGAAAGCGGACGAACAACCGACTAAAAATCCCGTCCGACTACCTGTAGGATTTCAGAAAAGGAGAATCTAGTGAAGGGAACTTACAATGAGCCTAAATTCGTCGACGTTTTCAGGAAGCGCTTCAGCGAAGCGAAAAAGATCGCAGGTAGCGCAGGCCAGTTGAGGTTGGTCGTTTCCAACAGTCATCCACGGCAGATTGATAAAAACAGTCTAGTTGCGGAAATCATCGAACAACAAGCACTGCTCCACAGTAATGATGCCATTCTCCTACGCCGTTTCACCAGCGGTCGAATTGTTTTTTGGAATCGTGGCGCGCAAAAACTTTATGGCTGGTCCAAGAAAAAGGCTACGGGGAAGCCTGTTTACAATCTTCTACGAACGGAACTGCCGGAGCCTCCCGGCGACATTAAAGCTAAGCTTCGGCGGCACGGTTGCTGGACCGGAGAGTTGGTCCAAACTAGAAAAGACGGAAAGAAAATTGTCGTTGCGAGTTACTGGTCGCTGCGCCAGAGCTCGAACGGAGGTCCTATGGAGATTCTAGAAGTAAATTACAACGTGACAGATAGAAAACGGCCGGCGCCCAAGTCTCAGGAGACCGAACGGCTGGCTCTAGTGGGAACGATGGCTGCCGTGTTTGCCCATGAAGTCGCCAATCCCCTCAGTGGATTGTCCGCCTCCCTGCGGTTTGTCGAGAATGATCTCGAAGAGAAGGATTTCGATGTTCCTTTCTTGCGAGCCACTGTCCAAGGAGCGATGCGCGAAGTCGATCGGTTAGTAACATTGCTCAACGAGTTTCGTTCTCTTGCGGTGCCGCAACGACTCGACCTCAAATTAACCGATTTTCAAGAGATCATCGAAGAGATCTTGGCTTCAGAAAAACTGGTTTACCGAGCTGCTGGAATCACCGTCAAAACCGATTTCGAGAGCTTACCTATGATCAGGATAGATCCAGCAAAGATAAAACAGGTCGTTTTGAACCTTTGCAAGAATGCTGTCGAGGCGATGCGGGGAGGAGGCTGCCTAATGGTCAAAGCTTATCTTTCCGAGCTCATGGTGGTTTTGGAAATCAGTGATGATGGAATCGGAGTCGCGCATGGCGTGAATATTTTTGAGTTATTCAAAACTACCAAGCCCGGTGGCAGTGGATTGGGACTTCCTGTCGCCCAGCAGATTATCTCAGCGCACAACGGCCTGATCAACTACACGACTCAGGCGGGTCAAGGGACAACATTTAAGGTGTGTTTGCCGGCCCCGAACCAGATAATGTGAGCTTCCTAGGCTCATTTTTCGGCGTGCCGAATAGAAATGAGCTTAGTTTGGATTGGAGATTCCCTAGCATTTGACCGAGGAAGGAGAATCACGTGATGCTGAAATTAGGAAATAAGGTCGTTTATCCGTATCAAGGTCCATGTCTCATTGGCGAGGTGGTCAACAAAGTGATCAGCGGCCGGCCGACGAGTTTCTACCACTTGGCTCTACTCGACGGTAGCGGTGGCGAATTGTTCATTCCGGTCGACAAAATAAGCGGCCTGGGGATCCGGCAGCTACTGGCAAGGTCTGAAATCCCGAAGCTGTTGGGCCTCCTAAGAAAGCCAGCCGCAGCATCTGCGAACTGGAAGCAGCGTGCCATTGACAACTTTAAACTTTTGACCTCGGGATCGGCATTCGATTTGGCTGAAGTCGTTGAGTCCCTCACCGAGTTGAACGAGATAAGGGTCCTAACGCCGCGGGATCGCCAGACCCTGGACCGCGCGAGAAGGATATTGATTTGTGAGATCTCAGAAGTGATGGGAGAGACAAAAGGCGCGGCCGAGGAACAGATAGACCAGGCTCTCAACGTGCGCAAAAAGCATGAGGCCACGGGCAGGAAAAAAACGAATGCGCCGGTAGCTAGCGATCATTATAGCCAGAGATCATTATAGGACGTGGCTGGCGCGATAAATTCTTGCAAAATCGTCTACTAGTAGACAGTAATTCCTCGCGGGGCGGCCTAAAATTAAGTGATCTTAGGAATAGGGAGATTCTTCAACCAAGCCTAATCAATCAACCCTGTAACCAAGGAGGTTGAAATGTATACTCGCAACATCAGGATAAAGCTCAAGGCCGATAGTGTGCCGGAGTTTACTCGTCTCCTTGAGGAGGAGATTATTCCCTTACTCCGCAAACAAAAGGGATTTCAGGATGAGATCAGCTTCCTTGCTCCAGAACGGAACGAAGCTGTAGCCATCAGCTTCTGGGACAAGCAAGACAATGCGGAAGCTTACAACCACGCGGCTTATCTAGATGTCTTGAGACTCCTGTCGAAAGTAGCTGCCGGGATGCCCATCATGGATACGTTCGAAGTCGGTACTTCGACCTTCCGTCGAATCACAGCGAGC
>AR_comb_assmDRAFT_10088421_pt1 | contig 12970 bp, 15 predicted proteins | sample ArasoioldDNA_FD_10543 | JGI IMG/M metagenome (IMG submission 10543) | reverse complement strand
GGTGGCGGCTCCTCAACAAACGGCCGCGATTCTCACGGTCAGCGGCTCGGCGTAAAGCGTTTCGGTGGACAGCTCGTCAACGCCGGCACGATTCTGGTTCGCCAGCGCGGCACCAGGCATCAGGCCGGCGAAAACGTTGGCCAGGGCAAAGACGACACGCTGTTCGCGCTGGTTACCGGTCACGTTAAGTTTGAAGACCGTGGCCGCCGCGGCCGCTTCATCAGCGTCACCCCGGCCCAAGCCACCGCCGCTAACTAGTGTGCTGGTTTCCTTTTCCGCGCAGGGCCGCAGCACGCTGCGCTCTATCTCGGCACGATGTCGCAGCCGATCACTCCTGATTTTTGCGCGGGCCGTTCAGGCGGCTCCGCTGCGCGGCCTTGCTGGTGCAGCATGGGTGACAGTGGGCGTGGCGCCTTCGTTGTCATCCCGAGTTCCACGAAGCGGAACGAAGCATCTCACCCTAGAAATCGCAACTACGTTTCCTGATAGGATTTCTCAGTGTTCGTTGATGAAGCCAAAATCTTTGTAAAAGCCGGCGATGGCGGCAACGGCTGTGTCGCGTTCCGCCGCGAAAAATATGTTCCGCGCGGTGGACCCTCCGGCGGTGATGGCGGCAACGGCGGCAGTATCTATCTCGAAGCCAATCCCAACGACAACACCTTGCTACGCTATCGCTACAATCGCGAATTCAAAGCCGATCGCGGACGCCACGGCGAAGGTTCCAACTGCACTGGCCACTCCGGCGACGACATGACTTTGCAAGTTCCCGTGGGCACGCTCGCCTACGACGAACAGTCGGGCAAAACCATTGCGGATCTCGCCACTCCGGGCCAGCGAGTTTTAATCGCCCACGGCGGCCGCGGTGGGCGCGGCAACCAGCATTTCGCCAAGCCCTGGCATCAGGCTCCGCGGGAACACGAAGACGGGCATCCTGGCGAGGAGCGCAATCTTCGCCTCGAACTCAAACTCCTGGCCGACGTTGGCCTGGTCGGTTTCCCCAACGCCGGCAAGTCCACACTGATTTCTGTCATCTCCGCCGCGCGCCCTAAAATCGCCAATTATCCGTTCACTACGCTTGAACCGAATCTCGGCGTGGTCAGCGCCGACAGCATTCCGCAATCCGCCAGCGGCGGCGCCGGCAGAGGGACCAGCGATGTTGGTCGCACTTTTGTCGTCGCCGATCTACCCGGCCTGATCGAAGGCGCGCACGAAGGCGCCGGTCTCGGCATCCGTTTTCTCCGCCACGTTGAACGCACTCGCGTCCTCGTGCACCTCGTTGACACCAGCGATTTCACCGACACCGATCCCGTGCACTCCTTGGAAATCATCAACGGCGAACTGCTCGCCTTCAGCGAAAGCCTCGGCGAAAAACCCATGATCGTCGTGGCCACCAAACTCGATGCCACGACAGACCGTACGCACCTGGAAGAACTCCGTAGCTTCTGTGCCCAGCGCAATCTCTCTTTCTACTCGATTTCTGCCGCCACCGGCGCAGGCGTCCGCGACCTGGTCCTCGCCATCGCCGACACGCTCGACAAAATCCCCAAGTCCACCGCCCCTCATCCCGACGCCCCCGAAACCGCATCTTCCCCAGCGGGACAAATTCCTAACGATATTTTGCAAAGGAATTAGAGACGCCAAGAGAAGGATTTTTTCCTGCTACTCGATGCGCTCGGTATCTCAGTGGCTATTCTCTGTTCGCCTTTCGTGCGAAAATAACCTCAGCCTCTCTCAGGAGCAGCATTGACCACCGCGCAAGCGCAGCGCAGCACCGCAGCAAAACACGCTCCCCGCCGTATCGCGCTTTTTGGCGGCTCCTTCGACCCGATTCACAACGGCCACCTTGCCGTGGCCCGCGCCGCCGACCGGCGTTTCAATTTCGACGAAATTCATTTCATTCCAGCCAGCCGGCCACCGCACAAGCTGAAACAGCATCTTGCGCCCTTTCCCCACCGCTACGCCATGGTCGCGCTGGCCTGCACCGAGCATCCGCACTTCGTTCCGTCGCTTTCCGAGGCTGGCGACGATTTCGCCGGCAACCAGTTGCACTACTCCGTGGACACGGTTCGCTATTTCCGCCACACCTACCACGGCCATGGCGACCGGATTTTCTTCATGATCGGTGCAGATGCTTTTCTCGACATTCCCATGTGGAAGGAATACGAATCGCTGCTCGGCCTCTGCGACTTCATCATTGCCAACCGTCCCGGCATTCGCGCCGACGCGCTGAGGCTGGTCATTCCGCCCGATCTGCTGGCCGGACCTAACGACAAGAAGGAAACCGATCCGCCGTCGCAGCTCATCGCGCAGCTCCGTCGCGGTTCTGTCTACCTCCTGGAGAATGTCGCCAGCGACGTTTCCGCCACCGAAATCCGACGCCGCGCCCACAAGGGTCAGGCGATTCACGGACTTGTTTCCTCGCGCGTGGAGGAATACATTCTTAAACAGGGCCTATACAGGTGAATTTGAAGAACCTTCCGCCAACCATCCGCCTCACCGTCGAGGCGATGCAGAACAAGAAAGCCTCTGCCATCACGGTGCTGGACTTGAGCAGCCTCGGCACCTTCACTGAATATTTTGTGTTGGGCACCGGCTTCAGCGCTCCGCAGGTGCAGGCGATCTGCACCGAAGTCGAGGAACTGCTGTACAAGGAATTCCGGCGCCAACCGGAACACCGCGAGGGCCACCGTTCCGCCGACTGGGCATTGCTCGATTTCGGCGGTTTCGTGGTGCACGTTTTCAGCGAACAAGGCCGCCGCTTCTATGATCTTGAACGCCTCTGGCGAAATGTGCCGCGCTACGAAGTACCTGACCTTCGCGACGCTGTGGTCTCCGGCGATCATCAGCGCTTGCGCGCTTCCGGCGATCATTCCTGACGCGCCTGCGCCGTGCCCCTGCCTGAACATCCCGCTGCGCATATCACGGTAGTTCGCAATTCGCCCGACGACACACAAACCCGCCAGATCAAGCTTTTTCTGGATGGCAAAAATCATGGCGAACTGATGTTCGGCGATTCGGCAACTCTCGCCGTAAACGCGGGAAGCCACACCATTCGAGTGGACAATACCTGGAACCGCAAGGAAATCAGCATTGAAATTCACTCCGGCGAGCACCTCCGATTTCTCACCAAGAGCTCCGCCGGCAAATTTGCCTGGTTCCTCCTGGGCTTTCTCGGAGCCGGCCCCATGCGGGTCTCCATCGAACCAGTACTTGGAATTCCCTCCTGATTTATGCGCGGCTTCGAAGGGGTTTCGAGCAAAGTCGAACAAATGGCCCGAAGTTCCGGGTGGCGTTCGGTATTCCTTAGCACAAGGCTGTCAATTCCCTTGGGCGGTGGCTTTGCGCTTCTCGTTACAATTTCTGTATGTCCGAGCGCCTTCCTTTTATCGCGGCCGATCCGGCCTCGCGGCGCCTCCTCGCGCTGGCCGAAAAGGTCGCGCCCGCTCCGACCACCCTGCTCATCACCGGCGAGTCGGGCTCCGGCAAGGATCACTTCGCGCGCCTCATCCACGAACTCAGCCCGCGCCGCGATGCTCCGTTCCTCAAAATTGATTGCACCGCGCTGCCGCCGCAACTGATCGAGAGCGAACTTTTCGGCCACGAACGTGGCGCATTCACCGGCGCCGTCGAACGCAAACTAGGCCGCCTGGAACTCGGAGGCAGGGGCACCATCGTGCTCGACGAAATCGCCGCGTTCTCGCCGGAAGGGCAGGGCAAACTTCTGCGCGTCCTGCAAGAGCGGACGTTCGAGCGGCTCGGCGGAACTGATTCCTTCAAGATCGAAGCGCGCCTCATCGCGCTCACCAGCACCGACTTGCAAGCCGCGGTCACGGGCGGCCAGTTTCGCGAGGATCTTTTCTTTCGCCTCAGCGTCCTTCCTATTGTCGTCCCGCCACTTCGCGAGCGCCCCGCCGATATCCTTCCCGCCTCTGACCATTTCCTCGCCGTGCTGGCCGCGCTGCATCGCAAACCCGCTATGCACCTTTCCGAGTCCGCAGCCCGCATGCTTCCCGCGCATTCCTGGCCCGGCAATTTTCGCGAACTTCGTAACGCCGTCGAGCGCGCCATCGTTTTTTCCAAGTCGGACCAATTGGAACCGGACGATTTTCCCGAACACGTCCGCGCCAACGCGGGCAACGCCGCGTTCCTGGCCGGCCTGCGATCGCTCGAAGATCTCGAACGTGAAGCGATTTCGCGCACCCTCGAAGCAACGCGTTACCATATCACGCGGTCCGCTGGCATTCTCGGCATCAGCCGCAAGACGCTGCTCGAAAAACGCAAAAAATACGGCCTGCAATGAAACTTCGCCTGCTGATGCTCGGCAAAACACGCCGCGCCGAACTGCGCGCCGTTTTTGACGACTACGTAAAACGCATCGGTCACTCCTGCCCCATTGAGGTGAACGACCTGCGCGATGCCGATGCTGCGATCAAGAAACTCGACGCGGATCGCGCGGCCACGGTGCTGCTCCTTGACGCGGGCGGCAAGCCGCAGGATTCGGAACGGCTGGCTCACTGGCTTGCGGAACAGCGTGACCGCGGCACGCGGGAAATTATCTTCATCTGCGGCGACGCCGACGGCTTCCCGGATGCACTTCGCAAGCGCGTCTCGCACAAACTTTCGCTGAGCCCGATGACCTACTCTCATGAGCTTGCCCGCGTGATGCTCGCCGAGCAGCTGTATCGCGCCTTCGCGATTCTTTCCGGCAGCCCCTATCCGAAATGACCGCCGCTGATGAAACTTAAACTCCCCAATTCATGCAAGGGCCGCATCCTGTTCTCCTTGCTTGTGCTTGCAGTGCTCTGCGCAATTGACGGTTTTCTGATCGAACCGAACTGGATCGAGGTAACGCATCATTTTTTAACCGTGCCGGTCGCCCAGCCGCTGAAAATTGCTCATTTGAGCGATCTGCACACCGAGAGACTTGGATTACGTGAACGGCGTTTGTTGAAGCTCCTGGACCAGGAGAAGCCTGACGTTATCGTGATCACCGGCGACACGATCTCTTCTACCGGCACCTATGAGGAGGAAGCGCGGGTACTACGCGAACTCCATGCTCCGTTGGGCGTATGGCTGGTGCGCGGCAATTGGGAAAACTGGTACGCGCTTCGCAACGAATCCGATTTCTACCGCGCCAATGGCATTCACTTCCTGTTGAATCGTTCGGTTGAACTCCGTCCCGACATCTGGCTCACCGGCGTCGATTACTCGAACTACGCAGCACCGGACATCGAGCGCGCCTTTGCAAATGTTCCAGAGAACTCCTACCGCATCGCGCTGTTCCACGGCCCGGCGTTCTTCGCGCAATCCGCGCAGCGGTACAACCTGGCGTTGGCCGGGCATTCGCATGGTGGACAGGTCCGGGTTCCTTTTTGGGGACCGCTGTGGCTACCCGCGGGTGTGGGCCCGTACATTCACGGTTGGTTTGCATCTGGCAGTTCGCGAATGTATGTGAGCCGCGGCATCGGCATGACCTTGCTACCGGTTCGTTTTGCCTGCCGCCCCGAACTGGCCATCCTTACGCTTCGACCGGCGGCAGATTAAAGCGGGCGATGGCAAATTGGGCGGGGAAGGTGTACAACCGGAGGCCATGGCCACGCGCATTATTCCCGACGAAGACAAACCTTCCGCCGCTATCGAGATTTCGCTGGAAAAACCGCTGCCCGATTACGACCTGCACGAAATTGAGCAGCCCACGCCTCGCGATGTGGACAGCGTCCTGGTTTCACAGGGCTTTCGCGATTTAGTGGATGACGCGCGCGGCGTTTTGCTGGAAATCATGTCGGAGCGCCCTCCCGATCGCACCGCCAGTTCGGAAATTACCGATCTCGATCTCAACCCGCCGGAGGCGCATCCGCTGGAAATTTCGCAAGTAACTGGCGCGATTTGTCCGGGATCTGATGAGATTTACCGGCCGGGTCTGTGGATTGTGCTGCACGACCACAAAGTTACTGCCAACCAGCCGCTTTCCGCGGCTGCTGTCGAACGCGTGACGCATTACGCCGATGAACTTGTAAAGCGGCTGGACATTGCGTGAATCCAGAGCGTGCCCTCCGCGTGAGATGTCCAATGCCGGCACCTTTCGCAAAATTTGACGTTTCTCGACTTCCCTCGCAAACTCATAGTCCTCATGGCGGAAGAAAAAGGGCTGCTCATCGTTTACACCGGGCCGGGCAAAGGCAAGACGACTTGCGCGTTGGGCGCGGCGTTTCGCGCCGTAGGCCAGGGACTCCGCGTACTAATGGTGCAGTTCATCAAGGGCTCATGGCACTATGGCGAACTCGACGCCGCGAAAGTGCTGGGCGACGATAAATTTGAAATCCGGCCGATGGGCCGTGGCTTTGTAAAAATCGGGGGCGCGGAAACCGATCCCGCAGACATCAAGCTGGCGGAAGAGTGCTGGCGGGCTGGGCGTGAGGCGATTTACTCCGGCCAATACGATCTGGTGATCCTCGATGAAATCAACTACGTCATCAGCTACAAGATGCTGGACGTCGATAAAATTGTCGAAACGTTACGCGGGAAACCGGAGCGTGTGCACGTCATTTGTACGGGACGTAACGCGCACCCGAAACTGGTCGAGCTCGCCGACCTGGTGACCGAGATGAAAGAAGTGAAGCATCCCTATACCAAAGGCATTCTCGCCCAGCGTGGTATAGACTATTGAACGGGTAACGTCCGAAACGGCCACTGTCATTCCGAGCCTGCCTGCGGCGGGCAAGCGAAGGGAATTGCTCTTCGCGATCGCGAGTTGATCAGCTATGGCAGCAGAGAGAAAACATCGCGAAATGGCCTGGTTCAAACGGGAAAAAAAGGCAATTGCAGAGGCGACGCCGCCGGAGGAGCGTCGCGTCCGCACGGAAGGTCTGTGGACCAAGTGCGAAAACTGCCGCACCATCACCTTCCGCAAGGATTTGGAGGAAAACCTTTTTGTTTGTCCGAAGTGCCAGTTCCATTTCAAGATGAGCGCCAAACAGCGCCTGGAAATGCTGCTGGACAGCCGCTGGACCGAGCACGACGCCGGCATGACCTCCACGGATCCGCTGAAATTCGTGGACACCAAGCCATACACATCGCGCATCAAGGAAGCGCGCAAAAAGTTGGGCGTCAACGACGCGGTGATCACTGCAGAGGGGCAACTCAACGGCCGCCCCGTGGTGGTATGCGCTATGGAGTTTGGCTTTATCGGCGGCTCGATGGGCGCGGTGGTCGGCGAAAAAGTGACTCGCGGTGTGGAACTGGCTATGGATACGCGCCAACCGCTGATTGTCGTGTCCTGCTCCGGCGGCGCGCGCATGATGGAAGGCACCATCAGCCTGATGCAGCTGGCCAAAGTTTCCGCGGCGCTGGCGCGCCTCGACGAAGCCAAGCTGCCTTACATCTCCGTGCTGACCGATCCCACCACGGGCGGCGTTACGGCAAGTTTTGCCATGCTGGGTGATTTGAACATTGCCGAACCGGGCGCACTAATCGGCTTCGCCGGGCCGCGCGTGATCGAGCAGACCATTCGCCAGAAATTGCCGGAAGGCTTCCAACGTTCGGAATTTTTGCTCGACCATGGCTTTCTGGACGCCATTGTTCCGCGTAAGGAACTGAAATCCTTCCTCGCCTCCTCCCTCGACTTGTTGATGAATTGAGATGGACTTTCAGCAAGCGGTGAACTATCTGTTGTCGTTGGGCCGGGAGCTCGCGGCGCCGACTCAGGCTAGCTCGGCGAAGTTCAACCTCGAAAACATCTCCGTGTTGGCGCGACATCTTGGCCATCCCGAAAACAAATATCCTTCGGTGCACATAGCCGGCACCAACGGCAAGGGCTCGACCGCGGCTTTTCTGGAAGCCATCCTGCGCGAGGCCGGCTATCGCACCGGCCTTTATACGTCGCCACACCTCGAGCGCATCAATGAACGCATGCGTGTCGAGGGTAACGACATTCCCGATGAAGCGTTCGCGGATGTTTTCTCGCGGATCCACGCTCTCATCGAAAAACTCCTTGCCGACGGCACGCTGCGCGCGCACCCGACCTTTTTTGAGTGCGTCACCGCTATGGCATTTCTCTATTTTGCTGAAGCGGGGGTCGACTTCGCCGTGTTCGAAACGGGGCTCGGCGGGCGCCTCGATTCCACCAACATCGTCACGCCGCAGGTGAGCATCATCACCAGGATCGATTTCGATCATGAAAATTTCCTCGGCCACTCGCTGCACGAAATCGCTGCGGAAAAAGCCGGCATCATCAAGCCCACCGTCCCGGTGGTAATCGCTGAACAGCGCGACGAGGTGCGCCAAGCCATCGCCGCGCGGACCGCCGTACTGCACTCGCCCCTGGTGGAACCTGCAACCTTGTTTTCAGTCGAGTCGCTGCGCTTGGAGGAAGGCCGCGTTCGCGCAGTCGTCCGGGAACCGGGCGGCGGCAAATCTATGAATATTGATCCACTGCTTGCCGGGCGCTTTCAGTTGCAGAACGCGCTAAACGCTGTCGCTGCGGCGCACGTCCTGAAATCGCAAGGTTATCGCATGACGGACGGTGTCATCGAACTGGGAATCGCTACGGCGGTCTGGCCGGGCCGAATCGAAAAAATCCGCTCGCAACCGGACATTTACTTGGATGGCGCCCACAACCCCTCCTCGGCCCGCGAACTGGATGCTTTTCTGGCCGACAACTTTGCCGGCCGCCGGATCATTTTGATTTTTGGCGCGCTCCGCGACAAAGCGGTGGATGAAATCGCAGGAATTCTCTTTCCGCGCGCGGCTCACGTCATTTTCACCGAGGCCAGCACTTCGCGCGCAATCTCGGCAGCGCAACTTGCCGAGATTGCGGGCCACTACGCGGCATCTTCTGAAATTATTCCCGATGCCGCGCGGGCCCTCGATGCTGCGCTGGCCAAAGCCGCGCCTCGAGACGCAATATTCATTACCGGGTCGCTCTATCTTGTGGGACAGTTGCGCCGGGTCGCGCAGGCGGCCAGCTCCGCCGCCGGCGGCTAGGCTGCGGCAACCCGCAAAACAATTTCATGTTCGTTGCATCCAACAAAGCACCTAAAATCGCAAGGAGCCTTACATGCCTGACTCAGCGCCAGCCGCGCAAACCACATTATTCGAACTCATGATGAAACACCGAGCGCCGGTGGGCGACCTGGTCGGTTTTGAAGTGCCCGAAGCGGGCAACGGGCGCACCGTAGTTACTTTGCAGTCCGGGCCGCAGCACTTTAATCCTATGGGCACGCTGCACGGCGGAATTTTGTGCGACATTGCCGACACCGCGATGGGCGTGGCCTTTGCCAGCACGCTGGCTCCCGGCGAATCGTTTACCACCATCGAGCTCAAGATCAATTATTTGCGGCCAGTGCGCGAAGCGAGACTTCGCGCAGAAGGCCGTGTCGTGCAGCGCGGCCGTAGCATCGGCTACGTCGAATGCGAGGTCACCGACGAAAACGGCAAACTGATCGCCAAGTCCAATTCCACGTGCCTGGTGCTGCGCGGCGAACAAGCGACCGGCCGCTGAAGGGAATTCGGCATTTTCCAAATCGGCGGGCTGCGCGATAAACTTGTTGCTCCTATGGCCGCCAAATCAGTCAAAGCACCGCGCCCGCTGGTCGGCATCATCATGGGCTCCACTTCCGATTGGGCGACCATGCAGCATGCCGCCAACACGCTGAGGGATCTGGGCGTGACCTATGAAACTCGCGTTGTCTCGGCGCATCGCACGCCAGACCTGCTTTTTACTTATGCGGCGCAGGCAGAAAATCGCGGCATCGAAGTGATCATCGCAGGAGCGGGCGGCGCAGCACACCTGCCGGGAATGACTGCATCCAAGACGGTACTTCCGGTATTTGGAGTGCCGGTAGAATCAAAAGCGCTGAAAGGATTGGACTCGCTGCTGTCCATCGCGCAGATGCCCGGCGGAATTCCCGTGGGCGCGCTGGCCATCGGCAAGGCGGGCGCAATCAACGCGGCGCTGCTCGCGGCGGCTGCTCTCGGCAACAAATACCCCGCCATTCGCGAGGCGTTGCGCAAATTCCGCTCGGCGCAGACCAGAAAAGTCCTTTCGGTTTCCGATCCCGCCAAGTTTGCGACGACCTGGAATCCGCACCGCAAACAAGGAAAGCGCAAGTGACGATCGGGATTCTGGGGGGAGGCCAGCTGGGCTATATGCTCGCGCTCGCTGGTTACCCGCTCGACTTTCACTTCCGTTTTTTGGATCCTTCGCCGCAGGCGCCGGTGGGCCGCATCGCGCCACGCGTCACCGCCGAATACTCTGATTTCGACGCGCTCGATAAATTCGCGCACGGGCTGGCGCTAGTGACTTACGAATTTGAAAACGTTCCGGTCGAAGCGGTGCGACATCTCGCACAGAAACTGCCAGTGTATCCGCCGCCGCAGGCGCTGGAAGCTGCGCAGGATCGCCTGAACGAAAAGTCGCTGTTCCAAAAACTCGGCATTCCTACCACGGAGTTCGCCGTCGTCGATTCGATCGCGGACCTGGATGCCGCCGTTCGGACCCTCGGGCTGCCGTGCGTCCTGAAAACGCGGCAGCTCGGCTACGACGGCAAGGGCCAATGGCTACTGCGCACGCGCGAAGACCTCGAGAATTTGCCGAGGGCTTTGCCAGCCAGGCCGCTCATTTTGGAGAAATTTGTGGCCTTCCGGCGCGAGCTTTCGATTTTGGCGGTGCGCGGGCGTTCCGGCGAAACCGCGTTCTATCCGCTGGTGGAAAATCATCACCGCAGAGGAATTTTGCGGTTGTCGCTGGCGCCGTCGCCACGGCTTTCTGAGGCGTTGCAACGCGAAGCAGAAGACGCCTCCCGCCGCATTTTGCAAGCGCTCGACTATGTGGGCGTACTTGCCGTAGAGCTGTTTGAATGCGACGGCCACTTGCTGGCCAATGAAATCGCGCCGCGCGTTCACAATTCCGGCCATTGGACGATCGAAGGAGCGGTCGCCAGCCAGTTTGAAAACCATCTGCGCGCGGTGAGCGGGCTTCCGCTTGGCGAAACCCGCGCTCTCGGTCACTGCGCCATGCTGAACCTGATCGGCGAAGCGCCCGATCCCGCCGAACTCCTGGCCGTGCCCGACGTGCACCTGCACCTGTATGGAAAATCGCCGCGCCCTGGCCGCAAAGTGGGCCATGTCACGGTGCGCGCGGAGTCTGTCGGGCAGCTGGCGGCGCGCCTGAAGCGACTCCCATCGTTCTTTCAGCGCGATGAATTCTGCCTGTCGCCGACACCGCTTTACTCCTCTAAATAGCTGATAATGCTTAGGTTATACTAATTTTCGCCGGCGGTTGCCGGTCGCCACGGCGAATGCTACGATTTTCCGTCTCCCATGTCCCCCGAAATTCAGCGAAAACCGCGCGTAGGTATACCCTGGCGCACCCGCGAAGAAGAGCGCCACGGCAATGTCCAGAAACTGAACGATTACTTCGAGGCGGTTCGAAAGGCTGGCGGCGAACCGGTACATCTTTCCCTGGCGCTGAGCGATGCGGAGTTGCGCAAGCAGGCGGCGGAGCTCGATGGGTTTGTGCTACCGGGAAGTCCGGCGGATGTGGATCCGGCGCGCTATGGCGAACCACGCCACGCGAAAACCGTGACACTGGATGCGGACCGTGACCGGACCGATAGCACGCTGCTTGAATATGCGCTGGCCGCCCACAAGCCGGTACTGGCGATTTGCTATGGCTGCCAGATTTTGAATGTGCATCAGGGCGGGACGCTGCTGCAAGACATTCCGGCGGAAAAGCCGGGAACTGATGCACACGGGAAAACCGACCTGGCGGCGAGCGCGGCCAAAGGTGATCTGGAGCATGACGCGACACTGGCGGCGGGCAGTCAGTTGGAAAAGCTGGCTGGCGCCGGGCGGGTGCGGATCAATAGCAGTCATCACCAGGCGATTGACAGACCGGGACTGCAGCTGCAGGTGACGGCGCGCGGCACCGACGGAATCGTCGAGGCAGTGGAACTGCAGTCGCCGGAAGATTGGGTGGTTGGTGTTCAGTGGCATCCGGAGCGCATGCCAGACGATGCGTTCGCGCAGAAGGTGTTTGCGGATTTTGTTGGCGCGGCCCGCAAGACCAGGTTGGAGACGGCGACCAAGCGCTGAAGGAGACGAAAGAGCTAAACACCGACTCCTCACTCCGTTCGGATGGCGAATTATATTTTTCGGAATGCAGGATTCTTTTTTTGCACTGATGCGGTCAGGCGGACTAAAACGGCTTTCTAAATTCATTGGGGGAATCATGATTTCTTTGGCAGGCAAGGCTGCTTTGATTACCGGAGGTTCGCGCGGAATTGGCGCGGCAGCGGTGAAATTGTTTGCGCAGGCCGGTGCGGACGTGGTGTTCAACTACAACAAGGCGAAGGACGCGGCGGCACAGATCGAAGCGGAAGCGCGCAAACACGGCACGCGCGTGGAGGCCTTCAAGGCGGATGTGAGCAAACATGCCGACAACAAGAAACTGGTGGAGCAAACGATTGCGCGGCTGGGACGAATCGATATCCTGGTTGCCAACGCGGGTGTTTGGAACGCGGAAGACTTGCCGATTGAAAAAATGAGTGAAAAGCAGTGGGACGACATGGTGCGCATCAATTTGAAGAGCGTCTATTCGGTGATTCACTTCACCGCACCGCAGATGATCAAGCAGAAATCCGGAAAGATTATTCCCATCAGCTCGACGGCGGGGCAACGCGGCGAATCGTTCCACACGCACTACGGCGCGACGAAAGGCGGCATCATCAGCTTCACCAAGGGCCTGGCGACGGAGCTGGCGGGGCACGGGATTCTGGTGAACTGCGTGGCGCCCGGGTGGGTGGCGACGGATATGTCGAATCCGGTGCTGGACACCAAGGCGGGGCAGAAGATGGCTGCTGCGGCGATTCCGCTGGGGCGAGCCGCGACGGCGGAAGAAGTGGCGGGGCCGATTTTGTTTTTGGCGTCGGACCTGGCCAACTTCATGACCGGCGAAATCATCAATGTAAAC
>AR_comb_assmDRAFT_11545835_pt1 | contig 12972 bp, 18 predicted proteins | sample ArasoioldDNA_FD_10543 | JGI IMG/M metagenome (IMG submission 10543) | reverse complement strand
GGACCGGGGAGCCCCCGCCGAAGAATCGGCGGGGGCTTTCGCGTGTCCTCTGGACAACCCGGCAGGGGAGGCGTATACGCGGACGCGCGCCCTGGCGCGGGTGCGGGCGCGCGTCCGATCCAACGCTAGCGCACGATGCTAAATGGATGTACGCTCGGTGGGATTGCCGGGAGAGCGACCCCGGCCCCACCCACAGGAGTACCGGCATGCACACCACAACCTTTGCGAGCCCGCGATGATGGGGAGAGCGCACGCGCTTTCCGGCGTAGCCCTCTGCCTGGCCCTGATTGCCGCCGCCTTGCTCACGGCCGTCTACAGCGTGCCTACGTCGATGGCCCTGTTCCTGGCGGCTATCTGCGGCGGCGCTGCGGTCCTGCCCGACATCGACCACCCCGACGCCACCGTGTCCCAGGTCTTCGGCCCGGCCACCTGGATCCTGTCCAAGGTGGTCAACGGCGTCTCCGGCGGCCACCGCAACGGCACTCACTCCGCGCTCGGCTGCGCCCTGCTCGCCATGGTCGCGTTCGGCGCGACCGCGCTGCACACCGGCAACCCCGACACGGCCATGCAGGGCCTGCTGTGCGGCGGCGTCCTGCTGGTGACCACGTTGCCCGTCCTGTTCCTGGTCGGCCCCACCGATCAGCGCTGCTACAAGTCGGAGTGGGGCGGTCTGGCCGCCGTCTCGTTCATGGTGCTTCTGGCGTTGGCCGCCGTGGTCGCGTCGCTGGCTTTCGGCCGGATCGTTGGCACCGTCGTGCTCGGCGTCCTGCTCCTGCTGGCCCTGTCGGCGCTGGCCCGCGCCATGCGCATCCCCGGCAAGTGGGATGAAGCCGCCGCAGCCGTAGCTGCCTATCTGGCGGTGGCGCCGGACCCGTACCGGTTCCACCTGCCTGCCATGGACTTGGCGTTGGTGCCGTGGGCGTTGACGGTTGGCGCGGTCATCCACTGCTGGGGCGACGCGATCACCAAGGGCGGTGTTCCGTGGGCGTGGCCGCTCACCCAGGCCGATGTCGGTCTCAAGTGGATTGTGACCAACGGCCCCACCGAGCGCAGGGTGCTCGTCCCGCTGTTCGTAGTCGCCATCGGCTGCGGTATCGCCGTCCTGGTGAACCCGGCCGTCGGCTTCCTGTGCGGGCTGAGCCTGGCCTGGCTGATCGCACAGGCATCGGATGGCAGGAAGAAGTCCAGCGGGAAGCGGAAGGCCGGAGGCAAGCGTCCGGCGCGCAAGCCCGCAGCGAAGAAACCGGCGACGCGGCGGCGTACGACCGCCCGGACAGGAGGGCGATCACGTTGAGGTGTTTTACGTGTTGGCCTGCTCTGAAGCGGTTCGCCGGAACGCCTTGACGTGCCGCTAAATGGGTGTACAGTAGGTTGTGTTGAGAGCGACGGCAATCACAGGAGAAGATCATGATCTGTCAGTGGTGCGAACACGACCGGCCCGACGTCGAGAAAGTCATCGACCCCGTCCCCGCCGACAACGGCGAGTCCGTCGAGGTGAAGATCTGTGGCCCCTGCTACAAAGATCGCTGCTACGAACTCTGACCCACCCAGCCCCGTCCCTGTAGAGGGCGCCGGTTCACGACCGACGGGGGCACGTTCGAGCGACAACGTCAGGAGAAGATCATGATGGATCACGTTGCGGCCACCTGGAAGTGGTTCGTCGCCAACGCCTCCACGCCGGGCCGGTGGGGTTACACGTCCCTGGAGCCCGCCGAGCGCGAGCACCTGACCCGGTGCGGGGTTGACCGGGAGTACTCGTGGCTGCCGGAGATCGGCACGATCGACGACTACGGCAACAGCATCAACCCGAACGTCACCACCCCCGCCATCAAGGCCGACGTCTGGCGCTGCAACTGCGGCCAGATGGGCAGCGACCATCTGAAGGTGGCCAAGTCCCTGGAGCTGTTCGTTCCCGGTCCCCGGTCGCTCGGCGACATCATCGCGGAGGTCGTCAAGGCGGGTGAGCAGGACGAGCAGCCGAAGGCGGCCTCCGGCGAGTCGTTCACGGCACAGCAGATCGCCGACTACATCGTCAACCCGACCACGCTTAACCACATCGTGGAGACCGGCTCCGATGACGACGGCAGGTGCCGCGCCAGTGCGCTGCGCAGGGCGGCCCGGGAGGAGGGCCTGAACGCCGACGTGAAGCGGCGTCGCCTGTTCGGCGAGGAGTACTGGATGGTCGAGATTCGCGGCAACGCCTCGGCTGTGGCCCGGATCGTCCTGGCCTACGAGCGGGCCAATCCCGCCAACTGATTCACCAGCCCCGACCGTAGTCGGCTCCCGGTTCGCGACCGGGCGGGGCACGCAAGAGCGACAACCACAGGAGGAAATCATGGTCGTGAAGCGTCAACTTTGGGTCACCACAGACGGCATCTACCTCGGAAGATCCGCGTCCACCTGCGACGACCACGTCAACGAATGGCTACTGTCGGGCGTTCGCGACGGCGAAACGGTACGGGCCTGCGCCGTATGCGACCCGACCGTCATCCGGCTTCAATAGCTTCACCAGCCCCGGCGATCGGCGGCCTCCCGGTTCGAGTCCGGGCGGGGCACGCGAGAGAGCGACATCGCACAGAGAGGGGAGCATCCATGAGAGTCAAGAAGGTCATCACGTACGTTGCCGTCCTATTCGTTATCTTCTACCTGTTCACTAGGCCGACCAGCGCCGCCGACGCGGTCAACGGAGCCATCAACGGCGTCACAACCGGAGCGAACCAGCTCGCCGTGTTCTTCACCCACATCCTGACGTAACACCCCCAGCCTCCGCCCGTAGGACGGCGCCCGGCTCGCGGCCGGACGGGGGCACGCAAGAGCGACAGCACAAAGGAGGAGAGTCCAGATGCGAGCTGAAATGTTCTGGCACCTGCCCATCGACAGGGTCAACACGGCGGAAGAGCCAACACCCGACGGGCCGAAAGACCTGCACGACAACTCCAAGGAGGGCGATCGTGAGTCGTGAAGTGCGGCGTGTCCCGCTGGATTTCGCCTGGCCACTCAAAAAGGTGTGGGAGGGCTATCTGATGCCCGACCGGCTGCAAGGGGCGGAGTGCCACCACTGCGGCGCCTCCGGGTTTGGACCGGAGGCCCGCTACCTGTACGACAACTTCTACGAGCACAGCTCCCACCGCCGGGTGCCGACGTTCGCCAGCGGCTGGGTGCCGCCCTCATGGGCCCGCCAGATCGGCTGGAACGCCGACATCACCGACGAGGAGGTGGACTTCCTCCAGTCCAAGAAGCGCCTGTGCGAGTTCAACCGGGAGACACGGGAGTGGGAGGCGCGAACCGTCACCGCGAACGAGGTCAACGAGGCCAACCGGCGCGGCGGCTTCCTGCACCCCTACGGCCACGACGGCGTCAACCACTGCCTGCTGACGCAGTTCCGGGCAGACAAGGCGGGCGTGCCCCTGCTGTGCGGCCCCTGCGGCGGCCACGGCAGCGTGGAGAAGTATCCGGGGCAGCGCGCCGACGCCGAAGCCTGGAAGGCGACCGACCCGCCGACGGGGGAGGGCTGGCAGTTCTGGGAGACCGTCTCAGAAGGCTCGCCGGTGTCGCCGGTGTTCGCCACAGCCGACGATCTGGTCACGTGGCTGGTCGAGTACAAGGACTACCGGCTGTCGGCCGCCCAGCAGATCGTCTCCGACGGTTACACGGTCGGCTCCTTCATGATGATCCCGATGGAGGGCAAGCCGGTCATGCTCGACTCTGCCCGCGACTCCGACATCATCGACGCCATCAACCAGGAGGACTGAGACCGATGGGTTGCCACACCGAGTTCGAAGGCTATGTAGCCGTCTCTCCGCCGCTGAACGCGGCGGAGGTGGCCTACCTGACCCGCTTCAACGGTTCGCGCCGCTGGGACCGTCTCACGGGCCCGTACGACACCAACGACGCCGGGTATTACACCAGCGGGAACAATGTCCGCCGCGCCACGCCTCCCCCCGACCAGCCTGGTCTGTGGTGCCCGTGGACGCCGACCCCGGACGGCACCGCTCTCGCCTGGGACGGCTGCGAAAAGCCGTATGCGGCGGTGGAGTGGATGGACCTGCTGATTCACCACTTCCTGCGGGAGGAGGCCGTTGTCTCCCAGCCGCTTCCGGATGGCTGGGTCCGGCCGTGCGAGTTCGATCAGTTCACCTTCAACCACAGCCTCACCGGCGGCTTTCACGCTCAGGTGGCCGCGAAGGGCGACGCCTGGACGCTGTTGGTGCGTGACAACGTGGTCACGCATGTGAATGGGCACGTGCCGCTGCTTCCCGTCCCGGGCGACCAGGGCGGCCCGGCATGGCGTGAGGCTGAGGCGCGGACGGCGGCGCAGGAGCAGATACTGGCACCGGCCCGTCAGGCGATGGACGGGCTGCGCTGCGACTACCCGGAGATGGACCCGCAGCAGATGTTGGATGTGGTCCTGTCCGCGCTGATCTCAGCCGGGTACACCGTCACCGCTCCAGACGGGGAAACGCAGGTCGAGACTCCTTCCTAAAACTTGACTACACGCTAAATGCCTGTACAATGGGAGGGTAGGGAAAGTTCAGCGGAACCCCCCCGGGATGAGCGACTCCGGGACTCCCCCAAGGAGAGAACATGGCAATAGACAGGACCGTCCCCTCGCAGGCCCCCTACGCATTCCGCACCAAGGTCATCGAGATGGTGTCGGAGAGCGACCCGCGCCGGACCTACAACGTCACGCTGCCTGACTGCGACTGCCCCGACTGGCGTTACCGCAAGGCCGGGACGAAGGACCTGTGCAAGCACCTGGACGCGGCCATCAGCTCCGGTCTCGGCGGCTGGATCGACCCCGCAGCTACGGACGCGGCGGCATGAACCGCCGCAAGGTCGATGTTGAGGCGACCAGATCAACCCGGCTCAGCGATCACCTGCGCGACCTCAACGGTGGCCGCCAGCCGGTCATCGTTCAGGAGTACACCTTGGACACGACCGACGGCCGCGTGGCTTTGATCACCGGCCGGGCCTGGCCAAGTTGACGGACCTGGCGCATACGCTGCCCACCAAAGGGAGGACCCCGGCGGTGGGCAGCGGTTTTTACCCCCGCAAAACCCTTGAAGCTAACGCTAAATGATTGTACTTTTGGTGGACAACCGGTGAGGAGCGACACCATGCAGGGAGTCAAAGAACCAACCATGGACTACACCCCCATCCACGAAGCCGTCTCAGCCCTGGCAGGCGTGTGCAACTGGGCCGCCGACTACGACGGCCAAGGCTTCAACAAGCCCGACTCGTGGTTCGGCCACGCCGCCGCATCCATCCCCGCCTCCGACTGGGACGACGACATGGCCATCACCGCACGGGCCATGATCCGCAAGTACAAGAAGCAACTCGCCGGATTCGGCATCGACTGGGACACCCTGCCCGTCCCGCCCGGCGGCGACGACCTCGACGGCCTCAGCGACGCCTTCAAGGAGCGGGCCCGCAACCGGGTGGCAGGCATCCGTGATGCGCAGCGCCGAAAGGCGGAGTCATGGGTGCGCTGTGACGGCGAGGGGGAGCGGGTCGCGATCTCATTCCCGTACAACCCGGCCCTGGTCGCTGAACTGAAAGACTGGCCCCGCAGCGACGGCCGTCATTACAACTGGCCTGACGACCCCCGCAACGTCTTCCCCGACAAGTCCAACGACTTCCCCTTCACCACCCTGCCCAAGGTGATCGACTTCGCAGACCGACACGGCATCGACGTCCCGGCCGAGGTGCGCGCACTGGTAGCGATCTCCCAGATGCGGGCCGACGAATCCGCAGCAACGCCCGCAGAAGCCACGCCGAACGTCTACCTGGACGACACGGGCAAACTCTGCGTCGCCGCCGACTACGACCCGGCGCTGAACGCCGACCTGCGCGACATGAACCGCGACCGGTCCACCTGGGTAAAGGACCGGCACATCCACGTGATCCCGACCGACTCACCGTTCCGACTGCGGGAGATCGTTGAGAAGTTCGAGCTGACCGTCTCCGAAGAGGCCCGCGAAGCGATCGAGAACGAGGCGACCCGGCAGTCCACCAACGCCTACTACGCCACCCAGCCGACAATCAACATCCCCATGCCGGACTTCCCCGGCCTGGCCGCCGACCAGCAGGTCAAGGACGTGCAGTGGGTAGCGATCTGGTGGGCGATGACCCACAAGCGGGTCATCCTCGGCGATGAGATGGGTTTCGGGAAGAGCCTGCAATCGCTGGCCACCCTCGCTGCCGCAGGCGCATACCCGGCCGTCGTGGTGTGCCGCCCCTCACTGGTGGAGAACTGGGCCGACGAGGTCGAAAAGTTCTTCCCCTACCTCAACGTCTACCTCGCTACCGGCCAGGATGCTCAGGTCATCCCTGGTGACACCGACATCGTGGTGATCGGCTCCAACAACCTCGGCTACACCCCGCCGGTGCCGACCTGGACGACCGCCGACGCCAAGAAGGTCAGAACCGACCCGCTGGAGCTGGTCAAGCCGGACCGGGCCCGCCGCGCTGTCGCCTACCTGCTCACCCAGCCCGGCTACGAAACCACTGCCAGGATCGCTGCGGCGGCCACGCGGACGGTGGAGGCCAAGCGCCCCTCCGGCGGTGTGTCGGTCTCCAAGGAGTCGGTGTCACAGCGAACCGTCGAGGCACTCATCTCCGGCGACCGGACGATGACGCAGCGCCAGATCGAAGCGGCTCTGGTCGCGATTGCCCGACACGCCGCCGGAAAGTACGACGCCGTCAAGCGGTTCTCGTGGGTCGAGGCGGTCAACCGGCTCAACCCCAAAGCGTTGATCATCGATGAGGGGCAGGACGTCAAGGAAGCCAGCGCCAACCGGACGCAGGCCGCAGCGATGGTTGCCGAGCCGATCGTGAAGGCCGACGGCTACATCCTCAACCTGTCCGGCACGAGCATCCTGAACTACGTGCGGGAACTGTGCGAGCAGCTGTCCATGATGGGCCTGATCCACTTGTTCGGGGGCCGGAAGAAGTTCCTGTGGCGCTACGCCGTAGACCCTGCCGAGAAGGCGAAGTACCACGAGTACGGTCCCAAGTACACCGGGTCGGACCATTTGGAGGAGCTGCACGACCGGCTGATGGAGTGGGGCATCATGGTGCGCCGCACCGACCCCGCCATCCTGGGCCTGCCCGCGTTCACCGCAGAGACGATCGACGTTGACCCGGCCGAACTGGACCCGGCCGCGATGGCGGAGTATCGCCAGGCGGAGGACGACGTCGTCACCTTCCTGGCCGACCGCGCCCGGAAGATCGCCAAGAAGCTGGGGGTGGATCCCGAGGACGCCGCCGTCGAAGCAGCGATCAAGGCAGAAGGTGCTCAGCACCTGGTCCTGCTCAACACGCTGCGGACGGCGATCGGCAAGGCCAAGCGGCCGGTCGCGATGCGATGGATCGACCGGCAGGTGGCCGCCGGAGAGAAAGTGGTCGTCTCAGCCGACCGGCGCGAAGAGGTCACCGCCTACGCCAAGGCGTACGGCGGTCTGCGGTTGCAGGGCGGCCAGTCGTCGGAGTCCAAGCAGGCCGACAAGAAGCGGTTCCAGACCGACCCAACAGCCAAGGTCATCTCCATAGCCATCAAGGCGGGCGGCACGGGCCACACCCTGCACGCGGACGGCGGCTGCAACCGCATCCTCCAGGTGGAGTTGACGTGGGGGCCCGGCGATGAGGATCAGCTGGCCAAGCGCATCCACCGCATCGGCCAGACCCGGCCCTGCACCGCCTATCGCCTGGTGGCCCGCACGGATGCCGACGGTAACCCGTTGATCGACTCCTACCTTGACGACATGGTCGGAGGTAAGCGGGTCACCCTGGACGCTGTCCTCAACGGCCGGTTCGCCGACCCGGAGGTCGAGGATCAGGCGGAGGCTGAAGTAGTCGGCGACGTCGCCTGGGCCTACACCCGGCGCGGATTCGGTGGCCGTGCCTGACACCCCCATCCGATTCCCCTGGGCGGGCTAGCCAGACCCGCCCCGGGAATCCTGACCGAGAGGAGATCGCGTGGTCAGCGACGGAACGGAACTGATCGACAAAGTGTGTGCCGCTGACGGCTTCACCAGGCGGGAGGATGGTGGAGCGATCATTCTGACCAGCGTCGAGGATGACGCACAGATCAAAATTAGGGGGACGACCAAAAACGGATACATGATCACAAAGGTTGGGTCGCAGGACCCGCCGATCACCTTCGGCGCACAGCTCGGCAACGGGTCGAAGCGGGTCAACGTCGAAGCCCGGCTAGCCCGCTGGGGCATCGAGATCCGCCCCGACCGACTCCAGAAACAAGCCAGACAGGCCCGGCGACAGGCCGCCGACGAAACATCGGCGGCGAGCGAACAGCTGCCAGAGGCCACCCCCACAACAACGAACCAATCCCCCGAGGTAGACATGACAAAAGCCGCCGACGAAATCCTCTCCGACACCTCCTACTCCATGGACCTGATCACCGCCGCCGTTCTCGAACTTGCCAGGGCAGCCGACGTCCCCCCGGTCCAAGAACGGGGCGTCACCGTCTACGACTGGTCCGGAGACCTGTACGACGTGCTACGCAGCCTGTGGCCGGACCTCCCGGTTCAGCCGGATGCCGACGACTTGAAGCGGCTGTATGTCCAGCTCATCCCTGAGATGCGCCGCACCGGCGCGCTACGAAAGCAGATTTCCGCCCCCACTGCCCGCAAGGGCGGCAAGGATGTGTGGCGTGTCCGGGACGACGGCAGAAGAGCAGTGGCCGAACCGGTCGTCATGACTGCGCCATCTCCGAAGGAAGTCCCCATGAGCGCCACCACTACCCCGACCCTCGCACCGCTGGTCGCGGCGTCAATCCCCCCGGAGCCCGCCACCGTACCGGAGGAGACTCCCGCAGCTGTGAAGCTCTACCCGTGCCCCACCACCGGATGCGCGTTCGTCGATCCTGTCGAGCACGCCACCCAGGCGCATATCAACAAGTTCAACTCCCGCCCCGAAGAGCACCCCGTCGGAGTGCCGGGCCTGCCCTGCCCGGAAGGCTGCGGCGCGGTCCGCCTGACCACCTACGCCTACCGCAAGCACCTAGTGCGGGACCATCCGGACAAGTACAAGAACAGCGACGTCATGTGTCAGAAGTTGGACTGCCTGCAATGGTTCGACGGTACGCCGAAGTACCGCACCCACCTGAAGGAAGTCCACCCCGAGGCACTGCGCCGCACGCACGCCGACGAGCCGACTCCGGTAAAGGAGGACGCGCCTCCGACGGCTGCTGTGACACCCGCCACTCCGAAACCGACCAAGGCCAAGACGGTGGCGGTTCCCGCCCCGGCCGCCATCGTCAACGGTGCCGCACCGACCGGCGCGGACGAGACACCGGCCGAAGCCGCCTTCCGGATGATGACCGAGTACCCGGCCATGAAGGAGCGCCTGACCTACCTGGAGGCGCGCAACGAGGAGCTGGAGCACGACATCAAGGAGAAGGACAGGGCACTGCGCTCCTTCAAGAAGAAGCTGGACGCCTTCTTCGAATGAAGGTGTCCCACGCCACACCGGGAACCCGTACTAATACGGGTTCCCGGTGCCCTATCAGGTCTGTAATGACGTTCAACGAGCGACACGTCATCAGGAGGAAATCATGAACCATGACCGTGCCATCCGCTTCGCCGTCCTGGCCATCGCCGCCCGCGTCGGCCACCTGCTCGGCGACTACGGCCCCCAGACCGACCACGACGCCACACATAAGGCGGCGCCCGGCTACAACATCGACCCGAAGACGGGGCAGGACAACGGCACGCCCAATCGGGAGACGTGGAAGGCGAACCAGCGCCACTGCGCCACCTACCACGCGGCCCTCATCGCCACCGTGGCGGCGGTAGCCGCGACGACCGGCGTCCGGGTCCGGCCCGGCCGCGCCGCCGCTGCTGTGGCGTTCTCGTGGGCGTCCCACGCCGTCATAGACCGGCGCTGGCCGGTCAAGCGGTTCATGGAGGCGACCGGGTCCGGCGACTGGTACGACGACGGCAAGACGCTGGTGGACCAGATGCTGCATGAGGTGTGCATTCTGGCGGCTGCTGGCATCGCTTCCGGATAACCCTTGCCGTACGCGCTAAATGGATGTACCGTTGGTTGTGTTCGGAGCGACAAGCAACAGGAGTCGGAGGACCGCTGACATGAACTACACCCACGGCATCCCGGGCCAGATCCTCAAGAGCCAGTTCCACAGCCCTAACGGCGGAATCAGCGCCACCTACTGGGACGTCACCATCGTCGGACCCGACGTGGACGCCCTGAAGCTGACGAACGGCGCGGCACTGCGTCCGGTCCGCCCGGACGCCCCCGCCGTCATCGTGGCCGGAATCGGCTACGGCCCGACCCTGCGCCCGCTGGCCGAGCCGGACAGCAGGACTCACACGCCGTACATGCCCGGTGGCGCCTGGGTCGTAATGGGCGGCGGAAGCCTGTACGAGGACGCCTGGATCAGCCTGTTCGGCACCCGGGGCCCCGTTCAGCTGCACGACCGCAGCGAAACCTGGGGGCTGAACAACCTCCTGAGCGACTGAGCACGACCAGCCCCGACCGTAGTCGGCTCCCGGTTCATGACCGGGCGGGGCACTCCAGAGCGACAACAACCACAGGAGTAGCCAGATGACCGCCAACCGCTTCAACATCGACACACTCGACACCCCTGCTACCCGCGCCCTGGCCGAAGCCAAGGACGTCCTCCTGGACGCCGTCGCCACCCGAACGCGGGAGGCGTACGAGGCGGCCGAGGAGATGACCGTGGCCGAACTCAAGGAGTTCGTGGGCAAGCCGGTCAACGCCAAGCCCGCCACCAAGGCCGACTGGGTCGAGCTGTACATCAATCAGGAGTCGAAGAAGACCGCCGCCGCCCAGACGCTCAAGCAGCTCCAGAAGGAGGCGCAGCGGGACCGGCACCTGGCCGAGAAGCTAAACGACTTCCTCGACGCCTCCGACACGGCCGACAAGGAGCTGCGGGAACTGGCCAACGACTCCAACGGCAGGGCTCTGTACGCCGTGATGCGCTGGCAGGTCGACTCCATCGCCATCGCGCAACTGACCGCCAGTCGGGCGATCCGGGTTCTCCGCGCCGTACAGAAGGGCGACGACCTGCGTGACGCCGTCCTGGCGGCCCTCGCCGAAGCCATGGAGACGCTGTTCGAGTTCCCTTCGGCGGTCTTGGCCAACGGGCTGTCCAGCATGCTGAAGGCCGACTATCTGCTGGAGGCGGCGGCGGCGGAGCGGTTCCGCAGCGCTCTGGTGATGTCCCTGGACCGGAGCATGCCGATCACCGTGGACATGATCAAGCCGTAGTGCGTCAGCCCCGCTCCTCTTCGGGGGGCGCCGGTTCGTGACCAGGCGGGGCGCGAACGACACGAATAACAGCCTTGACGTACGCGCTAAATGGATGTATCGCTGGTTGTGTTCGGAGCGACAATCACAGGAGAAACAGATGACCGCCACCCGGTTCGACACCGACAACATGAACACCCCCGCCACCCGCGCCCTGGCCGAAGCTGAGCCCATCCTGGAGCCGCGCATCGCCAAGTTTGCCGACGAACTGCGCGAGAAGGCCAACGGGATGACCATCGCGGAACTTCGCGACCTCGTCACTCTGTCCCAGTACGACGCCAAGCCCGCCACCAAGGCCGACTGGGTCGAGAGGTTCGTCAAGCAGGAAGTGGCGAAAACCTCCTCCGCCAAGTCCTTGGCCGAGAAGCGAGACGCCGTCTCCAACGACCGCCGCATCATGATGGCGCTCAACGAGTTCATGAACGACGCCGACAAGGCCCGCGAGGAGATCGCCAACCTGTCCAGCATTCACGTTTCCAGCCAGGCACGCCACCTTCGGTCCGCGCACATCGCCATCCACCTCGGCGACATCGCCGCCGACATTCTCCAGGGCGTCACCGAGCACGACGCCGACCTGGGCGACCTGACCCGCAAGACTGTCATCGCCGCCATCCGGATCGTTCTCCGCAGCCTCGGTGGCGGCCTTCGAAGCGAGGAAGAGATCGCCGCGAACGACCGGTTCCGCGACCGCATGATCTACCGGATGCCGGAGTTCGCGATCAGCAGCAACGACCTGGCCTGACCGCCACCGGCCTCCAGATCGAACGGCCCCCGCCACTCCCCGGCGGGGGCCGTTCCCATTCTTGACCACACGCTAAATGACTGACACAATGGTTGTGTTTGATACCCACGAATCTAGGACCGCCGTAGGCGAGTCCCACCATCCCCGGCCGTCGTCTCGGTGAGCGACCTGCGACCCGGCCAGTCAGGAGATCAACATGAAGGAGTACGTCGGCCTCTACCTGAGGCTTGCCTTCCCGTTCCTGTTCAAGACCTACACGATCGTCATCTCCAAGGACGTCACCCACGGTCAGCCCGACGGCGAACTGTTCGTCGGCGACCAGACCCTCACCCTGCTCGACGACAGCGGTGACCGGCTCAAGCGCCTCGCCCTCAAGTACGACCGCGTCACCGGCTTGGCACCCACCCTCCTGCGCTGGTACGAGTGGAAGCGCGCCTACCGGCACGACGAGTGGACAGCGGTCTCCCGGCCGTTCGGCCGGACCGACGCGCTCCGCCTCCACATGATCGTGCCGTTCCACGAGCGGGCGCGTGTCGCGTGAACCGCCGCCTCGCCATCATGGCGTTCTGGATCGCCCTGTCCGCCGCGCCGTTCACCCCGTTCGTCATCCTGTGGCTGGCCACCGGCTGCACCTCCACTGTGCTGCTATACAGCGCTCTGATCCTGGCCGCCGCCGTCGTCGCCATCGCCGTACTGCGCCACCTGGCCGCGAGCAGCCTGCGCTGAGGCCGCGACAGTAACCCCGCCATCCGGCACCATCCCCCGGGGGCTTCGGCCCCCGGAGGGCATGAGAGGAGCCCGCCCATGTCCCTGCACTACCCGATGCTCGGCATGCTGCCCCCGTCGTACCAGCCGAAAGGTCCGGCGCTGGTGTTCGCCGACACCGAGACCGGCGGCAGACGCGGCGGCCTGCGCCTGCC